>Ga0247760_1000645_pt1 | contig 36760 bp, 22 predicted proteins | sample UWRJL171409R4_FD_179936 | JGI IMG/M metagenome (GOLD analysis project Ga0247760, IMG submission 179936) | Plant litter microbial communities from Arlington Agricultural Research Station in Wisconsin, United States - UWRJ-L171-409R-4 | ecosystem: Environmental > Terrestrial > Plant litter >... | reverse complement strand
CGGCCCAAGCCGCGGTGATCAGCGCGGCCACCCCCGAGAGCACGCCGAGCCAAGTGGCGAAGCGCAGGGGCACGACGGAAAATGAGGTGATCCCGTCGATGGCGAACTTCACCATCTTCCTGAGGGGATATTTGGTTTCACCCGCGAAGCGCGCGGGGCGATCGTAGTAAACTGCCGTTTGACGAAAGCCCACCCAGGCGACCATCCCGCGCACGAAGCGGTGGCGCTCGCGCAAGGCGCGCATGGCCAGCACCACGGGCCGCCCCAGCAGCCGGAAATCACCCGCGTCGGCTGGGATCGTCACGCCGCCCAGCATGGCGCGAAGGAGTCGATAGTAGATCGCTGCCGAGACCTTCTTGAACAGGGTCTCACCCATGCGCTTTCGGCGCACGCCGTAGACCACGTCGTTGCCCTCGCGCCAGCGGTCGATCATCTCCTCCACGACCTCCGGAGGATCTTGCAGATCGGCGTCCATGATCACCACGGCCTCGCCTTCTGCGCGGTCGAGGCCCGCGGTGATCGCCATCTGGTGCCCGAAATTACGAGCGAAAGAGATGACCTTGTAGCGAGGCTCCGAGCTCGCCAAAGTCTTGAGCTGTTCGAACGAGCGATCGCGCGAGCCGTCGTTGATGAAGACGACCTCCCAGGAATCGATCTTTTGACGCCACGTTTCGAGGACTTCTCGCAACCGGCGGTCGAGCTCGGGGATCACCTGTTCTTCGTTGAAGATCGGGATCACGATCGTGAGGGTGGGTCGGGGCATCGCGGGGAAGGTATATGGGAAGAGTCTGGAACGGGAAAGAGCCGCGCCACATTCCTGCGAAAGTCGCAGCTAAAGTCACGGCGCGGGGTCTACGTGGATACCCAAGTGCTGGTAAGCGGCGGCGGTCCCGGAACTGACGAAGCCGCGCTTGAACAAGTAAAATTCTCGTTCGCCCTTGGCCACCAGGCCATAGCCGTACTTGCGGAATTTGTCGGTCAAGGCCCGGCGTAGGTCGCCGCTCATTTCGTTGTCACTGAGCAGGATGTAGTCCACCGGGCCGACGTCGTAGCGAAAGACGTAAGCTTGCAGGCGGGTCGATACGTGGGGGCTCATGTACTCCGTGGACGCGACGCTGGCGTCCGGCGGAATGTGGCTGACCACGCGGCGCAAGTCTTCGTAGCGCTTGCGCGCCGTCTCGCTCATCTCGAATTGGACCCGACCGAACCCGCCGACGAAGCTCTCGTGTTGTAGCAGCGCGCCGAAGCCGTAGCTGTGACTCAGCATGGTCCCGCACACGGCGGCGATCGCCGCGGCGACTCGCAGCTTGCCCTGCTCGCCGCGACTCATCAGGTGCAGAGTGAGCGCGCTCGTCCCGAACAAAAACGGAATCCAATTGCTGGTGTATTGAAACGCGATCGAAATCGTGGGCGCGTAGCCGGTGGTCATCAGCGTGAGAAACGCGCCCGGCAAGAACAGCAGCAAGAAGCCGAGCCTGCGCACCGGCAAGAACACCAGCGGCGCCAGCATGTGCAGCAAATAGGTGAGTTTTGCGCCACGCACGAGCGTGGACAAGGCGAAGAACGGATTGGAGACCAACGTCTTGATCACGTTCGCGTAGCTGGCCTTGCCGTCGGCAAACAGCTCCGAGTAGAGGTTCTCGAACCACCAGCTCCCGGCCCAAGGCATGATCACGAACTTGTTGATCGCGAACCATACCGTGGAGACCAAAGCCAGACCTGCGCCGAAGCGCACGCGAGCTCCGCTCAAGAACAAGAATGCCCCGAGACACGCCACGCCGATCGCCAGATCCTCACGCAGCGCGAACAGCAGGGCGACCATCAGGTAGGTCAGCCAGTTCTTGTGCGTGGCGATCGCGTAGAACAAGAAGAAGTACATTGGGATGCACATCGGCAACCAATGAAAATCGTAAAATTGCGGGCCGTGCAGGGGCGCGAACATCAAGTAGCTGAGCGAAAGCAGCGTCGAGCTCAAGCGTCCGAGCATCGTGCGCGCGAACATGTACAGCGGGATGGCCGCGCCGCCGAAGGCGATCGCCTGCATGATCAACAGCGTCTCTGCGCCGGGCTTGATGGCATAGAACGCGGCAAACAGGGGCACCGCGTATTCGGCGTGCCCAGACAGAGAGTTGAACTTGCCTGGTCCGTACAGCACTGGCGCCTGAAAGAAATGTCCTTTCATGGCGTTGAAGATCATATTGTCGTAGATGCCGAGATCGAACGCCGTCGTCGCAATCAAATGATGGTGGCGGATGGTGTAGTAGCCCGTGTAGGCCGCGTAAGCGGCTGCTGCGATCACGACCACGCTGGCTCCCAGCACGTTCGAGATGCGCGCCGCACCAGGGCGAGCCAAGAGCCAGCTCGGACTCGGCATGACGCCGTCCGCGACCAAGGACAGCTCGCGAAAGCTGATCCGCAGCAGGCGCTCGAGCGAAAGTCCCCAGCCTGACAGCAAGATCAAGTAGGCGACCGGGCGCTGCTGGGCGAGCTGCCAAGCGAACAGCCCCGGCAGCGCAAACGCCAGCAAGAGCGGTGAGGCGATCTTGACCGCGGACTCGAGCACGCCGAGGGCACGCTCACGCTTCCAGAGCATCAACGCCGCGGCCAGCAACGCGGGCAAGAACCAAAGCGACGTGCCGCGCATCTTCGAAGCCTCGGAGTCGGCCAAGAAGTTCTGAGTCAGGAAGGGGATTCGCTGCTCGGCCGGCACGTCGAGCAGCGAGCAGAGGATCGAGAGCGAGAGCCCGATGCCTGCCAAGAGCAGCGTGCAGGCGATGGCTCGGCGCGCGAATTCCCCGCGCGCGGCCGGGCTGGGATCGCTGGGTGCGTCACTCTGCGCTGAGCCAGGTGCTTGGGTTGCCGCCATCTGGGCCCACTTCTTAGGCGTTGGGGGAGAGTCACGCAACGTGCGACCACGCGCGCGCAGCGTGCCCTCGGCGGATCGTCGAGCGAACTTCAGGGTTTTGTGGGTTCCCAGTGTCCGCGCTGCCAGACGTGGCGAACCCCGTCCCAATGCCAATAACCCAGGACCCAGAACATGCCGGGTTTGGTGTAGCTCGGGGTGTCATTTTCCGGCGCGGGCACGGCCTCCGGCACCACGGGTGCTCCGGTGACCGCGGCCGTACTCGGCCCGCGTGCGGCTTCATTGGAGGTCGGGCGCGCGGAGCGACCGATGACGCAAGCCGTGAGCCAAAGCAACGGCACTGCCAGCACGAATCTCGCCACCCGCTCAGCTTATCATGGGTCACCTGGCTGGCGCGTGACATGGCACCCTCGCTGCTTGAGTATTACCGTCATCCCATTGACCCCCGCGTGACAGTCTGCTTGCGTCCCGGCCGTGAGCACAGGACAGCCGGAATCGGATCTAGAATTGGGCGCGCTTGCCCCGCCCCGTTCGGCCTCGCGCGCCAAACGTATCTTTGAGTGGTTCTGGCGCGGAGCGGCGCTCGCCGAGAAAAAGAGGGCGCTCGGCGAACTGAGCGCGCGCGCGACGGTCCTCGCGCAGCGAGCACATAGCTCTGCTGACCTAGCGCTCAACAACGCTGAGTTTGCCCGCAACGGTGAAGTGGCCCGAGGCGCGTTGGTCGCCAGCGAGCCTTTGGAAAGCCTGGCACATGCGAGCACGAGCGAGCTGTACCGGCAGTCGTCGTACTGGTCGCTGTGCGCGCTGGCGGCAAGTTCGGATGAGCACGCGGGCACGAGCTACGACGAGGCGGTCTGGGACACGCTCGACGAGCAGCTGCTGACGGCTGCGGCCCCTGGAGAGCGAGCAGAGGCGCTGCGAGCGAGTCTCCGGGCGGGTTCATTCGTTTACTTCGCCGAGCTTCCGGTCAGTGAACAGGCGGCTATTTCGGATGAGCTGCGCAAGCTCGCCGAATCGTTGCTGGCCAAGGTGGATCAGCCCACGCAAGCGGTGCAGAGGGTTCTGCAGCAGCGGGCTTCGCGCTTCGCGTTGCTCTTGTTCGCGATTTTGCTGATCTTCATGGGCCTGGTTTGGATCCGGAAAATCCGCGAGGCGCGCAACGATCTGGCCAACGGTGTCGCTTGGCGTACGAGTTCGAAGCAGGCGTCCGAAGGCTGCGCCTCACCCGCTCAAGAGTGCTCCGAGAGCCCGCACTTTTTCTTTCACACCGAAGAAGAGAAGGATCCCTGGATCGAATTCGACTTGGGCGGCGTACGCGAAGTGTCGACCGTACAAATCGACAATCGGGTGGATTGTTGTTCCGATCGAGCGATCCCGCTCTTCGTGGAGACCAGCGAAGATCACAAGAAGTGGAAGACGGTGACCCGTCAAGAAGCCGAATTCAAGACCTGGCGCGCGACGTTCTCGCCGGTCAAGGCGCGCTGGGTGCGGCTACGCGCTCACAAAGTCACGTTCTTGCATCTCGTCCGGGTTCGCATTTTCCCCTGAACTAGAGCTCGCTTCCGACAGGTCCGTGGTGGAGGCGCACGGGCCTGTCCCAGCCAACGGCAGGCTCGGGTGAGTCCGGGGTCACGGGTCACGGACGGTGGTACACTCAGGCGGGTCGCGATGCGTTTCCGTCCCAAAGCCTACTTCTGCGCCGTGCTCGCGTTTGCGATCCCGGCGCATGCGGATGGGCCCGTATTGCACGAGTACCTCGCGCCGGATGCCGCGGAGGATTTGCGTATGGGAGCGACCACGCAGGATGGCGCGATGCCGGCCGCGATCGACACTCGGAGCGGTGTGCTCGCGGCGCCCACTGAGCCGCGCACGAGCCCTTCAGCGAGTCAGGTCGCGTACGGCGGCAGCGCGACGCCGGACAGCATCGATGCCAGCTATCGCATCGACCGCGATACGTCGCGGCCGGACGCGGTGCGTTACGACGACCCGTTCATTCCAGCGGTGACGCCGTTCAAGCGGCTGTACGCGTACGATGGCCTGGATGAGGGCTTCGAGCTGGTCGTGCACGACAAGCAGCTGCGTACGCTCGTGATTGGCGGAGAAGCGCGACCGGATGATGATCAATTCTACGGGGACTTGTTCGTAGACATCGTGCCGGGGGTGCCGGTGCGCATCCCCAGCGTCGGGCCGGGCACGCGGGTGCTGGTGGCGCGCGCGGAGCCAGCCCTGCGCTTCGAGCTGCAGCGGGACGGCGCAGACAATTGGTTCATCGTCGGGGATGCGCGTAAGCGCGTGCGTTTGGTGCTCGAGCTGGCGATTGCGCGCCGCGCCTTTGGTTCGGAGTTCGGCGAGGTTTCTTGGTCGGAGCTCGCGCGCAGCGTGCCCGCGTTGCCACCCCCGGCGCGGGCGGCGGCGAGTGAGGTGCTGCGCGCAGCCGGCATTTCGCAAGCACAACGGCCGGCTGAAGCGGTGCGAGCGCTGGTCAACTATTTCCGAACCTTCACTCCCTCGGATGACGCGCCGCGTGCGTCGTCCGGCAGCGCGTTGTATTCGGAGCTCGCGCTGTCGAAGAAGGGGGTGTGCCGGCACCGCGCGTACGCGTTCGTAGTGACCGCGCTTTCGCTGGGCATTCCGGCGCGCATGGTGCGTAACGAAGCGCACGCTTGGGTGGAGGTATTGGACGGCATCGCGTGGCATCGCGTCGATTTGGGCGGCGCCGCGAGCCACCTCGAGTACGAGCAGCACTCGAGTGAGCACCAGCATCAGCCGCCCGCAGATCCTTACCAGTGGCCACCGGGTAGCGAGGCCGGAGAGTCGTTGACCGCCCAAGCGGCGAGCCCCGGCGGGGCGCGACCCGGTTTACCGGGAGCCGCGGCGAGCGGAGCGCCGCCGAACGCGTCGCCGCCGCGCAACGTCGTGCCATCGTCGTCGTCCGGGGCGCCGCAGCCGCCCACGCCGCGCGACGACCCCCAATCCAAAAACGAAGTGGCGATCAGCAGTGAGGATCGCGAACTGCGCCGGGGCGCGCGCTTCCACGTCACCGGCACCGCGCGCACTGAACAAGCCGTCTGCGTCAACTCGCGCGTGGACATTGCGCTGCGCGACAAAGCGGGCGCAGAACACTGGCTCGGCGCGCTGGCCACCGATGAAAACGGGAAATACGACGGCCGCGTGGCCCTGCCCTTCGAGCTCGAAGTGGGCGACTATTCGGTGATCGCGACGACCCCGCGCACGGCGCAGTGCGGCGGCGCGCGTTAGGCTACGTTTTTTTCTGGGCCGAGACCTCGCGCCTCGACCGAGAGCGCGCTGGCGTGCTCGGCGACTACGCTTCGTTCGAAATCTCCACTTCGAACAACGCCGCGAGCAGCGGGCGCGTCACGTCGCGAGCGGCGGCCAAGTGAATCGCGCGTAAGGCTTCGCCCGCGATTAGGCCATGGGCGGCGAGGCGGTCGTCGGTGGGGGTGCTTTCGCGGTGGCGAGCGTTGCTCTCGAAGTCGGCGAGTTGTTGGGCGGCCTCGCAAGCGATCTCGTGGCGTGCTTCGGAGGACGTCTGCGTGAGCGCCCAGCGCAGGAATTTGAAGGCGAGCTCGGCGTGGCTGAGTTCGTCTTTGGCGATGCGGGTGAGGGCGCGTTTTACTGCGGGATCGCGGGCCACTTCCGCGGCGGCCAGGGCCTCGAGCGAGGCCACGGTTTCACCTAGGCAGCCTTCGCGCAGCACGAGCTTGGCGATCGCGGTGAGGCTCGTGTCTTCGAAGCAGTGTTCGATGTCGAGGCGCGCGGGGCCTACGGGGATACCGCCGTAGGTAGTCGCGAGCGCGAAGCAAGCCCGCGCGTGTGCGGTCTCGTCGGCCAGGGCGCGGTTACAGGCTTCGACTAGCTCACTCGGCGCGCCGAGCGACAAGAGTTGTAGTTGGAAGCGGGCGAAGGCGGCGATCGAGGCGTGTTCCATTTGCCCGAGGCGAGCCCAATGCGCGGCGAGCTGCGCGCGTTGCACGGGCGTGAGCCCGCCGGCATTCGGGGTGAGCGTCACGTCGAGCCAATCCGCGCGCGCTTCGATGTCCGCCATGCGCGGCGCTTCTTCGACCAAGAATGGGCGTCCGCAAACGGCGTTGTTGCAGGCGCGCTTCGAGCCATCGAAGGCGCACGTGCCGAAAGAGCAATCGCTGTTCGGCGTGCACTGATCCTGGGGTGTGGTGCATTGAAACGAGCTGCTCCCGCACACGCTGGCAGCGAGCGCACACAGCGAGTTGGGTCCGCAATCCGCCTCGTTCGAGCAGCCGGCAGGGATGCAACGACCGGGATTGATGCCATTGCACAAGCAGACCGCGCTGCCGCAATCGCTGTCTTTCACGCAGCCTGATTTGCAGCTGGGCGGGCCGAGGAGCCCGTCGCGGTCGCAATAGCCGTAGGTCCATGCGGCGCAGTCGCTGTCGGACTGGCAGGTGTTGACCGCTCCCCCCGCGCCTGCGTTGGGCGCCGCGCCTGCGCTGCCCGCACCGCCCGCACCGGGGGGAACTGTGAAGGCGCACTCGAGCGCCTGTAAGCGATGCTTGTGTCCGTTCGAGCACTCGATGAGCTTGCTGGTGGAGTTGAAGGTTGGGTTCGGACAAGCGGCCGTGGATCCTCCTTCGGCACCCGCTCCCGCCGTGCCCGCTCCCGCCGTGCCCGCTCCCGCCGTGCCCGCTCCCGCCGTGCCCGCTCCCGCCGTGCCCGTGCTTGCTCCGGCTCCCGCGTACGACGTCGCTCCTGCGTACGACGTCGCCCCTGCCTGCGCGGAGCCGCCTCCGTCACCACCCGGAGCGGTTACCGCCGAGCCACCGCAGGCAAGCGGTGAAAGTCCAAGCGAGAGCAGCAGCGACGTACGCAGGACGCCGGCTTGCTTGGAGAGTGGGGTTCGCGACAACTGGCTTCGGGGCATGCCCGCCACCAGAGCAAGCCGCGTGCCGCGATCAGCGCGAGCGATTTCAGGCTTTTTCTTGACGTTTTCGGGCTCTGCAGCCCGTGCCTGGCACAGCTCGGCACAGGCGATCTGGCGGCCGAGTCGTGGCCCGCGGCGCCCACATTTCAGGCGACGGACTTCTTCATCCGCTCGGTGCTGGTAATCAAGTCGCGCAGGGCCGTGTCTTGGCGGCGTGCGGCTTCCTCGATTTGCGTGGCAGCGGTGAGCGCGCGCTCCGAGCCGCGTGCCTGCGAGCGGTGCGCCGAGTTGAGCTGGTTGACCAAGTTGTTGATGGTCTCGATCGATTGCGTGATCTGACGGCTGCCGCGTGACTGCTCTTGGCTGGAGCGCTCCACTTGCTGCGAGATGGTGCGCATCTTCTCGCCGCTCTTCATGATCAACTCGGAGCCGCGCGCCTGTTGTGCGGTGGCGGCGGCGATCTGCTGCACGGTGGCGGCGATGCGACCGATGGCGTCGGTCACTTGCTTGCTGCCCTTGGCCTGCTCGACCGTGGCGCGTGCGATGGCGCGCACCATGTTGGTGCTCTTCTGCGAGCTCTCCAAGATCTTCTTCAGCGCGCGCTCGGCCTCGTTCGACACTTCCACGCCGCGGTCGACGTTTTGCGCGCCGCGCTCGACGGCTTGGATCGCGTTCTTGCTCTCGGCCTGAATCGTCTTGATCAGATCCGCAATTTCCTTGGTGCTCGCGCCAGCGCGTTCGGCCAAGTCTTTGATCTCGTCGGCCACGACGGCGAAGCCTTTGCCGTGTTCGCCGGCTTGAGCGGCGATGATGGCGGCGTTCAAGGCGAGCAAGTTGGTTTGCTCCGCGACGTCGTCGATCACGTTCAAGATCTGACCGATGGCGTCGATCCGCGAACCGAGGTTCGAGATCACGGCCACGGCTTCTTGGCTGCTCTCTTTGATGCGATAAATTTCGCCGATCGTCTTCAGGATCGCTTCTGCGCCGCGCTCGGCGTCCTGCGCCACTTCTTCGGACAAGCGCGCGGTTTCATTGGCGTTCGACTGCACCTGGTCGATGGACACGTCCATCTCGTTCATGCTCGAGGAGGTTTCCTCGGCCGTGAGCGAGAGCGCATCCACGTTCTTGGCGACTTCCTTGATCGAGTACGCCATCTCCTCGATCGAGGCCACGGTCTCGCGCACGCTGGCCGCGAGCTCCAAGATGTTGCCGCCCACCTGCTCGTTCGTGGCCGTCATTTCCAGCACGGAAGAGCTGGATTCTTCGGCGCTGGCCGCGAGCACTTCCACGTGCTGGGCGATTTCACGCAGGGCGTTGGTGACCTCTTTGACGTAGCGCGCGCTCTCGTCGCTGGCGTTGAGCTGGGCTGCGACGCCTTCGGTCAGGGTGCGTACGGCGGAGGAAAGCGACGCGGCCGCCTCTTGCAGCTCGGTCTCGTTGCGGTTGCTGCGCGCGCTGAGCTCCTCGAACTTCTCGTGAGCTTCCTGCAGCTCCTGATAAACATGGACGACGGCGATCGGCGCACCGGCGGGCGCGTCCGGCCTCTTGCCATCGAGCACCCGGCGCACTGCGGCGCGCAGCGAGTCGGCGAGCTCGGGGGATACTGCCTCACCCGGGGAGCTCAACACGGCGAGCGCCGCTGCGACGAAGACGATCATCGCGCAGCCGCCAGGGCCGACGATGGTGGAGTGATTCAGGACGACCGCCAGGAGGGCGATGCCTCCGAGAATGGCGATAGTGATGAGCTGACGCGGTGAGATGCGGATCATTGCGTGCGGCCGTGTCCCCGGATGGGCGGAAGACCCGAGAGCCTAACACTACTCTTCTGCGGCTCACCACGAGCCGATTTCAGCCCCGGCCGGGCATCCGCGACGCGCTCACCTACACCCGCCGCTCGCCTCCGCTCGCGCGCGGATCGCGTTGCCCGCCGCTTATTTAACTGACAGCGGGCCTTGGGGCTTTTTCAGTGCCCTCGGCTCGCCCGGTTTACGATCGGACTCTTGGGGGCCGGTCAGGGCCGGGGGTATGGTCGCTGCAGGCTCGGGTCTGGCGACGAGCGCTGGCATCGCGACGCGAGTGTTCAAAGGCGGGCTGGTCGCCGGACGCTGTATTGCAGAAATGGGCGGCGCGGTCTGCGTGTGTGCGACGGGCGCACTCGCGAGCACCGGGCGCCGACCCAGCGAGGGCCGAGGCGTAGGCGAAATCGGCGCGCCCGGGCCGGCCGCTGGCGGTAGCCCTGGCGGCAGCGCGACCGCGACCGGTGTTTGGGGCGCGGGCGCTGGCGCCGGAGCGACGGCCACCGGTACGTAAACAGTGTTGGCCGGCGCGGACGCTACGGCGGCGTAACCCTGGGTCGCCGGCGAGTTCGGCGCCGAGTGAACGTGGATCGTGCAGGCGCCGGACGCCAAGAGCAAAAAGCCGAAAGCGGGAGCACAGACGATGCGGTAGGCCACGTCTGACTCTACGCGCTACGCGGCGATTCCTTCCCCGCGCCTCATTCTTCGCTGGCTGGCGGTGCTTCCTGCATGAAACTCGGGCCAGAAACGGGCAGTTCGACGCTGAACGTAGCGCCGCCGCCGGGGTTCTCCGAGTAGGCGATCTCGCCCCCGTGCTCGACCACGATGCGCTGAGCGATCGCCAAGCCGAGCCCCGTGCCGCCCGGTTTGTTGGTGGCGTACGGCTCGAATAGGCGCGCGCGCATTTCCGGCGAAAGCCCCGGGCCATTGTCGCTCACGACGATGCGCACCTTGTCTGCGCCGGACGGGCGCACGTCGACCGTGACCTGGGGCGCGAGCTCTGGTGCGGGTCGCGACTCAGCGGCGTACTGGGCGTTTTGGATCAAGTTGCTGAACAGCTGCACGAGTTGATCGCGATCCGCGTTGAGCGCCGGGCACGGGCGACTCGAAAAGACGATCGGCGTGCCGCTGCTGCCGTGCAGCGCGGCCTGTGCGCGGAGCGTCTCCACTACGTCCAGCGGGGCGGGGTTCGGCGCGGGTAAGCGCGCGAACTCGGTAAACTCACTGACGATGCGCGTGATGCGCTGCACCTCGTCGAGCACGGTGCGCGTGGCTTCGTCGAAATACTCGTCGAACGCCGGATCTTGGCGGGCGCGCAGGCGACGCAGGGTTTCGACCGCAACTCGGATCGGCGCGAGCGGATTTTTGATTTCATGGGCCACGCGCCGAGCAATTTCTCGGCGCGCAGCGATCCGCTCGGTGGACGCCAAGCGCTTGCGGAGCGCGGTCAGATCCGCGATGGCGCGGTTGAAGGCGTCCGCGAAGGCGCGAATTTCGGCGGCGCCGCGCGCGGCCACTGGCTTCGGTTCGCCGTGCGCGACCGCGCCCGCCTCACGCGCCAGCTCGACCAAGGGCCGGCTGAGGCTCTTGGACAACAAGAGCGAGACGATCAGCGCCGCGCTCAGCGTGCCTACCCCGATCAAGGAGATCGTCACATCTAGATCTTCGAGCGCAGAGAGCAGCGGCACGCGCGAGCGAAACGCGCTGATCTTCTTGTGCCCGAGCTCCGGAAGGTCGAGCACGCTGACCATGCGTTGGTCGGATGCGGCCAACGTCTCGAAGCTCAGGCTCACGTTGTATGCGGCGCCAATCTTGGCCAGAAGGGGCTCCAAGTGGCGCGCTGAGTAAACCCCCACCCACAGGCCTTTGTGTTCGCGCGAGCGATGCACACAACCGTACTCGATGGCGAGCGGCGCCGTGCTGCGCACGCCCGCCTTCGAAGCGTGCTCCAGGTAGCGAGCCAGGGCCGGGCCCTCGGTCGCATTGCCTGGCGTGTGCGAGCCCAAGATTTCAGCGCTGGAGCTGACGATGTACAGCTCGTCGAGCCGCAGCGCTTGAGCCAGCTCCGGCACGCGCACGCTGATCCCGAGGCGCCTTTGATCGAGATCGCCGGCTTCGAGCCCGACCAGAGCGCTGTCGACCAGTGGGTCGTGACGGCACAGCGGTTCGGTGAGCAGCGGCAGCCCCTCGAGCTCGTCCGCCAGTTCACGGCCGAGCGGCTCCAGAGCTTGGGCGAACTGATCGCGGAAGCGCTGCTCTTCGCTGCGGTGCCAGGCCACGCGCACACCGAAGCCGAGCGCGATGATCGTGGCCAGGCTGAGAGCACCAACGGCGAGCAGGAGGCGCTGAGCGAGAGTCAAGCGGAGCTCAGCGTTCGGGGCCGGGTCGAGTCAGGCAGGGTCGAGTCAGGCAAGCGAACGCTCAGCTCGGCTTCGTCTCGAGGGCGGCGGCAGCGGCGCAGCGAGCGCAGATGCAGGCCAGGTTCTTGGCCTGACTCGGGATACGCTCGAGAGCGGCTTCAGTGATGAGCGCACCGAAGCACCAACACTGGCTCTTGCCCTGGCTGAGTCCGCAAGCGTTCGGCTCGCCACACGTCGGGCATTTGCTCGGGTCGATTTCGCTCGCCATGGCAGCTCGCAGACTAGCACCAAAGAACGCTCCTTTCGAGCGGCTCAGAGCAGCGGATCGGACTCGTAATTGCGCAGCAAACCGCGGTAATTATCGGCTTCCGGCACGCCCGACAAGTGCTCGAGCCGCGCTGCCTGCGCGACCAAGTAGCGCGCGGCGTCCGCCGCCAGCGCGCGTTCGGCACGCGAGAACTTGCGGCCGCGCGCTGTCTGGTACTCATCGACGAAGGCTTGCGCTTCGGCGGCGGTAGGCGTGAGCAGCGCGGGGATGTCCCACTGCGCGGTGAATTGCGCGGCGGCGCGTCCGACGCACTCGGCCTCGGAAGCGGCATGCACCGAGTCGGAGTCGAAGACGGCGCACACCGCGTCGTCACGGAAGCGAATGTTCTTCACGCCCCAATCGAGATGCGTGGCGAGCAAGGGCAGCTTGCTCTTCTTCAATGCGAGCTGCGCCGCGCGCCCGTGGGCGTCGATGAAACGGCTGTCCTCGTCGTCGATCTCGCGCGTCTCCCAAATGCTTTGCGGGGCCGGCCAAAGCGCTTCTTGGCGTCCGGGTGAGAGCGGCAGGTCGCTCGTGTCGAGCGGCGCCAGCAGCGCGTTCAACTCCGCCAAGCTGCGCGAAAGTTCGCGGCGCACCGGTGGGTCGTGCGGGTTTCGATGAGCGCCGTCGAGGTAGCCATAGAAGGCGGCGAATAGCCCGTCGTCCGCTTCGAAAATTTCGCTGCGCTGACGAGCGACTGGAAAGCCGTGGGCGGCCGCCACGGCCAAGCAGCGATGCATGGCGGCCAGCTCCGAATGACCGAGACTCCGGTTGAACAGCTTGAGCACCGCGGGCTCACCGCTCTCCAGCACGATCCCGAACACGGCGCCCGCGCTCTTCTTGACGAACAGCGCGCCGCCCGGTGATACGCCCAGCTGAGCCTGCGTCAGCTCGTCGACCCAGCGCTCGACCTCTTCGAAACTGCGATCGCCGACTACGGTCGCCAGATCGGCGCGGTAGGTTCGGTCGCGAAACTCCACGGCCAAGAGCTCGGCCAGGGATTGGACGCGATAACCGCGCACTACGGATTCCATTGCGCTCAGTGTCCAGAGGGCAGCCGGCGCGCGTCAATCGCTGGGCTGAAGGGGGGCGCGAAAGCCCGGTTCTATGCGCGAATGGCGTGGCTCGGCCCGCCGGCACGAGCAGCCTGCCGGAGCCCAAGCGCCTGGGCTGGAAAAAAAGGAGCGAAGCTGGAACCGGTTCCGGAGTCTGTTCGTAAGGGTTCGAAATTACGCAAACTGCGACGTTGGCGCTGGCAAATACCCGCGCCATGAGTCATTCACAGTAGACCATGCTGCGTTCGACGAAGTTGTTTTGCGTGCTCTCCCTCGCGCTCTCGAGCCAAGGCTGTGACATCGGAGGTAAGACCATCGACCCGCCGCCGATCGAGCCGAGCTCCCTCGAGATCGGTGATGACACCGACCGCGGCGCCGGGGACGACCTGGGCCAGCCGACGCCGGTGGAGCTGCACGGTCAGCTGCACGTGAGCGGGACCGAGCTGCGTGATGCCTCGGACAAGCGGGTTCAGCTCAAGGGCGTGAGCAGCATGTGGCTGAACTGGGAGGACGACGGCTATGCCGAGAGCCTGGAGGGCCTCAAGTGGCTGCGCAACAATTGGAACGTGAACGTGATCCGCGCGGCCATGGGCGTCGAACCCGAATACGCTTATCTGAGCGTCGACGATCCGACCAAAGCGCTGCCGGAGAAGGCCAAAGCGCAAGTCATCCAGATCGTCGACAACGCGATCGCGGCTGGCGTGTACGTGCTGATCGATTGGCACGCCCACGAGGCTCACCTGCACACCGCGGAAGCGGTCGCATTCTTTACGGAAATGGCGACCAAATACGCGGGCGTGCCCAACGTGCTCTACGAGCCCTTCAACGAACCGTTGGAGGTGGATTGGGCGACCGAGTTGAAGCCGTACCACGAGGCCGTCGTGGCCGGGATTCGCGCGGTCGATAGCGAAGCGGTGATCGTGCTCGGCACGCCCAGGTGGTCGCAAGACGTGGACGTCGCCGCAGCGGATCCGCTCGTCGGCAAGAACCTGATGTACACGCTGCACTTCTACGCCTGCACCCACGGAGGGTCCTTGATCAACAAAGCCAAGCTTGCCCTCCGCCGAGGCGCGCCGCTATTCGTGACCGAATGGGGCGCGACGAAGGCCGACGGCGGCACCAAAGGCGAAGTCTGTCAGGTGCAGGCGCAAACCTGGATGGACTTCATGAATCCGCTCGGCATCAGCTGGGCTGCCTGGAAGTTCGACAACTGTCGCGATTCAACCTGCTTCCTCAGCGCGGACGCCCCGCTCGACGGCGGCTGGACGAGCCAATATTTGCACGGTCAGGGCCTGTTCCTGCGCGCTCGCCTGCAAGAATAGCCCAGGGCGCTCAGCCGCACAGCGCGCAGAGCTTGCCCACCGCGCGCAGCACGGATTCGTCCGTGCCCATGGAACGGACGTCGGCTAGCGGCACCCAGCGCAAATCTGCGACCTCTTCCGAGCGCACGAGCGCGCGCGTCTTTGCCACGAACGCAAAGCGCACGTCGAAGTGCTCATGCGCCGGGTCCTGCTTGCGTGCCGGGATCGAGTGAATGTCCAGATCGAACACCAGTGAAGCGCCGTTCCTGATCGGCTCGAGCTCGTCGAGCCCCACTTCCTCCAGCACCTCGCGCCGCGCGGCGCCGATCAGATCGTCGTCGGTCGGCTCGACGTGCCCGCCCGGTTGCACCCAAATGCCGAGCTTCTTGTGATGGATCAGGACCAGATCGCGCCGATCGGGACTCAGCACAAAGGCGCTGGCCGTAAAGTGCCCAGGCGCAAAGTGTGACCGCTGGCACGCCTCCTCCGCCCGACACAGCTCCAACATCCGCTCGACAAACGCCGCCTCGGTCGCATTCGCCGGCCCATACCCCCTCAACTGTTCGCGCACCGAATCGACTCGCATCGCCGCCAGTTACCCGCCCACCAAGGCGCAGGCAAGCCAGCGCCCGCCGCAGCCCGCCCCAGAAAGCGCCCAGGAAAACCGCCCCACGCCGCGCCCACAGCCCACCCAACCGAGCCCGTCGTTTCGCGGTTGACGATCGCCAGGTTCTATGGGAGATACGCCCCTCCTTTCGGCACTTTATCCGTAAAGACGGGTCATTAGCTCAATTGGTAGAGCAGTGGATTCTTAATCCATTGGCTTCAGGTTCAAGTCCTGAATGACCCACAACAACTAAAAGCCCAAGCCAGCGCGGTTTGGGCTTTCGGCGTTTGTGGGTGCTGCCTCGCTGCGGCGGCGAGTGCACCAGTTCTTTGGGGCGTGCGGTCTCGTGGACGGCTGTGCGGCCTTGAGACGGCTCAGCGAGGCTCGTCGCCGCGGAGCCCGCGCTCGGCGGTGAGCGAGGGCGGGCTCCCGCGCTCGTGGCGCGTCGTGGGGACGGCGCCTAGTGGGTGCCGTGGGACGCGTGGGGCCTGCCGGCGTCACTTTGCAGCTCGCGATCGCGCGGAGTGGCGCGCGGCTTTTGGGGAACGCGGCGGGAGCTCAACCCGCGGCTCGAGTCAGTCGATCTACCATTGGCGTCGTAGGTGTACTCGGCCGTCTGCACTCCATCTCGCTGCACGGTACGCAGCCAGCCGGACTCGTAATACGAGAAAGCCGTGGTGTGCTGCACACCCTCGATGATTTCGACTTGCTTCAAGACGCGACCCAGGGCGTCGCGGCGTACGGCGTTCGGTCGTCGTAACTGATCGAAACCAGCGGCGTCGTCACGGGCGAGACTCCCGCAATCCATGATGACCAGGATTGCCTCATTTCGTTCGATGCCTCGACCTTCGAGTACACGCCTGACGGCGAGCTCAAGAAGCGAACAACCGGCTGAGCAAGGACCCGAGCCTGTTCCGAGGCGGACTGAACCGCTACGCCTACTCGTATAACGATCCGGTCAACTGTATTGACGTGGACGGCAAGCGCCCCGCGGTCATCGTCGTCGCAGCATTCCTGCCTGTCTTCCTCGTAGCGCCAAGGCTCGATGCCATGGAGTTCGCAGCTGGCGATCAGAGAAATGAAGGTGGTGTTGGCGGTGGCCCCGTCTTCGGAGCCGACGAACAGCCAGTTTTTACGACCCACGGCAAGTCCTAGCTCATTCTGCCCATATCGCGTTTCGTGCGCGGATGCTGTACCGATGGCATCCGGCGTTCGACACCGAAGTCGACGTTCTCTACGAAGAGCAACGGCGTGGTGAAGCGGTTTACGTCTGCTTGCTGCCCAATGACTCGGGTGTTGTCATTCCGACGTGGATGTTCAGCGCGGCTCTGTGCGCATCGATGGCGATCGGTGCTCCGAAAGCCTCGTTGCGCGCCCTGATCGAAGCGCGTGCGATCTTGACGGAGGTCGGCTTTCATGACTCGCGAACCGCCGCCGAGCGGCGAGAACAGGAGAAAGCCAATGCCAACGCGAGCACCGAGAAAAGCGTTACAGCTAGAGCTGCTACTGAACTCGAGTCAAATCACGAAGCTCGACGCCAGAAGCCGAGCCGTGGTCGTCAAGCTGCTCGCGCGACTGCTACTCGACGCGGCACGACGAAACGAAAGGGCGGCAGCCGATGACAAGGCATGAACTTCCACAGAGCGTGCTCTGTCGCAAAGCGGTCGTCTACGTTCGGCAATCGACAAGCATGCAAGTCACTGAGAATCTGGAGAGTCAGCGGCAGCAGTACGAACTTGCCGATCTAGCGCGCAATTACGGCTTCCGCGATGTCGTGGTCATCGATGCCGATCTCGGGGTGTCTGCAAGCGGCACGAGTGATCGTCCTGGATTTCGAAATCTTGTGGGACAGATCTGCGAAGGAGTGGTGGGAGCGGTCTTCTGTCTTGAGGCCTCTCGACTGGCTCGCAATGGACGGGACTGGCACCACCTACTGGAGCTGTGCGCACTTGTAGACGCGCGCGTGATCGATGCGGACGGCGTGTACCACCCAAGTTTGCCGAACGATCGCCTGTTGCTCGGCTTGAAGGGTACGATGAGCGAATTCGAGTTGACGACGCTGCGTCGTCGATTGCTCGAGGCCGCACGGGCAAAGGCGCGTCGCGGCGAGCTGCGACTCCCGGTACCGGTAGGCTACGTTTGGCCGATCGACACCGGTCTGATGATCGATCCAGATCGTCGCGTGCAAGAAGCGATTCGACGCGTGTTTCGCTTGTATGAAGGGCACGGCAGCGCACGGCAAGTGATGGTGCACATGCGCCGGGAGGGGTTGCTGTTTCCACGACCGGCTGACGCGAAGCAGTTGACGACAATTACTTGGCGGGCTCCGTGCTACCGCAACATCATCAGCGTACTTCAAAACCCTTTCTACGCAGGCGTCTACGCTTACGGCAAGTCACGCGTGCAGACGAGAATCGTTGATGGTGCGGCACGCAAGTCGTACGGTCGAGCATGCCCGCGCGAACAATGGACAGCCCCGTACGTGACCATCACGAGGCGTACATCTCTTGGGAAGACTACGAAAGAAACCAAGAGCGATTGTCGCGGAGCTCATTCTCCAAGCCTGCTGGCGGTGCAAAAGCAGCTCGAGGCGGACTGGCATTGATGGCGGGGCTGCTCCGCTGTCGCCGCTGTGGCCGTATGCTGCAGGTCCTGTACGGAGGCAGCGGCATTCGTCGTCCGCGATACAATTGTCGCCGCGGGCATGCCATGCAGGGGCTCGACCCCTGCATCAGTTTCGGCGCGCAGCGCCCCGACTTCGTGATCGCCAAGGAGATCTTGGTTGCCGTACAACCGTTGGCGGTGGAAGCTGCGATCGTGGCCGAACGCGATGCGGTCGAGCAGATTGATGAGCAGCAACGTGCGCTCGACCTGGAGCTGCAGCAGGCCGACTATGCGGTGAAGCTGGCTGCGCGACGCTACCACGCTGTCGATCCGGACAATCGCCTGGTCGCGTCCGAGCTCGAAGCAAGGTGGAACGCAGCGCTCGCCAAGTATCGAGAGATCGAAACTAAGATCGCTTCACGAAAGCAGAGCGCTCCTGCGTCGGTCAATCGCGACGAGCTCCTTCGTTTAGCAGCTGATCTGGACGCAGCATGGAACGCGTCGACGACCGACAGCAGAACCAAGCAACGGCTAGTACGAGCGCTGATCGAGGAGATCGTTGTCGACGTCGACGACACGACAAGGGAGGTCGTCTTGCTCGTGCTGGCGTGGCGGGCAACACTCAGAACTGCGTGTCCGAAAGCCAGCGACCGGCGAACACACGAAGCGTGCACCGGAAGAAGCTGAAAAGGTCATTCGCGAGATGGCAACGCGTTGGTCAGACGAAGACATCGCAGCAACCCTCAACCGAATGGCGCTGCCGACGGGCCAAGGCCTGACGTGGAACGCAGTCCGTGTCGGTGCCTATCGTCGGACAGCTGGAATTCACGGGTACGAATCGGCGGTCAAGGACGGGCGCTGTCTGACCATGGTGGAGGCTGCCGCGAAAGCGGGCGTGTCGTGCCACGCGATCCGAAGATTGATCAAGTCAGGAATCTTGCCCGCGCGTCAGGTCCTCTTCGATGCTCCGTGGCAGATTTTGGCAGCAGATATCGACCGACCCGAGGTGCAACAAGCCCTACGCCGCCGCAGCCAGCGTGCGGGTCGCCCGTGTCGCAATTCGCGCGATGATCGAACCCTCAAGATTCCCGGTACTTGAACAGGAGGTGCACAATGAAACCAACACGGCTTCTTTTCGCAGGTTACGCTCGGAGATGTTGTTGGTCATCGGCAAGCGCCCGTCGTCGAGAAAGCGCTCAAGGGCCTTCTGCTGGTTGAAGGCGTAGCCGATTGCCGTGTCCATCGGCGAGTCGTCGAGGACGAGGTCTTGCTCGGCGCGAGAGCACGAGGTAGCAGTCGTTCGGCTCTCCATGTGTGGTGCCAGCCAGCTCGCCAAAGCCGTTGAGCGTTCCAGTGCCCGCGGTGCGGTGAGTTGATTCGCGTCATTTATGGGTATTGGATTCGCTGTCAGTTGGATCGCGGAGCGCTGGTCCTGGCAATCGCGGCTTTCAGGGCACTGTCGTTGAGGGAGCCGCCCATGCCTTCGTCGAAGCCTCCCACGGCGGCGAACCCGCTCCGCGACACGCCGAGCGCACAGCGAGCAGGAAGACGTCCGTCCCGACAGCGCCGCCCGCGTGCTAGCGACCGTGAAGGAGGTTCGCGAACTCGGGGTGAGGCAAGACGCCCGCGTCCAAGAACAACAAGTATTTCCCGCGACTCTCGGCCGCACCGATGCTCCGCGCCAGGGAGCGACACGAGAGGGCGTAGCGCTCGCGTCGCAGACTGCGCAGCGCAAAGCCGAGATCGCGTGCGCGCGCTGCTGCGACCACGTCGGTCGTCGCGCCGAGGGGGCTGCCCTGACTGTAGGTGAGTGGGGTTTCACAATCCCGTGAACTTAGTCAGCCCACGATGGTTCCGCACATAGAGGCTCGCGCCGTCGAGTCCGAGCGTTGCAGCTGCTTCCGATTGCGGGCCGCCCCGGAAGTCGACTTGGAAGCGCTCTTTGCCGTCCGGGGCGAGCGACGTGAGCCTGCGTCCGACCAAGAAAATGTTGCCGTTGCGATCGATTGGCGGATCCCACTCTAGTTGGCCTGAGGCCGCGTAGGTCCAAAGGGTGCGCCCCGTCGGCAGCTCCAACGCGTGGATCGTGCTTTTATCGTGATGGTCGGTTCCCCGGTTCAACAACACCACGTGGTCGCTCAACTGCGCAAGACCAAGCGGCATCCACTCGGCTCCTGGAATCATCGCGATCGCCCTCAGCGCGTCGAAGCGGCCTGACAGCACTTCCCCGGTCTTCACATAAACCGTTACCGTATCCCCAGTTACGATGAATCGCCCTAACGCCTCGGCAGGTAACTTGGCACGACCTCGTATGACGCCATCGAGATCGATGACGACGACCTCATTGCCTGTGGTCAGTACCGCGAGCGATGTCTCCGAAACAGCGAAATACGACTTGGTCTTGGCCCCGATTTCGAGGTGCCACTGTTGATGCCCGTCGGCGGCGTTCAAGCAGGTAACCCCGGTCGCGCGCGTGAGAAAGAGCCGTTCTTTGTGGTGTCGCAGTCCTGTTTCGAACGCTGGCGCGACATGGTCGAGCTGGAGCGACCACGGCTTCTTGCCGTGAGCGCGCAGCACATTCAGCATATCCAGCGTGAAGAGTGTGCCGTGCGCGTCTGACACGAGCCTAGAGAGCTCGCTCTTGAACGGTTTATCGCGGCGCAGCAGCGCGCCTTCTGCGGAGATCGTGACCAGCTCGGTTCCCTCCGTCAGCGCGAGCGTTTGCGCATCCAACGCGAAAGCGAGATAACCGGCGCGAAACTTTCTCGACCAAGCCAGGCGCGGCGCCCCGGCACACTGGCCGTCATGGCAGGCTGCCCTGCAGTGAATGTCCCACTCTTCGAAGACACAATACCCGCCCACGTCGCGCCCGTCGAGAAAGACTCGTTGCTTGTCGCCTACGCATCTAGGCGAGGGCGGAGCGGGACAGCTACCCTGGCGAAGCTCCTTTCGTGTGCACGCCTGCTCGCAGCCGGGCTCGCAGCGCCGCAGATCGAAATCGCGCGGTGGCGGGTCTGGCATTTTCACGCGTGGATCGCCAGCGGGGCAACCATTGGCCTTGTAGCGCGGATCGTTGGCGCAGAGAGTGACCCGCTTTTGGTCGGTGACGGTCAGAATGGCGCCACCCGCATACAGATTGTCGCCTGGCGGCAGCCGAAGTGAATGGCCATCAGGATAGATGATTGTGACATCGGACAGAGCCACCGAAAAGCTCTCGGTGGTCGGTTCGTTGTCTTGCCGGCCAAAGCTCGGGGCGGACGGCGGCAACATCAAGACCCCGTTGGCGCCCTTCGGCACCGCAATCACGAAGTGCCGCGAGCGATCCTTGAGCACGAGCGACTCTTCGAGCGAAAACGTTCGCTGGGTCTCGTCGGTATTGGTGCTGAGGAGCAGGCGTAACTGCAAATCAGCAATGGAGGGCTGCGCGACGGAGTTCAAACAATAGGGCGGCGGCGTCGCTATCCGATCGAATAGACGGCTCGAGTAGATGAGCGCGTGATTGACCTCTTTCTCGGGTAGCCCATGGTCGAAGCCGAACGCGGTCGGAAATAAGCGTCGCGCGGTCACCAATTCCGGCTGGTCTTCGTTGGCGAAACCCTGGTCGATGAAGTTCGACGTGCCAGCCGCAGAAGCCGCGGAATTCGGCCTAGCGGCGCCCGCGGCCGCCGCCGAAGCGGGAGCCGCTATCGAGCCAAAGGCACCCGTGGCGGCTGTCTCGCTCGCCGTCGCTTTGGCGGTTGGCTTCGTGGGCGTGGAGCGACAGGCGCTCAGTCCCAGCGCCATGCCTACGAAAAGCACTGGCCTCACGTTGGCCTCATCAGCTCACTGGTTCATTGGCAGGCCGCGGCAAGCTGTTTTGGTGTCGCAGTGAAGCCCAGATCCGAACCCCAGCACCAGACACTGCCGTCTTTGCGCCGCGCACAGCTGCTGAAGTAGCCGGCCCAAATGTCGGTGATGTCGCTCGCTAGACCCGGCATCAGTGCCGGCGTCTTGCTGGCGACAGCCGGGGTCTTGCCGGTGGATGTCAAGTCTTGGCTCCAGCACCACACTTCGCCGCTGAGCTTCAAGGCGCAAATGTGCCAATCACCCAAAGCGAGCGCCGCTACGTCATTGCCGAGCGCGTCAATCGTCGTGGGGGTTGGATTGCCATTGTTGTCGTCATAGCCCGCGCGACCCCAGCAAGAGACCTTGCCATCGTTCGTCAGCGCGCAACTGTAGTCGTGCCGCGTCGCCACTCCGACGACACTCGTGCCGAGGGCCGCGACTTGTGTCGGCACTTTCACTTCGTCTTTTGTGCCGATACCGAGCTGGCCCAAGGCATTGGTACCCCAACACCAGAGCGTGCCGTCCGTCTTGACGACGCAAGAATGCTGATAGGCGAGCGCAAGATCTGCAATCCCTTCGAGACCTGGGATTGGCTTGGGTTCGACGTGCCCGGTGCTACCATCACTCAGTTGGTTGAAGTTGTTCGCGCCCCAACACAGCAACGTCTTGTCGCCGTTCAGCGCGCAACGATGACTTGCTCCGCTCAGCACTTTCACGGCGTTCGGTAGCTGCGCGGAGAAATCTACGGGCCTTGGCACAACGTCGTCGCGCGTGAGAAAATCGACGTAGCCCCAACGAAAGACTTTCCCTGTTCCCGTGATCGCGTAGTTCTCTCCGTACCCAGCCCACACCGACGTCACCGGTGCATCGAAGCCACTCACCGCTCGGAACGTGTCGCTCGAGCTAGGTGAGCCGCCAATGCCCAATTGACCCGAATCATTCTTGCCCCGGCAAGCGACCGCCCCGTCATGATCGACGACGCACAAATAGACGTCGCCCAGTCCAACCGATTTCAAGCAGCTAGGGACAACCGGGCCGCTCCCGCCCGACGAACCGCCCGCCGCGTTGCCCCCCTTCGCCGAGCCGGCAGCGCCACCAACACCAGAGTCGCCTCCGCGCGACACCTCTCCAGCGACGCCACTCCCACCCGTGTTCCTGCCTCCGCTCGCTTTAGCTCCGGCGGTGGGCGCAGTGGAACCTCCGTTGGCAGTGTCCGAGCCGCCTTCTCCGTCAGGCCGTGCGGCGTTACCGCTATTGCCACCGCTACCGCTACCGCCACTCGATTTGCCGTCGTCACCACCGCAAGCGGCTACGACGAGCGCCAGCAGCCAACAGCCGCTCAACACCGCTCCCGGTTGGCGTTTTTTCTTCATTTCGCAGAAACGATGGCATGTGATCTAGGGCTCGTCAATTGCGCGCGTCGACGACTGAACGCAACAAATCACGCGCTCGGCTGGGATCGAGCCACGGGTCGTTGGCGTGTTGCAACGCCCATCGCTGCGCAGAGCGGGAGATGGCGTCGTTCGCAAGTGCAGCTCGCAAAGCCACGGTGAGCTCCGCGAAGTTCCGCACGGAAGGCAAAGCGGTAGCGACACCCAGCTCGAGCAAGGCACGGGTGGTCAGTAGATGTTCCAGATAGAGTGGGGCGATTGCTTGGGGGCGTCCTGCAACGAGCGACTCCTCCGCGAGCAACATGCTGCCGTGGTGCACGACGAGGCGGGCACGCGCGAGCGCCTCTCCGATTGGCGTCGGCTGTTCCAACCATACGAGTCGACTATTGGCGATCGCCGCGCGCTGCTCGGCAGTGCCGCGACGCACGAATAGACGTCCTCGCGCGCCCGAGGCGGCGAGCGCTGCCAACAGCGGCAGCGTACTTTCGCGATCACCCAGGAGGTAGGCAAAGACTTCGTCGCAGGGCTCATTCGTCGCGTACCGCGACTCGAGCTCGAGAGGACCATAATTTCGGGACAATCGCTGTGCACGATAAGGATCGAGCTCATCGAGGCCGGTCACTGCGTGTCGTGGTCCGGCCAAGAGCTCTGGTAAGGCGCGCGGCGGCGCCTGCGAACGCGCCTTGCGCACCGAAGCCACCACCTCCAGCAGGCGCGACTCATCGTAGAGTGGCGTGCGGTCAGTGAGCGTGGGAAAGCGCAGCAGGTTTGGTGGCGGCAAGGCAAAACCGTGACCCGTGACCAGCAACGGAACTGCGTCGTCTTGCTTTGCAACAGAGAGAAAGGGGCTCGACTCCGACACCACCGCCAGGGGTTGCTTGCTATCGAACACCGCGTCCCAAGCCCGCGTGCACCGGAGCAGGTAGTCTCCATCCAAGAGTCCAGCGCCAGCGATGATATCGGCGTAAGTCGCGGCAACCGCTAAAGGCCGCGGTGAAAGGCGAGTGGCCCACCGCGGCAATGGCAGCCGCTCGACCGCGCAGCCGCTTTCGGCAAGCATCCCGGACACTTCATGGGGATTGCTGACCAAAAATAGCGCTTGGTGTCCCTCCGCCAGCGCGGCACGAGCTAGCGGCAGCATTCGTCGAACGTGGCCAAAGCCACCGCCGAGCTCCGCGACGAAGAGTATCAGGCCCAAAACATCTCGGCGCGCCGCCTCAAAGAACCACCTCTAGGTCCACTTGCTCGGCAGTTTCGCTGCCTCCCTGCCGGAAGCGCAAGTCCTCGCTTCCCAACGCGCGATTGAAGGTCAAATGCAGCCGCAGCGCCGGTGGCGCCGAACCCGAGGTCGAGAACAGCAAAAGGGCGGTGCCGTCGAGCTTGCGCACGGCGCGCATGGTCAAAGGCGTGAAAGCATCGGCCGTGAAGAAGCTGCGTTGGTGGACGACTGTCGTGGCATCGGGGGCGAGCAACCTGAATTCGACTCCTGGTGCCGCAAAGTGCGTGCTTGCCTCCGAGGCGGATGCGGCAACGAAGTAGTGCGCCGTCCCGGGCTCGCGTGTTGGCGCATCCGTCGCTACGCCGGAGAAGATCTGTGCTTGCGTGCCATCTGGCAAATCGGATTCTTCGGCAGAAAACTCGTAGTGGAAAGTCCAGGCCGGGTCCGGATCGGCAGCGGTCGCCAACGGACGCCATTCGAGCGTGTGCCGAGCTAGCGAGCTGCTTTCCCGTACGAGTACCGTCACCGATTCGGTCGCCGGAGTGCTGCCGAACTTCAGGTCGCTGATCTTCAACGCGCCTGGTAATTCGCTGCTGATGGCGCTGCTAGCCCTGCTCACACTCAGGGCCGTTCTCGACCAAAGCAGCGGTTCGGGGCTTCGCACCAAGAGTGCCAAAGGAGCGCCCGGCGCCGACACCCGCAACACCTCCAATCGTTCGGGAGGCGTCAGCGCGCTGTCTGCCAATGCCTTTGCTTCGAGCGTCTCGAAGCCGCGCCGTTCCAGGTCCGAAACGTCACCCAAGCCCTCGCTAGCTGCGCCGTCGACCGCAATCGATACGCCGGACTGTTGACTCAGATCAGCGCTGCTCAGCGGCGTTCCGGGCACGGCCGAGTTCACGCGGTCGTTGTAGCTGTGCAAGTGGTGATAAAAGTTCACGAACTGGGAGGTGACGAAGTCGAACGTGAAGGCAGTCGAAGGCAACTCACGCAAGTCATCGACTCGAATCTCGGTGAAGCGGCAAGCACCGGCCGCGTCGACGCGCAGGCCCACGCCGCCCTTCAGCTGCGGCGCACTCTGGTTGTCGATGAGGGGCGTGCTGGCGTCGTCGAGGAACACGGTCACGCTTGCGCCGATGCACTCGACGCTGATCGCAATGTCGGTATTGCTGCCGGGGTAGCTCAGGTCCGCTTCGTCGAGCGTAGTGGCGTTGCCGCTCGCTAGTCCCAAAAGCCGCACCTTGGAAGCGGAGCGATCCAATACCAGACGCAACATGTCGGCGTCGGAGCTGCGCCGAAATTCCAAGCCGACGCTGCCCTGCGAGAAGCGAACGACCACGCTGGCACGAAAGTTGGTCCATTCGGACGCGGAATCATCGCTCGGGCTGGCCCCCGCCGCGCCAACGTAGATCAAACTGCTGTTCGCGCCGGTGTTCTCCGACACGAAATAGATGGTGGCGGGGTCCTGGCCCGGGACGTCGATCAGCTCGGAATCGACTCGCCAGTGAGCGCTGCCGCTCGCCTGCCAGCGCTCCAGGCGGTGTGCTCCGCCATCTGCGATCAAGCCGTTGACCGAGTGCACGAATGACTCGTGCAGCAACACCGGCACCAAGCGTGCGCTATGCAGCGTTTGCGCTCTCATCACCACGTCGGCGCCCGGCGCTGACAAGGTTTGGTTGCGCACGACGCTCGACTGATCGAACGGGGGTAGATCATCCGGGCGACACGCGCTGTCGTTCACCATACCAACCCACAGCACGACCGACTCCTTCTCCGACTGGCTGCGGCTCCGCTCCCAGCTCGGCACAGGAATCGAAATCCGACCGCTGGTGTCTCGCACCGGCTGATTGTCGACATCATACACACGCACGCTGAGGTCGCGCTTGGCACGCAAGTACATCAACTCTGCGTAGCTCTCGTTGAAGCTCACGGCGACGTCGAAACCGCGATAGAACGCGCGCGGCAGCAGCAACTTCACGCCCTCCACGGGAATGGCGGGTGGCAAGGTCTGCGCGACATAGGGTCTCAGGTCGGCCAGGCTGGTCCCCCCAGCCTGAGTGGCGGGCGGCTGATCGGGCACCCCGATGCCGGGCGGTCCGACTACGTGAAAATAGGCATGATGAACGAAGGGGCTATCGTGATCGATGATGTTCTTGATCTTCGAGCCATCTGGGGCTCGATCGTTGCGGCTCGTGCGCAGGACCATGCGGTAGTCTGCCTCGGGCTCGAACAAGGGATCTTCCGTTGCGAGGCGGGACAAGGACTGTTGGGTGTGCCGCACCAGCTGCTCGTTCTTGCCCGGGATCGCCAGCTCGAGCACCAAGTAGCCGTGCGACGTGGTGGAGTCTGGAAAGCGCACCTTGCCAACCCGGTCGGGAGCGTGAATCCGCACGAAGCCATCCGGCTCCTCGTAGAAGCTACGCGGCGGCCCGGCGCTGACAGAGACCTCCGCGCGCGTCGGTCGCCGATACGCGACTCCTACCAGCGCCGCCGTGCTGCGCCGGATGAACGGGAGCGCTTCGGTCGTTCGACGAATCACGATCTTGGTCAGAGGTTTTTGGGCAAGGGCTATGCGCAAGACCGAGCGCCCCGCGGTCGGTGTCTGATGCGGGGTCTCCGAGCCATCCGCGGTGATGGCGAAGATCTCCAAATCGTTGCGTGTTGCGCTAGCGCAGTCGAACTCGAGGTCGACGTAGACGAGTGGATCCAACGCGAGTAAGAGCTCTAGCCGCTCTCCGATGGCAAGTCCGTGATCGCCTTGGCCCAACAACAAGCTGCTGTTCGAGGGCGCCAGGGCGGCGTCAGCTTGGCGCGCGGTCAGGCTCCGCAGCACCAGGCCATCGAACAACGTCAATGGATTGGCCGAATAGTCTACGTTGCCGCTGAAGCTCGAGCCAAGCCGCGCGGGCTTTGGATCACCGATGCGAATCATCATGTCGGTGACTTCCGGTGGCGCGTCGACCTGCAGCACGATCTGGACGCGCAAGCCGCGATCGATCGGCCCGAGTACGCTGCTGATCAGCGCTTCGTTCTCCGCGATGTCACCGCCGTACACCCAATCCAGCGCAAACGGGGGATCCTCGAAGGAGAACGCTTCGTCATCGTACGAGGTGCCGATCGTGTCCGTGAAGCGCGCGCTGAGCTCTGGCTGGATCAACGGGCAGGGATACTGACCATGCGTAGCCACGAATCGGTCTTGCCAAGATTGACTGCGACCGGAGGTGTAGTCGAACGGAGTCACCGCGTTGATGAGTAGCTTGTGTTGCTCGCTGTGGCCGATGGCGGGATCCTCGTTGCCCGGTTGCCACGCCGCAGACAAGCTCTGTCCCTCGGGTGCACTGTCCCCGCCAGTCAGAATCGTGGCCCAAACGAACGCGCCATCGCTGGCTTCCGGGCCCGGCATCCACTTCTGGAGCTCGATGCCCGTCAGAGCATAGTCCGCCCGATAGGCGGCCAACTGTGCGTGCGGGTCGCCGATGATCTCGGGCTGAACCTCGGTCGGGTTGATTGCAATGAGCGAGTCGTCGCTCGCGGGTCGCGTGAACGTGACCGCGAGTTTCGAATCACTCGGCACGCGCGGGATATCTGCTGGAAAGGGTGGAAACACTTCCGCGAATGGCCCAGGCGGTTGATTGCCCGGGCGTTCGACGATGAACTCACCGTTCGGTCCGTCGTCGGCGATGAGGCTCTTACCGCGCTCCAGCGACCACGTGTTGTTGCTCTTCAAGTGCTCGATGGATGCTTCGCGCACCGGCACCGGCAACGCCGGCGGTTGTCCAGGCGTCGAGAAGTCGTGGCTCCACTCCATGTGAATCGTGGCGCGGATGTCCGGTAGCGGCCATGGCAGGTTGATCGAGGCGCGGAACTCCCCACTCAATGCGAACGGATCGAACACGTCGCCCCTCACGGTCGCGCCCACGGACACGCCCGCTTTGATCCCAAATGCGTTGAGCTCCGCGCTGCCCTGGACGCCGAGTGACCCCGTGAAGTGCGCTGGATTCCAGCTCACGATCGCTTCCGTATCGATCGACGCAGACAGTGTCACGTTGAGATGTTTGAACCCCCAACGCTTGTGAATGCGCGCGCCGGCCCCGACATGGAGCTGCCGGGCGTCGAGCATGAAGAAGCCGCTGACATCGAATAGTTGGAACAGTCGCGCGGCTATCCGCTTTTCCCACGGACTATCGATACCGAGATAGACGTGCCATGCACCGGGATCCTGGAAGTTGAAGTAGGCTTCTGCGCTTCCGCGAATGTCGATCAGGTCGCCGTAGCCGTAGTGCGCGTCCAAGGCCGCTAGGAAGCTCTTCCCTGGATCGATCACCACGAGCGAATGGAAATTGGGCTCTCCGCCGCCGAGCTCGCTGCGCTTCTTCAGCAAGTTCGCCATGCCGTCGATCAAGACCACTGGCCCGGGGAAGACGAGAACCAGCAGCAGCCGGCCGTTGAACGTAAACCCGTTATCGGCAAAGGTGCCGAGAATGACGCCCGCGCCGAGCGCCATCGTGTCCGGAGCCCCCTTCCACTTGTTGGGGAGGTCGAGCACGCCTGGAGTCGGTCTGGTAAACCAACCATCGCTCTTCAAATCCAAACTGCGGTACCAGCCCTCGTTTTCTCCCTTGTCTGGTTTGCGATTTTGCGCGTACAAGCCGGCAAAACCGTAGAATGCAAGCCCGGTGGGACCGAGCGGGATGCCGACCGGCAGCTGTGTTTCGAGATAAACAGCGAAGGTCTTGACTCGCTTGTTCGGGATGGTCGGATGGGGAAAACTTCCGGTAACGAACTGGCCCTCCACGACGAACGAAACCGACGGCAGCTCCACCCGTACCGCGCCGCCGAACTCACGATCGCGCAGCGAGACGCTGCCCGCCATTTTGAACGCACCCGGTACTTCCAAGCTCACGGCGATACCCTCGAGTCGCAGCGCGGGATCTTGATCTCCGCCCCAAAGAATGCGCAGACCATCCACGGATGCTCCCGCCGGCACGCCCTCCATGATGCGCACGCCGCCGCTGAAGCCAATCCAATTGCGTTCACCCTCGCGACCGAAGCCGAGCTTCGTCACCTCCACGATGAAGCCGAACAGATTGATGCTGCACTGGCTCGGTAGATCGATCCAGCCGCCGGCCACCCGTACACGGCCGTCGGAGTCGATCTCCAGGTTCTCCAAGCGAATGCCGGGCCACGGGATCTCATCGCCCTTGAACGTCGGCTTCAACGTGCCGGAAGTGCGGATCAGCAGCTTTCGGTTGTCGACGCCGAACTCCACCTTGTCGAGCGTCAGGTCGAAGATCCCACTCACGCCCAAGTTGACGAGGCCGCCCTCTTGAGCGAGTCGAATCAAGACGCTGCCATCGAGATCGACGCTGACGACCACCTCGAGCGGATTGCTGAAGAAGTCCGTTTGCAGCGCCCCGCGTAACTCGAACTTGCTGAGCGAGTTCTGCTCGATCTCCACGCTGAGCGACTCGAACGCAAACGTCGCTCCGAACAGTTCCACGTGGGGTGCCCCGCCGGGATCGACCGACACGCTCAACTTCCCGCTGAACCCCCCAGTGCCGATGAAGCAGTTTTGAAAGGTCAGCGCCGTCCCTTCGGGGATGGCCGAAGCCAGCCCGTCAGGCAGCTTGACGCTCGCTTGCCCGATGTACAGACCACGCCAGCTTGGGTCGAGTTCCACGGCATAGGCAGCGTCTGGTAACTCTTGCTCCTGCGCCAGCCGGATGATTATGTCTTCGGCCGAGATGATGATGCCGGTATCGCCGAGCATGCAGGGCGGCAAACTGATTGCCGTGCGATCTCCTTCGGCGGGCCAGCCGAGCGCGACGTCGTTCGTGATGCTGTCGTAGCTGAAGCCGACCGGCAACTGAATGTCGACGAAGTGTTCGGGATCGGGATCGGCCCCGGGTCCGTCAGCACCGTCGATCACTGGCACGAACAATTCGCGCGGCAGGCGAATGCGCGCGACCTGCGTATCTACGACTACCTGATAACCCTCGTCATTCCCAAACAGGGAGGCATCAATCGGGCCTTCACCAATCACGAAGCCAAGCCCCATCGGTAGCTCGAACTCGGCGCCCGCCACGACCTCGAGCTTGACTTGAGCGATAGTCAAGTCGTCTTCATCGAACACATCGCCACGCACGTAGGCGATTCCGTTCAGGAAGTCGAAGTTGGCGGCGCCGAAGACGTCACTCGGCCATAGCTCTTGGGAAATCAGTGAGCCCAGCGGAACGTAAAGATTGACATCAGCCATATCGCTTGCACTCCCGAACGAAGACAGCCCCCAGCATGAATTAGCGCTTGAATCTTACGGATGGAATCGTAGGCCCATTGTTGCCAGCGTTGAATCTCTCGACCATGTCGTTATAGCGACGACCGATGATGTCTCCCCAATCAGGGCGAGACATGTTCGCGCCCCAGCGAGAGCCCTTCTTCGGCGAGCCTCCCAGGAACGCTCCAGAGACCTCGGGCAAGTCGAACCGCGTTTTGAGAGCTCGGTAGTGATAGCGCATCAGAGCCACGCCGATGAAAATGGCGTTGTCAACTTTGAGCAGCCACCCGCGGGCGTTGAAATCGTCCGGATCTCTGAGGAAATTGCCGTACTTCTTTTGAGCGAAGTCCTTCGGCGGATTGATATTCAACTGCGCTCGCTCAGCGGCCGCGAAGGTATCGATCCACCTGAAGACGGCCACGGCGGTGCTCAGCTGAGCTTGCATCACACCGAGCACCATGAACCCAGCGTCGCAATGGTCCAACATGTCGGCAACGTCGCCCCACGTCAAATCAGCTCCCGTTCTGACTGGGGCACTGGGGATCCACGGATTCGGGATGGGATTGAAGATGTTCCTCTTCCCAGACCCAAGTGGGCCGGCTCCAGGCAGATATCGAAAGTTCACGTCGGTCACCTCTGCCCCGTCTGCGCCGACGAGCCCTAGAAACCACTCAACCTCCAGCTTGACGGGCACCGTCGTTTGCACCCGTATGGCCACCGGGTCGGCCAAATCGATATCGATCTGGTCGACCAGGGCGTAGCCAGTTTTGTTGTTGTTGGTGATGGTGGTGCTAATCACCTTGCTTGCCGAAGATCCAGCGATCAAGCTGACCGTGACGTCGAAGACGGCCGGCTCTACCAGTCGCACGCGTAGCACGCGCATCAGTCCTGCTCGATCCGACTGGTATGCGACGTCGGCGAAGTTTGCGTGCCCTTGGCGGAGGACGGTATCCTTGCCTTTGGGGTCGAGCTTGTCTACGGCCGGATGGTAGTATTCGAGATTCGTATCGCTCACCACGATCGTGCCGCCAAGCCTTTCCTCGGCAATGTCGAAACGATAGACGTCCACCTCTCTCGAAACTGGACTGTGTGAAACAATCTCTGGTTTGAACACGTCATCGATTAGGAAGTTGCGCTTCGTGCGGATCTCATTCGAAAAACTGATTGGCGTCGATAATTGGGAATCCAACAGCGAGGTAACGACCTTGTCGCCGAATCGCGCGCCCGCGAGTTGCCGTGTGGGCTTGTACGACGTCACTTCAACGCCTAGGATTCGTTCGTATTTGGCGGCGAGGCCAGGTGAGTAGTTCTCCAGATCTTGCCGTTGCGCCGACGAGAGCTGGAGGAAGACGTACGCATCCAGCTTGCCTTGGCTTTCGCCGGAGATGATGCCGACCACCGTTTCGCAGGGAACCTGCAACCGCTCACAAGTGCCGGCGATCGCCACACCCGCTTGCTGCCAAATGTCCCGTGCGTAGTTGGTGTCTGGCAACTTCGGATTGCTGTTCGGTACCAAGGCGACGCCGTTGATGGCGATTTTTTCGGCGTCGATTCCGGTTGTCAGATACGACCACTCGATGGTTGCCGCTTCGTTTTTGTGAGGCTCGGCCAACGCAGGGTCGAACAACTTGGGATCGTGAATGTCGAGATCGGAGCGTAGATTGAACCACGACTGCGCACCGACTTGAACGCGGGGGTGCGGCGGTAGCGTGTCCGTAATCTCCGTGTACTGCGCTTTCCAGCTGGCGACCGAGGGGGCGCTGCTCACCACGCTGACGGCAGTCGTCGCCTTGAGCAAACGATTGAAGTAGTAGATCGGATAAATGAATTGGCCGCCGTTGTCGATTGTTCGAAAGATCAGTCCACTCGAGGTCGTCGCGCCAATCAGCTCACCCGCTCGAGCGGCAAACTGGATCCCCGGGTTGCCGTTCACGAAGGCCGCAATCATCGGTTGAGCGACCAACGCGGGATCTACACTGGGGTCTATTCTTCTGGCTTCGTCGATGGCATCCTTCAGGAAAGTCGGGCGCGTTGCTTTTTTGTCTTTGCCGCCCGGCACTTTCTCGAAAACGACGTGCCGCATCAGCGGGTGCCATTGCGCAATTGGCAACGAGGTCGTCCCGTAAGCGACTCGCACGATTGCCTCCAAGGCAGTTTCGACCTGGTTTGGGTCGACGTTCTCGTAGACCAGCACGCTCGGAGGCGCTTCAACGCCCTGGATAGAGCGTAGGGGTGAGACCACGCGGTCAGGATCACAACGCAGCAAGATGCGCTCCGGATGAGTGCCGGTTGCCGCGTTCCAGAGCAGCGTGCCTTCGAAAGAGGCGTAGATTGGTAGGCTGTTGCCGAGCAACTCCAGGCCACTCACGACTTGGAGGGGAGTCATGCCGGTATCCACCGGTTGCTGGAATGTCCGGCTGGACTTGGCGATCTTGTCGCCGTCGATCGGAAATGCGAAAGATACGGCCATCAGAGCGCCTCCGTGTCGAGGATGTTGCTGAGTGGAGTTTGAATCTTGGCGTTGCGGCCGCGTACGCGATATTCGTAGTTGGTGTCGGGGGCGACGCTGGCGTCGTCGAATTGGTGAGTGCCCGCGGGTAGCCAAGAGCCAAGCGTGGACCATGCCGAGCCGCCTTCGGCGCGGCGCTGAATCAAGGTGCTCACGCCGGGGTCGGCGCCGAAGTGCAAACGAAAGCCGACCTGGGGTGAGGGGAGGCGTTCAATGCTGGTTAGCGTCGGTGGACTGACTGATTCGCGCTGAAAAGCGCGCGCTCGAACTGGCGCGGATGGCGCCGATCGCAATCCCGTCGTCCCCAAGCTGACTAGCCGATAGTAGAAGTCCTTGAACGGGGGTAGGGGAGCGTCGACGAATTGGATGCGCCCCGAGCCACCGCTGCCTGCAAGTGGTTGCGACGACAAGAGCGTCATCTGTGACAAGTCAGCTGCCGCTGCGGCGCTGTCCGCGCGGTAGACGAGATATTTATCGATTCCAATGCCGGGGCGGTCCGACCATGAAAGCGCGATGGCCTGTTCTCGACCGGCCGCGCTGGTGAGCGCGATCGTCGGCGGAATGCGGGTCTCGGGCAGGTAGACGGGAGGGGTCGATACGCCGAGCGGTCCGAGGTTTTGCGCGCCGTCGACGGCGGCTACGCGATAGAAGTAGCGGTTCTGAGCGCGGCCGTCGAGCGTGTCGTCCCACGCGCTGCGGTCGGTTTGCGGCACGTACGTGGCGGGATCGTTCTTGCCCACGTGGTCGTCGTTGGCCGTCACGTCCGACGAAAGTGGGGCGCGTGTGAGGCGTGTGAACGCATCCGCGTTGGACGGTAGACTGGCCAGTGCGCGCAGCGCATCGTTCGACAAGCTTTCGTAGCCGTCGATGTTGGCAAGCGCGTTGATCTGGTTGATCGCGGCTTGGCGGCGCGCCGTGTTCCACTCCGCGGGCAGGACGCCCGCTTGATTCAGCTCGGCCGCACGCGGCGAGCCAGAGAAGCCCTTTGTCGCGTCGACCTGGAACAGCGTGGAGTCCATGCAACGAAAGACGTGCGTAGAAATTCCGCTGGCCTTGGGGTTCGTCCAATGCAGCGTGAAGTAGGACCGGCTGTAGAAGTCAGCTAGTGTTGCCTGCAGCCGGTCATCGGGGAATGGGATCAGCGGCGCGGGGCCGGGCAAGTCTCGCCGGACGCGATAGACCGTGGCGGGACCGCCCACACCACTCTCGTTACCGGTACGATTGCCAAGGACGCCAGCTCGACTGTCGCCGCTTGGCTTGTCGTCTGCGGCACTGACGCCTACTAGGCCGTAGCGCACGGGTTCATGAACCGTCGGCTCGAACGATATCGCCAGATCTTGACCCGCGCTCGGCAGGAAGAGTTCGTACACTGTTTCGCGGACGCCAATGGACCAGGAAAAAGGACCGGCCCCGGTTGGTGCGCCGCTGACTGTCACCTGAAGTTGCGCGACATCGATACCGAGGATGGAGAAGGCCTGCAGGTTTGGCGCGACGCCGAGCTCGATCTCGGCTCCGAACACTTGGATTTGATCGAGGGGGGTGCCTACGGGCAGTGTGATGACATCGCCGTTCACCACGGCGCCCGAGCCGTTGACGCTCGCGATCAAACTGCTCGCAACGATGTTGCTCGTAACATTCGAGATTGCGATTCGCTGGGCCCAGGCTTCTGGCGATCTGGGGTTCGCGAGCTGATTGCTGGGATTGAAGTAGATGCGAAACTCTTTGAGATCGGGGGCCGAGAGCTGCTGCTTGCCGCTCCACTCCCAACGCACGCGCAAGCCTTTGGTGTTGGGATGCGCGTTTGCCCATGCCGTGTAGGCGGCATCGCGCAGCAGAAACGCGTCGTCCGCATCGAGCAACCAGGCTTGGACGTGGATGGGTGGAGGTGGTGGCTTCTTGTCTTCGAGCAGAACGGCATACGCGTTCATGAGCGTGAAGCCGTCGTTGGCGAGCCAGCGGGCTGGCTCTGACAAGGCACTAAAGCGCCCGAACAGGTCGATGCGGTTGATGCGGTAGGCGTACCAGCCATCGGGCAGCGGGCCGTCGCTCGTCATCAGCGGGAATGCAGGCCAGCCGGGGACGGCTCGGGGCGCAGGCTCCAAGATCGTTCCGTCCTGCGTTGGCGGCAGGACAGGATACTTAGGTAGCTCGCCGGCGACCGCGGCCACGGGAGCACTGTTCACCCGGACGTGCATGTTCGCGGGCACCGCTTGAAGTGGCTCGTCGCCGTGCCCGAGTCCCGCGCGCCACACGTCATACAGCACGGCACTGTCAGGCGTCAGCTTCCCGTTCTGCAGATTCAACGCCCAGTTCAGCCCGGTGATTCCGGCCACATCACCTCGCACCCCGGGCGGCGGCGCCGTAACGGGCAGCGCATAGAGCTGTGCGCTATCTGGCGCGGCTAGTCCTGGTGTGACGCTGAACACGACACCACCATGGATATAGCCGTCGATGCTGCTGTAGTCCTCGTTGTGGGTCAGATCTTGTATCGTAGCGAGGTTGCCGTTCGCCGCGTTGTGATGATCGGCGACCAGGAGATAGTCATAGCTCTGGCCGACGGTCACATTGGTGTCGATGAAGTACAGGCCCAACATCTGGGCAACTGCGGGATTGATCGTCGCACCCAGTAAGAGATCGAGCGACGACTGATCGATGGCTTCCGGCAGTTCTGCCGTCGGGTCCGTCGGATCAGGGGAGGCAGAGACCGTTTCGACGTTGTCCGTGATGCCTTTGCTCGGTCCAATGCTGACGATCGCGAGCAGCTCGTCGTGAATGGCGCTGAAGGTTTGGCCTTGGTAGCGGCTCTTATCGAGCGTGCTCGTGCCGGGGATTGGCAAGGCGTAGGTGATACGGTCGAGGGCCAGCGCTTCGGACTCACCGAGATTCGGGCTCCCCGAGCGCAGCGGGTACGTCAGGGAGCGCACCGGCAACAACATCGGTTGCGGAAAGTTCGGTACGGGGACCCAGCCGTCGCCACGCCCGTCAGTCGTCCGCGTCACGCACAGATCGACCAGGCGAGCTGGGGCCTTGCTGATTCGAATCTCGTCGATAGCATCTGCCGCGAGCGGCGCGCTGACTGCTTGGCCTGCGAAGCCGGCGACGATGGTCTGCGCAACCGGTAGCCCAAAGCGGTATGCGACGATCACGATACCGTCGATCGGCGGCGTGGGGTTGTTTGGCGGAATGTCGGTGGGGGGCGGGATATTTCCGCTACCGCTGCCGTTGCCGCCGCCCGTGCCGCCCGAGTTCGGAGGGGGAAACTGGTCGCCGACCGAGCCGCCGCTGCCGCTTCCGGACGGAGGTGTACCTGGTGAGGAGCCACCGCTGCCCGACACGACGTCACTCGCCGACACGGTGACCGTGTGGCCCGCCAAGCGCCACGTCAGCGGGGTACCATCGAACGTGACGCTGAACACGTCGCGCTGCCGACCACCAACGAACACGGTCGGCTGGCTTCGCACCCTGGGCTCGGGGAACATGCGGTTGTCGTCTCCCGCCGCCAAGGCGATCAACGTCGAGGCCGCGTTGTCGTAACCGAACACCGCGCGGTATTGGCCGGGGGCGATGGCAATCACGCGCTCCGCGATGGGAATCAAGTCCGCGTGATCGTCACCGCAACCACAGCTTGCCCCGCTCCCTGAATTGACCCCGACATCCAGGACGTCGGTGCCGTTGTTGCCCCCACCGTTGTTGCCCCCACCGTTGTTGCCCCCACCGTTGTTGCCCCCACCGTT
>Ga0247760_1000644_pt1 | contig 36789 bp, 26 predicted proteins | sample UWRJL171409R4_FD_179936 | JGI IMG/M metagenome (GOLD analysis project Ga0247760, IMG submission 179936) | Plant litter microbial communities from Arlington Agricultural Research Station in Wisconsin, United States - UWRJ-L171-409R-4 | ecosystem: Environmental > Terrestrial > Plant litter >... | reverse complement strand
ACAATAAAAAAAAAAAAAAAAAAGGCTACCTGTATTGACCTAACTCCCGCAACTCCCCGTCTCCCCTCCCGACGGACATCTCGGCCGCCACTGGCTGATACACAAATGTGGGTTGGGTTTGGGGCCCGTACGTGACCGTTTGGTGCTGCGCTAAAACCTGCTGCTGCTGCATCTGCTGGGACCGCGCATACGCCGGCAACTCAATGTGCTGGGAAGCGTGGGAATCCTGCGGGAACATGCTGTGTCTGCTCTGCCTGTGCTGCTGTGGATGGGCATGGGCATTGCCGGAGAGTTCCGCCCCGGCGTGGTGATTTTGGATGTGGGGACTAGACATGGGCTGTGGAGGGGGATATACTGAGCCACGTTGGTGCTGATGAACCGGAGAAATGGGACTCGCTGGGGCGGCCGCATACACGGCGGCGCTGGTCCGAGAAAACTCATGCTCGTCCATTTGCAGCTGGGGACTGGCCGTCGAGCTCGGCGGTGTTGGCGATGGCTTAGGAGGGAAAGCAGCAACCTCCAACCCGGTAGGGTAGATACTGTAGCGCTGTGCTTGCTGGTGCAGAAGTGTACCTGTGTCGCCCGTCATGGCCGAAGGAGGAGGGCTGCCGGGTAGGGAATGTTGCTGCTTCTGCTTCCCTCGTCGGATGACGAAGAAAAATGCGAGAGCTATCAAACCAATAACAGCTATGACGGAATGTGAGCGGGTGCAACAATAGTTTGCTAGGACAAAAGAAAAATGAAAAAAAAAAACTTACCGACACCTCCAAGGGCGCCACCAATGACGGCTGTTGTGGGGAAACCTGATGATGCTGACCCATTTTCGCTGCTTTGAGACGACGCCGCCGGGGTGCCTGATGCCACACTCCCGAGGGAACCATCCTTGGAATTACTGCCCTCGCTTTTCGAGGGGGCATTGCCGCCCCTCGCCGCCCCTCCACCTCCACCACCATCACCGCCGCCGCCGCCCTGGGCTACCGCCGCTGTTTGTGAGGCAAGCACCGTAACTGTTCCGCCTTCTTGGGCCTTTGTCCCCTGGCTCTGGACAACCGTGCTTGTCTTTGCGCTCTGAGTGACCGTCTTTGTTTCTCCATCCTTGGTGGTGATCGATACGACGACGACGGGGGGTGCTTGGGATGGATAAGACATTGGGTAATTGCCTCCAATAGTGTGGCAAAAGACGTTGGTGTAGCCGCCGTATGCATCGTCCGTGTATGTGCCCGTCGCACAGTACGGATTGGCGTTAAAGTTGCTGTTCCCATGATCATAAGCAACCGGCATACATCGGCGACCTAACTTCTCGAGACTCACCACCAAAGGGTGCGATGCTCGTCGGCGACGGTCGTCACAGCATCCCAGTCGTAGCACACGGTTTGGAAGCTCCCGACCTGGCCAGGCTTGGAGCAGCCAAAGTACTTTCCGCCAAGCTCCGGTATGCAGGTCCAATCCGGACCGCAGGCGACGGCCGACTCTGTTTCCCCAGAGTTAGGACCCTCTCATGCCTGCTCACAGATAAAGCCGCTCACCATAGGTCTTGACACCGCTGATATATCCACAGATGGAATCGTCGCCGGCTCGTTTGAACAGCTCAGGATCAGCCTTCGGAGCCGCTGTCGGCATTGGACTAGCCATGGCGAGGGGCATCGCTAAACTCGCTAACGGCAGACTCTCATCCCGAAGGGAACCGTGGGTAGTGCACAGACCCAGACCCGGTAATTGGAAGAGGACGGACGAAACGAAGAAGAATGGGAACTTCATTCTGTTAGAATTAAGGCCGGCCGCTTTACCGGAGAGAAAATAACGAGCCTAAAATCGCGGCAAGTCAAAGATGAGAAAAGTGAGAAAACCCTGCCACAAAGTGGGAGTACCAACCACGACATTTTGTCGTCAATGGGAAAAAGGGCATGGCATGATCCGACCGCTTGACGCGGTGCTGGCGTTCTTCCCTGCCCAAGATGTCAATATTCTCAAGCCTCACCACAAGCCTTTATCGAAAGTGGCTGTGATTCGAGCTCCCGGTATTGCCAGATTTGGCACCGTGGCGCTCTCAGCCGTTCTCAGCCGCATTGGGACACCTCTCGCGCAAATGCGAGTCTTCGGTCCCAGAGCTTCGCGACCTCTTTGGGATTGCCATTGTTATCTTCAGCAGCACGAGTGACGCCCTGAGTGCGCAATCCGGGTGTAGATTTGACGTTCTTTAATCGCACACCTTTAAGGCAGCCGAAACTGGTAGAGAATTTGCAGGGGAAACGATATTTCGGCAGTGAGCCTACCTTTGAGGACTCGATGATGCAAAAAGTCCGGTGATGGTCGCAAAGCCGTGAAGTTGGCCCCTCTCCAACGGTAGGCGAGCCTTGCCTTGCCTGTTTTGCTCTAGTGCAAACCTCTTATGAGCAAGGTTGTTGTGATGGGATGTGTGATGACCTGGTACTTTCCCCCGTGGTTCGACAAGTCCCGCCGCCGCCGCAGTGATGCAGGGGGGCATCCTGGTTGAAGCAACCAACAGCATCAAGTGCAAGTGCGATGTTTGAATGCAAGGCCTAAGGTTTCTGTACGCACGGCCCGCTGGCAACTGCAAGGGGCTTTCAGCTTTGGGTCCGAGGTGAGGGGAGGGCAGGTGATATGGCTTGAGTTTACCCCCACGGTGCGCCACGATCAGCCTTGCTAAGCTGAAAGTAGTGCAGCGCGTCATCGTAGTCAGGCGTTTATCTTCAAGTATAGTGTTTGGTGGGAATGGGATGGCCAACACTTCCCCCCATTCACAATGTGCCCCACGTAGGGATACATAACGTTACAATCAGAACCAACTGCATGTGCAGGTCGGAGACTGGCGTGCGAGCAAGCAAGTTGCGGAGTTGGAGCTGCTTCCCCTATTTTGGCAGATGCCTGCACACTGGCAATTCAGCAACGCCACCTATCCACATATAAGAAGTGGTAATGGCTTCGAGTTTTCAGAGGTTGACTGGGTGACCGGTTCGTACCATATCACCTCCCTGACGACAACATGCCATGCCTCTAACAAACTACCTAATACATGGACCCAGGACAGGCCAAGTTGCGTTAATGACCCGCTGTGACAGTGAATTCCCCATCCGTACAGAACGAAAGCTCTCCCCGGCTCTGCATATCCAACGGATTCGCATACAACTTGACGCCAATCATGTCGGTCAGCAGGTTAAACACCCGCAGGATGACATACACTGAGTCTGAGTCTTCCTCGGCGCATGATTGCATCTGTCATCGCAACTAGTTAGTCTTAGCAAGGTTCCTTAGCATGGCATGGTGCCCACCCGACACGCCGCGGGGTGAGGTTAATACGGTGGGCCAGCTGGGGAGACTTACTGTATCATACTGCCGCCCGCTCATGAAGAAAGGAGAGTCACATTCCATCGTTGTCGTTTTGACGTCGAAGTAGTACATCGGCGTCCGACCACTCCACGTTTCGTAGGGGAGGTAACCGTCGACGATGAGCTTTGCGGTGAGCTTGCCAGTGGTGTCTTGGTATTGGATGTCGGAGGCTTCTAGACTGGGGTAGGCTGTGAGGTTTTTATAGCTTGGGTGGATGTTCACAAGGTGCCGGATGCTGCTTGTTCAGTTACTGTGGTAGACAGAGGGGGTGGAGCGGCAGAGGAGCTCGAAGATCTTTGTTGGGGGTGTTACACTCGAGCTGGTACCTACCTAGATAGATGGAGAGACGGCTGGCATTGACTTACAAAAAGCTCGCCCGCAGCCCCAACCTTATTATCGCGATCATCACTCTCGATTGGCTCCCAGAGCTCTTGCCGGACCTCGAAGGGGACTCCGGACAGAATACCACTGAGCGGCGACGTGGTGCAGCTTGGACTTGCGAATGGACTTGGGAACGAGATTTTGCGCCCAGCGGAAATCACATGAGATAGAATCCTGCTGTAGTTCTCGCGAGCCAGGCGACGCTGGATGGCGTTGGCTGGCCAGATGGCGTCGATGGCTGTCCGTGCAGTTAGGATTCGGTTTGGTGAGGAGTCTCTCCGCGAGGTATTGACGGCATAGCTGGCTGTGCTCGGGGCGCTGGATGTGTTTGGGGTTAGGATGACAGAGTCCTCGGTATCCGTCGTGGCAGAGCTGGGGCATGGAGGATGTCGATCGGGATCTTACTCCGCAAGTCCGCTGGCGCCCCCATGACATAGGAATCATCCAGTGCATGCCATCGTCGGGGAGACATTTCCTTGCCGTCACGCGAGGGGATGAAGATGACAGACTCATCGCGGAAGAACTGCCTGACGAAATCAGTCTGCTCCTTGGGGCCAGTCATACACTGAAGATTGATATCGCCATAGAGCTGGCAGAGCCCCACGGGATCAACCGCGCCGGTGCTACGAGACAGAGAAGCGAGGACGGCCATGTAGATCTCCAGAGTTTCCGCCTGGATAATACCGAATTCACGAAGAAACACCCAGCTTCCGAGGTCGTTGCCCGCGAGCAGAGTAGGAAGCGAGAGAAGCGGAATGCGTTCAATCTGTTTCGTGTACCTTGCACTTAGCTGCTTCGGAAGCGGGAGGATGGTGTCTTGCAGCGGGACCATTTGGCCGCCCTCACACAAGCCTTTTATCTCCTTGAGAGCCTGAGTAGCTTTGGTAAGATTCCAGCCCCCCGCTCCGGCCAGAGCGCGTGCAGCATGCCAAGGAACCTGTGCGGCATGCCTTCTCCGACGAGGCGGGCGGATTGGGAGAGGGAGTTGGATGTCGGGGAGAGTAGTCTGAGATTCCTGCGGATTTAGATTGACCGGTGCAACCACTGCTCCCATGCGTCTACCATTATTCCCCTATCGTAACATCGTATCATACTATCAGCGAGCAATATCAAAGCCAGAAAATCTATGATCAACGCCGTGCCATGTTCATACACACATCAACTCCTCCTCTCCCCCTAATAATTACACCACACACCCAACTACGCCATGCCCTCCACAGCCTTATATCGCTTCCCCTTCGCCACCCTCCTCCTTCTCAACCACACTAACCCCCCATCACCACCGGCCCGGCCGCCGGGAACTACTGGAAGTTCCTTGTAATCCACGGAACCATCACATTCTCAATATAGCTGACAAGTGATTGTCCCAATTATCCCAGCTCCCTCCCCTCCCCTGCGTAAATAATAGCCACCTGTCCGCTCCCTCGCCCATATCCATCCAAGCTTTGGGAGAGATGTAAAATGCCGAACGGGGCTGAATTGTTGGGATCCACTTGGTGCATGGCTATAACTATGCGCCCGAGTGTCTGCCCATGCTGCGCCAGCTGGCGAGGTGCAGACCAAACAAACGCCCAATACCCAGCCCAATCGACACTTTTGGCTAGCGCCATAGGTATGCCGACCGGTTGAGACGCTGAATGGACAAGCTCAGGCTGAGACCTGCCACAGCCGCCGAACACTTCCAGCACAAGAGGCGGGGTACTGGGTTACGAGGCATTCGCACCCGATCACCAGCTCGAGCTGCCCCTGAACCTCAAAACATCATCAAAGAACGAGAACGAGTGCGAACAACACAGAGTCGAACACTGAGCAGCCATTAGCTATGGCCAGGCAATGGATCTTCGTCCTTTGCGCCGGCACATTTGTCCTCGGTGTCTGCGCTGACGACCTATCTGACTTCTCCAACAATCTAGCCACAGATATTAGTCCTCTCCTCATCCTATTCGGCGATTCCATGACCAAACAGTACCTCAGCGAGAGCACGACCTTTCTGGATTACTTTATCTTTGCCATGGCCCCGATTGGCATCCTCACCGCCATCATCTCCACCATTCGAGTCTGCGGGCATTCATCACTCCGAGCCTTTATCGGTCGGTCTCAAGAAGGCGACGGCACGGTTGAAGCCGAATTATGCACGTCTACCAGCCGCGATGTGTGCGAGTTATTCAACAGGGGCGGCATCACCCGTGTCCTCGGCAAGCCTGAGATCCTCGAACTCATCTACCTCCCCCAAAACCGATCGCTCGACCTACTCCAAGAGTATCTAAGCAAGTCAGAAACGGCGGCGGAGAAGGGTGTGTGTTCGTGGTGGCAGAGGGAGGGTGGTTCTTCATCCACGAAAGCCAAAAAAGACCCGCATGGGAAAGGCCCCTTGTTCACCCCAAATCCGAACCTTTCTCTCAACGTCGGCATCGTAAAGCCACCGAACTGGGTCTTATACGCAATTGCAACTACGGGTTTAATCCTCCAAGCCGGCGTCCTGGCGCTGGCTGGGACTGGCGTTTGGATTCTCGGCTGGAACCTCAATGGGGTTTTAGAATCGTCGGCATCGAGAGACTACGCTCCCATCATGTTTATCACGGGGACAATTCTCATGTGCAGCGGAATGTGGAGCTGTGCAACTCTCATAGGCCAGACCACACATGAAGTGCGCTTCAGGCGCGTGAAGCCTCTGGATCCGGCAATACCCGCAAACCCACCACGTCTCCTCTGGCTCCAGCCGGGGCCCCAAAAGATCGGCGACCAGAGCTTTGATCCGTTTGCGTATTTCGAAGACACAGCTTCGAATCCTCTCCATACTTGGACGAGAGATTCGAGACGTACACCTTTTTCGCCGTCTTAGCCGTGCTGATCGGATATCTCATGCAGTTTATCGGCCTCCGCGGCATGAAGGCCTGGGTTTCTCTAGCGCAATTAGGCATTACGTTAATCATGAGCATCCTGCGCGGATGTCTTCGCATGCAGCGCCTTGGCCGGAACGATAACATGTTGCTTACCACGCCTGATATGGTTGCAGGGTACGAACTTGACTGGCTTTCCTTTGAGATTGTCGGAGCGGAGAAGAGGGCGGAAGGAAGGGGAAAGGGGAAAGGGAAAAAGACGGGAAGAAAATGGGGGGAAAAGGGGTTAGGGGGAGAAGAAAAAGAGGAGGGGAAGGCGCTGTCGTGGCACGTTACTGGCCAGTTCGGGGATGCCTTATACATTGAGACGCAGGCAAGCGGTCGTCGAAGCGGCTCAGAGTCCCTTGAACCGCCATCCGAGACAAAGGAGATCCAGGTCAGGGTTGACACTCACTCAGCTCCGACAGGGCCCCAGGATAGGTCGGAAGAAGGGCTAGAGTTGCTCTCGATCGGAAGGCAACTTGCTCACCTAACGGGGAATATCGCCTTCGGCACGGTATCGGGACACCAGGAGTGGAATAATGAACTGGTCAAGGTCCGCGCAAAGGCCGTGAAGCTCTGCAATGCTACCTGCCAAGCGGCAGAGGGCCTCTGGAAAGGACGACGATGGAAACACCAATCCAAGGACAACCCCCAGATGAACCAACAAGTGAAGGACATTACACTTCAAATCCAAGCGGTCACATCGCCTAGTGCGACACAGGAAACCTCTCATGGGCAGCTCATCGACATTCTTCTGAAGCCGCCCAACGCGCTCAGGCCAGGTTGGAAAATGGACCCGGCGCAAATGGAGGCAATCCTAGGCCTCTGGATGTGGACTCTGGTTTCTGATGAGCGTGTTGTGAGTCAAAATGACTCTCTTCGGGAAATCTCTCGTGCTGAAAAGGTCCAATTCATGAGGATTGCTTCAGCAGGCCTAGACGACGATAATTGGGGCCGTGAAGCCAACAAGCAGGGCGAAATGGACCTTTGGCTTGGGTCAAACGCGGTGGCGCTTCTTGAAAACACCCTCACCCTCACGAAGCAGAGCTTCCTTGGCATCGCAACTTTGTGGACTTCCCATGACGACAACAACTGGAAGCCAATATCTGAGGTTTTGGAACGTGACACGAACCATATGCGACGATTTTGTGGCTGGAATTCCACACAAAAACTACCCAGACCTGTTGCCGCAGATTCGGCAACCATGGTGGGCCAGCAAGAAAACCAGCCGGTCAAGCTTCGAGTCCAGGTTACCCCAGCTGGAGGTTCACTACTGGACTTTTGCGCCCAGGAGCTCTTTGCCTCCCTTATGGTGTCATTAATGGGTGTTTTGAACGTTGAAAAGACGACTATTGTTGAGAACGCCGGTTTGATGCAGCTAACCCTAACCCTAACCCTAACATCTAGGCTTCTGATGCTGTCAACGTCCACCAAATTTGTGGGTACAATAGGGTCAGAGTAATTTATTGCACCATTCTTGAAGAGGCTAATCTCGCCGTTTAGAATCTGAGTTGTAATGTGAGGTTCGGAGGTGGAAAGACTTACAATGACTTTCTTACGTCATCCACTGGCAGCCCCTCTGTAAGCTTGTCCCAGAGCTTGCTGTCCAATTTCGCAGCAGATATCTTTTCCATTATTGCCAGCCGTACCCGGACATCTACATGCAAGTCGGTTGTCAAGAATGGAAGCAAGTCTCCGGTAACCAGCTCAATCAGAATACAACCAAGGCTCCAAGTATCATTTGAAAGGTTGGTCGTGTCGGTCAGTATAGCCTCTGGGGCCCGGTGCCCTATACTATCCCCAACATCAGTCGAACACCGGCGGGGATGTGATGGGAGTGAAGGGTATTTAGAGCTGTATGGTAGCTGAATGGTAGGATCTCGTAATATTATCCCCCGAGGTGAGTGGGTCCCCGGATAGTAAAACCTTGAGACCGTGAAAGTTTGCACGGAAGCTGAGGGTATCAATTGAGTGTAAGTGTGGTCTGCGAGAAGCACAGTTTTGATTTGAAGGTTGTCGTGGATAAAGCCTAGGTTGTGGAGAATTGTCGGTCGATTTCGATGGATTAGCTTTATAAACATGATGACCTCATCATTCGTGGTCAGCTGAAAGAAACAGAAGCTGGCACCTACACGATATAGAGCAGAACAGCTGTTTGCCAATGGTCCAAATCTGATCCGGTGGAAGTATCGGTCGACCGAAGTAGACAGATTCGGTATTGATAAAATCGAAGAGGTTTTCGCCACGGGGGTCTGCGACGAGAAATCGATACCTTCCAGTGCTGAACGAATCAAGAACTAGACGGAAAAATCGAAAATTATTCCATCGATCCTGTTCTTCTATCCTCGTTGAGATAGGTGCTAGGAAATGCCAGGTCTTACGCGGCGCCCCCTCGCGGCGTACCAGACACTTCAAGACGACAAACCGTTCGGCATCCAGGTCGTACGCCTTCACAACCTCAGGACCTCCGTCGGAATAACTCAACGCGTCGAAGACACGGTCTTTCTATCTGTTAGAGCAAAAACAATGCGACGCGGAAGATGTGAGACTCACACCTTTCTGCGAGGATGACCCCCTTTTCCAGATCAATCGTTTTGAGGCCCATGAATTCCTCGTATGGCATGAACGAATAACTTTTCTCCTCTTCGGTTTCAGGACTTCCAGGATTTACCCCTTCTTTTTTTTGGGTATTATGAAACGGTGCCGGGTTGGTCATGCTTCCTTGGTGTCTGAATTCGGACCTCTCGGGACGTTAGGTATTTTCCATCTCACTACCATCCGTACTAGGTATGAACTCGTCGGTAGCTTTGCCGCCAAGTGTGGATTGAGCAAAAATGCTCTTGGTGGCTGGCTGTAGAGGGGGCTGACCAGGAGTTGAAAACCCCGACGAAGAGGGACCTTCCCCTGACGGCAAAACCTGGAAAACTTTAATTCTTTTTCGGCGAGATACCACCGTGACGCGCATAAGGCCGCCAACGTCTTCATCATCGGACTCAATCTCTTCGTCTTCGTCATCGTCCTGATAGCCCCTCTTTTTGTTGTGGAACTCCGAGTCGTATCGTGGCTTTTTCAAGGGTCTGGCATTGCCACTATTATTCCTCCTCTTCCCTTTTCGTTTAGCCGCCCAATCAGGGGGCGGTTATACATTGAAAGATAGCTGACTAAATAAGGGTGCTTGGCGAGAGCTGGATGGTTGCTGTGGAAGTGACAGGTTGTCCAATTTCACGACACGGGTAAAGAATATGTTGCAGCCCTGGTATTGGACCTGTGTGCTGGTGTCGCTGTCTAACTTTATCTTGCACTACGGACAGGTGGCAAGATCGCTAGTGCTCGCTAAGGGGGCTTTTGCGTCCTTGCAGAGAAGGCTCATGACGACTTTCTGATATGGCAGAAACGACTTCTCCCACTGCTTACTTTGGTCGATTTCGCGACGTGTTACTTGCTCGATGAGCTTGTACCGTCTATTTTGAACTTGATAAGTACCCCTTGAGCCTCGAAACTTCTCACTCAGAACAAAGGTGAAGGCTTCCCATGATGTGATGGTGCTGAGATGAATTGGAAAGGTCCGTCTAAGTGCGTTTTCGATAGTGAAGAAGTATTCGTTAACGGGTCCTCGTTGCAGCGTCATTAGCAGGACCTGAAAGCTTGAGAGCTCTAGCGATATTGAAAGAACAGTTGAAACAATCTGGGATGCTGATCGTTTGAAGTCTAAGGTTGCCTGTGTCAGAAAAGAGAGTTTCTTAATGACCTGGCGCCTGATTCCGGCCACACAATCTATGATGGTTCGACTTGCTACTTCAACGCCCCTCCTGGTCTCCTTGGCTTCGCTATCGATATTTTTCAGGATTCGAGTCAGCTCTTCATGATTTTGATTTAAGGAATGCCTGCATGCAGATCAGCTTAAACATTCCAGAGTTCAATCACCAAAGCCGGTTACATGGCATCCATTAATATTTTCAATGCTACCGTGTACTCTGTAACCTCCCCCCTGAACTTGGCGATATCTTTCTCATCTAACTTGAACTGGATCTTCCTCGTGATATCCTTGATGCGATTCCCGGAGCTACCTGGCCGAAGACTTGGACGAAACTTCTGCAACCTCTCATTGAAGACTTTCAGCGTCTCTTGAATTTGGTGGATGCTCTTCATGGCTGTCTCGCATAAGCGCTGGGCAGCTCTCAGTCGCCGGGGATCGCGGAAGACGCGGTCAGCTTCTCGCAAAGCGCCGCCGAGAATGACGAGGCTCTGGGCTAAATCTTGGTATTCCATACAATGATGTCCTTGATTAACACACTGAGCGTAAGCAGATCGCCAAAGGCGCCGAATGTTAGGGCTAGCTCCATGGCAGTGGGTAGCGGCACGGTGAGTGGACTGCATGGGCGAAAGGTGGCAGAACGAAGTTCTTGAATTCGGCACGCGAGGGGTGGTGCATCAGATCATGCAAGAAGGACGATGCATTTACCCTGCACTGGAAGTGAGACAACAGATAACGATAAACCCCTTTTGGGTCACTACCTACCTGCACCTGGGCGCCTTCCCTGAGTCTTCTTCACTCATTCTTACTGTCCGTAAAGGCTCAACAGAAACTCAGCTGTAAACTAAGCCGAGTACCAAGGTCGTAAATATTAAACACCCTGCCGGCGCTGAAACTGCATTCACTCAACAGGATTTTTAATATTTTAATACGAACCGGGGGTGTTACCTTCGAAATGCACCAAAGCATCCAGGACTCACGCCCCTATGCAATCTTCAAAAACTGCTCCAACTCCGCGGCCTCCTCGCCCACAGCCTCAAACTCCTCCAGCGCCAACCTCGCATACTTCTTCGCATTAACCATATCCTTCGTCGCCGCCAACAACCTCGTCATTACCTCGTAGTAATCGCCCATGTGCGGGGCCAGGGCCTCGTCCTGGATGATCTCCATCATGGTGCGGTGGGTCTTGATGGCCGTCTTCCAGTCGCCAGTGTCAACGTGCTTGATGACTTTCTTTCCGAGCGAGGCGATCTTATCGCGGCGGGCGTCGGAGGCGGCGATTTCGGCAGGGGAGGCGCTGCAGAGGACGCAGGTGCAGTCGAAGCCCCATTTGGATTTGAGGGTTTGTTGGCGGGCGTGGTAGTTTAGGCCGAAGTCCGAGTCTGTAATTCAGGGCAAAGCGTTAGCTAGAAGAGCGAATGTATAAATCATTAGGGGAGGGCAGACTTACAGCTCAGCGTCACCTCCTCACCGGGCTCAATGTCTTGCATTGCCCGCACAGTCATCGACAGCGTCTGCTCATCGAAGCGAGTGAGCGCACTACACACCGTTGTCAGCCCCTTTCCACTCCCTCCAACACAGTACCACCCCTAAACTCACCTCGGCCGACAGGCATGATTAATCCTCGCCACCCTCGGGAAAAGCGCCATGTGACTCTTCCCCTTCACATCGACCGTAAACGAATTCGTCCGCATCAAGTCCTCCGCCGCCGGGACCCCCTCCCCTCCACTCCGCGCCAACTCCAATATCGCCCGTTCCCCATCCTCTCCCAACCGTGCCATCGCCCGCTGCAGCATCTCCCTCCCCACCACCTTCTTGACCCGTGATGGGAATGCACTATCCGCAATGACAGCCGCATGCTCGACGATCAGCACCGTCCCCCGGGGGATATGCTCCGTCGCAACCACCCCCTTCCCCTTCCCAGGCAAATCCCTGACCTCATATGGTTTTCTCTTCGGCTCAACCGCCTTCTTCTTCATCTCGCCGCCGCCGCCAGACTCGGAAGAACCGCCTTGCTTCTTCACTAGCGCCTCGGAGGCCAGCAGCACCTCCACGAAGCGGATGGAGGTGGTTTCGTTCAGCTCGGCCGCCTTGGAGTGCGGGATGGCGATGTAGCTGACGCCGTGCTTGCGGTATCGGGAGGAAGTGTGCACGCAGTAGGAGGTGTTGGGGGGGCAATAAGGGCGGTGCGTCCAGGGTTGGTGTGTTTTGGGGTCAAATGCTGTGTTTTCATCGTCGTTGTCGTCGTCGTCATTGTGGGTGGATGCCGCGGCCAGGCAGGAGGGGTGGTGGGTGTGGGAGAGCGGGCCGGGGAGGCAATCTCCGTCCCAGGCGAGGACTTGTTGGTGGTTGTGATCGCTGCTCGCGGATGCGAGGTTGTTGCCGGTGAGGACTGCTGCTGCTAGGAGCGTGGTAGTCAAGCGGGGGTGGGACATGGTGATGTGTGCGATGGATGCAAACTTGGAACCTGTGGAAATGAAGACGAAGGGGAACGCATGGGTTTGAATTCGGGATTCGAGGTCAAAATAAATCAAGAACAGGAAGATACGGAGGCATATCTGGCCTTCGTCGTTTCTGAGCCATTTCCCATTGCTGCTTCTTGCCATTCTCCACCGCAGAGTCTTGGTGCGGCTGCCCAGCCCGTCTTGTCGTTTGACCTTGACGGCGGCCAAGTGCGCGTTGGGCAGCGATCAACTGGCGCAAAGCTTGGTATCAACATTAGCCGACTTAGCGTGCTCCTTTGAGTCTTGTTTTCTTTACAAAAGCCTCTGTTCGGAAAACCCGGCACGCTGCCAAGTCCTCGGCGCCAATGCTAGGCGCGGAAACCCTCCGTCAGCCCTGGAAGGGGCAATTTTCCCAACCCTGCTCTCGGATTGGAGTAAAAGCTTGTCCTGACATCTCAGAGCTTGGGCCTTCACTTGGGGTGTGAGCGGCAGTCTTGAATTCGAAGTCTGTGTCACAAAGCAGCCATCGACAACGCTGCAGTTGGGTGACTTGACAGAATGGGTGGTGGTTACGTCGATGCACCGGGTCGGTGATATTGTACCATTTACGTAAGGTTGCGATTTAGCCAGTTAAGGCTTTATATGAATCGCGGGAAGACATATTGCGCCCAGCCCGGCAGCCCGGTTCGACCATGGACATGCGCCGCGCTCTGATTGGCCTGCAGATTCGCGAGTCCAGATCTCGACCCACGTCTCGGACACCCAGAAAGTAAACGGCATCGTGATGTTTTGGTCAGTTGCAAAGTCGCAGATACTTTCAGACTCAAGTGGGTTCATCTTTTTGCTCCAAAGATAAGATGGTTAGGAAGTATGAGCATTTTACGACAGAAGGACACAACCTCCTGAGCGATGGCACTCTGTGGACGTGCAAAGTGTATTCAGGTTGTTTCTCTCCAGTCTTTATGGGCAGGACATGATGCCCATCAGAATGGTGAACGAGGGCTTCCGAGTTGGGATCGCAATTGCTCATTTCCCATTGCTGACGAAAATGTCCGCCGCAAATAGTCAGCATCACGAAACCGACCCCTGTCGAGATATGCGGTTGCTTATTCATCCCCCCAACAAAGCGGTGAAGATGATTCCTCGAGTTGAGGACAACCCAACTTCCGAATTCCCGTCGGGTTCTCTCTCTCCCAAAAGAACAATTTGGAACTGAAACAGCGAGGCTGCCCTTCCACCGTTACCCCCACGGGCACCGCCTCAAAGTCACAGGCACCACCTGCGCCAACCTCCAATTTACCCCTATGTAGATTCCGAAAGGGCCACTTGCCTTGCCTATCCGTCAACAACAAGCGGTCGCGATGGCGTCAAAATATCCCAAGTTCCAGTCTACCCTTCCTCTATCACGAGCCGAGACCGAAGCCGAGCCGCAACATCCCGCCGTGGCTGCTTTCCAGGGCACCTTCGCCCCCGAGGCCCGCCCGGCATTACTATCCGGGAAACTCACACCCTATTACCGTGACCGCAAATACTGGACCGCTGGCTGGACGCATCCGGCCGTATGGAGGTCAGCAGTGAGTTTTCCCGGTTTCTGCCATCTCTGATTCATATCAGAAGGCGGGCAACCTCACTAACTCAGACTGTGTGACAGGTGGTTGAAGCCTTCGCGACGGCCGCACTAATCTTTGTATCGGGGCAGATCGGCACAACCCTCATGAGCTACGGGACGAACCAGATCGGCATTTACATTATTGTTGTCAATACCCTTTTGCTGTCGGTCTTCATCTACGCTACGGCCCCGGCATCAGGTGGCCATGTCAACCCGATGATAACTTTTACCACCATGCTGGCAGGGCTGTGTCCCCTTCCAAGAGGTAACACCCTTTTTCGATCCCATCCCTTCACATGCCCCCCAACACCTAATTGTTTATTCCTGACTTATTCCACACCAACATGAAAACGGGGCAGGTCCACTCTCAGGCACTCACCATCCTTCCTACATCCCTTCCCCTTCCTCCCTCACCTCCTACAAGTCTCCATCTCTACCCCGTCTCCCTACCCTACCCCCACCCTAGCCAACCTCGGACCCAAGACAGCACAAGCCAACCAAGCTAACCCCCTCCCTCCCCTCCCCAACAGCAACAATCTACCTCCTCGCCCAAACCCTCGGCGCCACCACCGCCGGATTCCTCCTCCTCTCCATCCTCGGCCACGACCGCGCCGTCCTCCTCCATGGGACAGGGTGCTTCTACTCCCCCGCCTCTCTCACCGCAGGCCAAGCCTTCCTCAACGAAGCGTGCTCCTCCTTCGCGCTGCTGTACCTGGCTTTCGGCGTCGGTCTCGATCCCCGCCAGGCGCTGCTGTTTGGCCCGAAGCTGGGGCCGTTGCTGGTTGCGGCGGGGTTGGCGGTGGTGAGCTTTGCGAGTAGTGGCATGGTGGAGGGGTATTCGGGCGCGGGGATGAATCCGGCGAGGTGTTTGGGGTTGGGGATTTTGAGGGGGGATTTGTCTGGTAAGTGCTCCCGAAAGTGGTCTTTTGCTGGTGGGGATTGGGGAGGGGAAGGGGGAGGGGAAGGGGGGGAGGGTGAAGAGAGAAGGGGGGCGAAGAGTGGATGGGATAAAGTGCTAACGGATTTCTAGACCAGTGGATTTGGTGGTTTGGCCCCGCGGCGGCGGGGGTTTTGCTGGCGGTCATGTATAACCTCGTGCCGCCGCATCATGCGGAAGGTGCACCAACTGGGGCCGAGTGCGCGTCGCCGAGGGAGATGTTGCAGGGCCGCAATGAGAGTCCAGCGTGATGAGAATGGGGGTTGTTTCAGGCACAAAACTCACAAGGTCGGGGTCCAAACCGAGGCGAGAAGAATCAGGAGTACAGGCTCAAGATTTAAAATCAACTGCCGCCGTTCGGGTATATACTCCACCCCCATAAATACATCACACCGAGTCAAGACATTAAACAAAGTATTACTTGTCCCACCTGAACTAGTCTTCAATCATCCAAAACGAAATCTCCCACAACCAGGCGGTATCCAAAGTATTTTCTCCCAAAATATGCGTACAGCAAATTAAAACACCATACCCTTGACCTGTTGAATCTTGGAGACATTGATGTTCTTGATGAGAAGAACGCACACGAACGCAAGACCCATGAGAGCCGTGCCGGCAGCAAGCATTCTGGTCTGGGAGTATCCGTATGCCTCCTGGATCGCAAGTCTCGCATCACTGCCGACCTCAAAGCCAAGCTGCACCTCGATATCAGAGTAGATGCTATCCAGGTCGGGCTTGAGCTCCTCGGGGAGGTACTCGCCGAGGACCCTGGAGAAGGTGTTGGTCCAGATGGCACCTGAGACGGTACCGCCGATGGCACCGCCGGTGGTGCCGACGACGAAGAGCAGGGCAAGTGCCGCGGCGACGTGCTGATGGTCGACGGCAGCTAGGATGGCGACTTGCATGATGATGATGAAGATGCTACCGCCGAACGAGGTGAAGACCTGGCACATGATGAGGTACCCGACCGACTGCCCAGGGCGACGGAAGTGAATCATCAGGCCCTGGGCCAGGATGTAGATGGGTACGGCAATGTACAGGAGCCACTTGTAGTAGCCGGTGCGGCGGATCAGGTAGCCGACGATCAGAAGGAGGACGCCCGAGACAACGTTGAAGGTGTTGCTGATGTAGCCGGCCTGCGAAATGGACACGTCGTTGACAACCATGAGGAAGGACGTGAAGTAGTTCGCCCAGCAATAGTACGAGACCATGTACACGAGGTCGAGACCGCACGCGCCGATGACAGTGCGGTTGGTGAGGATCTGGAAGTTCAACATCGGCACGGGTGCGAGGAAGGACTCCCAAAGGCCGAAGGCGACAAGGGCCACGAAGCCAACAACGATCATGGCAATGATGTAACCGGTCGACCAGCCCTCCGGCGCCTCGTACGCGAGGGTGAAGGGGAGGAGGAACACGGTTAGGCCCCCAGCAAAGAGGAAAACGCCAACAGCTGTAATATGTCAGCGTGTGCTCGGGTTGGCTCGCTTGGCTCGCTCAGGAACGTTGGAACACTCACCGTCAAACTGCACGGCATAGTGCCAAATGTTCTGCACCAGTGAGCGACCGTTCTTCTCATCGACGAGAATGGCCTTCTGTTTGGCCGCCTTGACGTACTTCCTGAGAGTGAAGTACAGCGGGGCGGCAACGATTGGCAAGATAATGGAGAAGATGCCAAAGCCCCATCTCCAGCTGATGTTCTCGCTAAGCACGAAGTCCTCAGCCGCTCTCGGGCCAGCGAACGCGGTGATGATGTAGGGCGAAGAGGTAAAGGCATATGCGAGACCCCTGTTCCTCAGCTTGGAGATATCAGCGGTGATGACATCGACGCAGAAGGTCATGCCGCCAAAGCCGATGCTGTAAAAGACCTGTGGCGAAATGTTAGCGCGCCTGACTTGGGATTCAGGGGTGGCTCAGGGGCCCGGGGTATCCGTACGTAGGCCGCGCAGAAGGTCGGCAGGTTGTGGCACGCAGCCATCATGATCATGCCCAGTGTTGCGAAGCACGTCATGACGAGGAAACCCTCAGCTCTACCCCAGAGATCGAGGATCTTGGAGAGAGGAATGTAAATGGCAGCCGTCATGGCGTCGGCGACAATGTAGATAACATTGAGCTGCGAGTGCGACTCGAACTCGCTCGTGACGAAGGGCACCAAGCTGTACAGGATGGACGATTGGAAGGCATTGACGAGGTAAAGGAACCAGATGCTGCACGACAGGGAATCAGCATGCGCGACAAGGAGAGAAGATTGCACAGGGTCTCATGGCAACGTACTTGACAAAGACAAAGATGAGGGCCTTCTTGGACCACGCAAGCGTCACGGCCTCGACTTTCTGCACACCGTGCTGCGCATTGTGGCTCGGGTGATCGGGATCCGACTCGCTGCCGTCGTCATTGACGGTCGCGATGCCATCAACCTTGGTGTCCTTCTTCTCCTCGTCCTGGATGGTTTCCGGCGCGGGAGATGTGTTGCCCGCGTCGGTGCCCGTGGCAATCGAGTCGGACTTCTTCCCACCGAAGGCGGTTTGGAACCGCGAAAACGCCCTGGTCGCCATGGTGAGCCAAAATAGGTAGGCAAGAACGACGGCCAATGGGGACCAAAAGACAAGAGACGGTAAAAAGTGTTGGAGACAGACAAACAGTCCGACGACCCGGATTCCGCAATGTCAAGGTCGGGTAGTGGGATGAGAGGTGGGTGCTCAATGCAACTCAGATAGTGCCGAAAAGCTGCATCTAAAGTGGCATCACCTCAAGTTAATTGCGCTCGCTGGGAGTCGGGGGGCTCCCCTGTGGAGCTGTGACCTGAGGTCGGCATCCATCTGATAAGATTAGATCACGCAATACCAAGAGTTCCCAAGACCGTGACGAGCCTGCATCTCCCGAGTTCGGGGTCAAACCCGCGCGAGGTATACGGTGTGCCCAGACGCCAAGCTGGCACTGTGGCATGTTTTGTGCGTGGAAATCCAATATTTCTGCCGCACTTGTCAGTTCCCTGACCTCCAGCTCGGTAGGCGGGCAAAATTTGCTCGACCATCCACGCTTGGCGAACACCAGGAGCGGGGAAGGGCTTCGTTGGTTCCTGCCCCGAGCGGTCGGCAGGTGAGTCCAGCCCGTCAAATTTTCGAGGCAGGCGCGCGGAGTGGAGCGGTGTCGGCCTTGGACCGCAGGGTGTCCATCTTGGTGGAGGAGAGCATCCGACGAACACGCAAAGGGGTTAGCGGATGGTCCCGACAGGGGACACATGCGGATGTGAGTCAATCTAATCAATCTGATTAGATAAAATCTCTTGTGATGATTCGCCACGATGCGGAGCGGCCTTGGCGTCGCTTAGAGCTCCGCCAGATTGGCCAAGCGTTTTTATCAGATGGAACAGAGCCCTTCCTCCAAGCTCCAAGACTTCCAGGATGGAGCCGGGCATGTGGGGGTGACCAATCACGTCTGCCTCGCGTGCATTTTCTGCATTCTCTCTGCATTTTGTGCTGTCTACAGTTTCGAATCCAGCCACCTGGGTTCGCGCTTCTCCACAAACGCCCTCACGCCCTCGGCGAAGTTAGGACCGGCCATGAGGCGAGGGTACCACTGATCTGCCAGGGCCGTGACCGCGCCCTCCACACTGCCGTTCTCCCAGCTCATCCGCACGCCCACGCGGCCGACAATTAGCGCGTCAGGGCTGTTGCTGCACATCTCCTTGGCGACCCCGAGCGCCGCCACGGCCACATCGCCGCCCGCCTCCACCACGCGCGACACCAGGCCCCAGTCGCTGAGCGTCTGCGCGCCCACCCGCCTGCTGGTCAGAACCAGGTCCATGGTGCGCTGCAGCCCGAGGGTGCGAGTGAGCCGCGGCAAGCTCCCGGCCACGGCCACGATGCCCCGCTTCGCCTCGGGCAGCGAGAACACGGCCGATGCGGACGCGATCACGACATCGCAGTTGGCCACCATCTCGAATCCGCCGCCCATGCACAGCCCATTCACCGCCGCGATGATGGGCTTCTTGCCGTCTCGACGCGGCAACCCTGCCAGGCCCGGCGCCCCCATGTCGTTGACGACCCCTGCCGCGTTCATCGCGCTCCACTCTGGTTGACGCCGCGTATCAGTTAACAGTTGCTACTCCAGCAGGAACGAGGTGGTGGGGAGGCCCTACCGTGGAGATCCGCTCCAGTGCAAAACGCCCGGCCGACACCCGTGATGATACCGACCCAGAGGCTCTCATCTTGGTCGAGCCACTCCCAGATCTGCGCGATCTCTCGGCTGGTGGCCTTGTCGATGCAGTTCAGCTTCACCTGTCGGTCCAGCGTAACCTGGACCACGTGCTCATCGGGGAAGGAGACACGGAAGTGCTCGTAACTGAGGGGGCGGGATCGTAGCGACATTGTGAAAGATGCCGGCGCTGCAGATTGGACGGAACCAGCCAAATGCAGCCCCACACTCACCTTTCACTGCATCTTTATATGTTGGGGATGTGACAACATTTGGGTGACAATATCTAGCGTCGTTTCACGGAGAAGCATGTGCTCCGGGGTGCGTCGTGGGCTGAGAAAGGGCAATGCGACATCGGTACCGCAAATCCCACCCAAGTTGGGCAGTTCGCCGCAGCGCCGGCAGAACTGTGGCTCGGATTCCAGACGGCCCATACCAGGCCATCCCGGGTAACAGAAGGCCCACTGGTGCGCGCATGCCACTCGGACCCACGAGAGCTTTCTGCCGCTGTACCTGGAGAGCGTCACAGGTTGCCGCTGAAGACATCGACACCCAATTCTAGAAATTCTAGCATTGAAGCTTCATATCGACCAGACCATCATGACAATGGCCTCTAAGACGTCCCCCATACCCAATTACCCCCCGGTGAAGCTGCCGCACCCCTTCCTCACCGCATATCGCGTGCGAACGGTCGCCGGAACGACACCAGCCAAGCTTGTCTTGACATTGGAGCAGCAGCCCTCCGAGGGGCGACCGACTCCTGAACCCCTTCACTCCGACGCACTCTTCTGGCAAGACCTCGCCGTCCCTAACAAAGAAGAATGCCCTCCTCTTTCTGACAACAGCCCCTGGGCGCGAGCTCGTTGCAGCCCCTCGACTGTCTTCAACTGGGCTGGCGCCAGCGCGCCCTCATTGGGCCAGATATGGAACGTCGTCCACGCCATCTACCTCGCCCACCCCAAACTTGAGTATTTCCGGCTCACACTCGACGGGCAGGGCAACGCTGTCATCCGGGATGAGCTCCTCACCACAGGCCTCGCAGCCGAGCACCCCAAGCAGAGGAGCCCCAAAGCATGGCATCCTGTGAAGGAAGAGACTGCCAACGCACACGATTCTGAGCTCCTCATATTTCGGGGTGCCTTTTGGCAAGGAGCCGCATCGCCTACAGGCCCTCGGCCGATCTGGGTGGCGGGCGATGGCACCGACAAGCAAATGCGGAAGCCGCTGGCCGGGTACCCCATCAACCCTGAGAGATACCAGATCACCAACAGGTTCCCAGACGAGCCTGTCTACACACGCCATCCGACAAGGCGGGCCAAGCCATTCCCGGGATCCATTGCCTACAGCCGCTATGTTCCAGAGATCGACGCGCACTTCTCGCTTGAGGTGGTGAACTGGGAAGACGCAGAGCACCTGAAGCTCTTTAACTCGTGGCAAAATGACCCGCGCGTTGCGGCGGGATGGAATGAGACCGGGACACTGGATCAGCATAGGGAGTACCTCAGGAAGCTGCACGTGGACCCTCACGTTCTGTGCCTCTTTGGGCGGTTCGACAGCACCCGCTTTGCGTATTTCGAGCTGTACTGGTCAAAGGTGAGCTTCCACAGTCCTTGGTCCCTGAGCGCACTGCTCTCGTTGATATTTGGCCACTAATCTCCGTCTTCACACATGTAGGAAGATCACTACGGAGCTCATTACGATGCTGGTGATTATGACCGCGGCCGCCACTCTCTCGTTGGTGACGCGTCATTCCGCGGCGCGCAGCGTGTCAACGCGTGGTACTCCAGCTGCATCCACTACTGCTTCCTGGACGAGCCGCGAACAGTAAACGTCGTGGGTGAGCCAAAGGCATCAGGGGCAATCATCTTGTCCTACGAGAACGCTCAAGGTCTGACCATTGGGAGTTACGCCGACTTTGGGCACAAGAGGTCGGTGCATTCGATCTGTAGCCGGGAGAAGTGGTTCCAGCTGTGCCCGATCTTCTGGGATGGGCGGGAGCGCCCGCTCGAGTCCGCAGACCGAGCAGCATGGAATGCGAAGCTGTAAAGTTGTAGACAATACGATACCAAAAGTATTTCATGTTCGAGCCAATGTTCGACCTCGCACACCATCGGACCCGAGTGCACCAAAGCCGAGAGTTCCTCCTCCGAACGGCTCGGACGTGACCACCTCGGCATGCGCCGGGTCTATCCAGGCGGAAGAGGCCTGAATGTGCCAAGAGCTGTGAGAGAAATTTTTCGCCATTGACCCGGTGGCAGTTCGGAAGCCCACACCCTCAACCCTCCCAATCTGTGGCAGCGTTCCATTACGCAAGTCGCGCCTAGTGCACCCCACTACGGAGACGGTTAGGTTGGCCCCCCCTTCCCCTGGTTGTCCAGGGTGCAGACCCACAAACAATCAGGCCGCAAATACCCCTGTCCACAACGGGGGGGCCCGCCCGATGTCGGCTCCGGTGCACTAATCCCCTTTCGGCACATCCACATCTGGACCTCCCTGCCCTTGTAAGTCATGTTACGGTAGCCTGGGGATCCTCCGGGGACCCTCCATAGGGCTCCAGACGCTACTAGCACCCCAACAGCCCTCTCCAACGCGGGTATGCGATCTCCAGTCTACCGCAGTGACGCAGGGCAAGTCCAACAACACCCTCTATAAGTCAATCCGACCTTGAGTACCGACTTCCACGCCGGCTCTCGTAATCTCTTAGCCCGAAACCACACCGGACGAGCCTACGGATGCCGTTGTCACCATGGGGGTCTTCAACATCGCAACCAGCTACGTGCGGCTGCTCCTCGCCGGCGGCCCGCCCAAGCGCGACCTGTGCATGCTCGCCGGCGCCGTGATCTTCGCCATCGCCTCCGGCGTCCCCTTCCCCATCATCGGCGTCTTCTTCGGCCAGCTGCTCAACGACTTCAACTCGGTATCATGTGAACTCGAGACCGCCGACGCCCCCCTCACCTCGTCCGAGGCCGACGAATACCAGCATGACGTCAACCAAAAGGTCCTCATGATCGTCTACCTCGCCATCGCTCAGTTCGCCACCATCTACCTGCACCTCCTCTGCTGGAGCATGTACGGCGCGCGCCTCGCCCAGCGCCTACGCGAGATGTACCTCTCCCGCCTGCTCCGCCAGGAACCCTCATATTTCGACGAGCTCCCCCCCGGCGAGGTCGCCTCCCGCCTGAGCACCGACATCCAGACCATCCGCTCGGGCACGTCCGAGAAGATGGGCATCGTCCTGTCGAGCGTGTCCTTCTTCGTCACGGCGTACATCGTCGCCTTCGTGCTGCACTACGAACTCGCCGCCACGCTGGTCTGGCTGGTGCCGGCGTACTTTGTCATGTCCTTCGTGGGCAGCCACTACATCGAGAAGTACGCCGGTCTCATGACCGACTATGCGGCCTCGGCGGCGGGGATTGCCTCCGAGGCGCTGTCGAATGTGGTCGTGGTGCAGGCGTTTGGCGCGAATGCGAGACTGGAGGGTAAATTTGCCAAGATGCTGGGCCAGTCAAGGAGGGAGGGCCTGAAGAAGGCGACGGCCGTGGGGGTGCAGACGGGTGTGCTGTATTTTATTGCGTATGCGGCGAACGGTCTGGCGTTTTGGAGGGGGAGTGAGTATATTGCGAAGGCGGCGGCTGGGGAGGGGGGGACGACGGTGGGAGCGACGTTTACGGTGATCTTTATTCTGGTTGAGGGTGAGTTCTCTGTTGCGGGTGGGGTTGGTTGTTGTGGTGTTGTTGACGTGGTTCTTTAGCTACACTGATGCTCAGTCAGGTTGCGCCGTTTACGCATTTGTTTATCGCGGCGGTGGCCTCGTTCCGGAAACTCGGCGGGGAGATTGATCGCGAGTCCATGATTGACGGGACGAGCGACGCGGGCGTCCGGATCGAGAGGCCTGAGAGTGGCTTTGAGTTCAGGGATGTTTCGTTTACCTATCCCAGCAGGCCAGAGGTTCCCGTTCTGGACAAGATCAACATTCAGATTCCGTTGGCAAGGCACACCGCTATTGTTGGTCTCTCGGGGAGCGGAAAGTCGACGGTTGCGAGTCTTATCACGAGGCTTTATGATCCCACAGAGGGAGCGATCTTCTTTGCGGGGCACGATATCAAGGAGCTCAATGTCCGGGACTTGCGGAGCCAGCTCAGTCTGGTCCAGCAGGAACCGTCTCTTCTCGATCGATCTCTTTTGGAGAACATCGCACATGGCCTAGTGAACTCTAGCAACCCGAGCCATTCCCATCTCAAGCCGATTATTCTCAGCTCTGAACTCGCGGATTTGGCGAAGGATGTTGTGGAAGGCAAGGACCTCATGTCGGCGGCAGAGGCGCGAGGCGAGCATGTTGTTGAGATTGCGAAGTTGGCTCAACACGCCGCGGCGCTTGCCGATGTGCATCATTTCATCAGTCGTCTGCCCCATGGCTACGCAACATCGGTTGGTTCAAGCGGTCGGCTCATAAGCGGCGGGCAGAAGCAAAGGGTGTCTCTTGCCAGAGCGCTGGTTAAGGATCCGGCCGTGCTCGTCATGGACGAAGCCACTGCTGCTCTGGATTCGCGCAGTGAGGAACGCATCAAGCAGGCCATCGCCAACATCTCAAGCGGCAGGACTATTCTCACCATTGCTCATCGCCTGTCGACCATCACTAGTGCAGATAACATCATCGTCATGCACAAGGGTGTCGTGGTCGAAGAGGGCGACCACGCGACGCTGATGGCCAAGAACGGAACCTACGCCGATCTCATCAGGATGCAGGGCCTTGGATCTGCCTCTGCCTCTGCCTCTGTGAATGGAGACGCGGCCGAGAGTATCAACAGCGTCAGCAAGTCGGAGACGGCGGTAGAGACTGAGATTTCCGAGAAAGCTCCCGTCGTGGCGGCCGAGGTCGCGGCCTCGTCTACGGATGACGATGAAGAGCCCGAGCCGGAAACTCCACCAAAGTCGCTCTGGGCTCTGTTACGCGGCTATGCACCGGCTCTGCGGCCACATCTCATCATGATCCTCCTGGCCTTGATTGGTGCAACGGTGGTAGGAGGAGCCTTCTCTGGTGAGGCGGTGATCTTTGGCAACACTGTTGGCGCCCTGAATGTGTGCAAGACACCGGAAAGCATCCGGGGGCGCGGTAGTTTCTTTGGTCTCATGTTCTTCATACTGGCCATCATCGAGCTGTTTGCGAATATTGTCAGCTGGGTCGGTTTCGGGTGGGTCACGGAGCGCATCGTGTACTCTGTGCGCGTCCTCTCGTTCCGCTCTCTGTTTGAGCAAGACATCCAGTGGCACCAGTCGAGTGGCCGGACACCCGCCATGCTGCTGTCCTACATTACCCGCGACGGCAATGCCCTCGCTGGTCTTAGCGGCTCTGTCATCGGCACGCTGTTCGCCATCAGCGTCAACCTCATCGCCGCCATCGTCCTCACGCACATCATCTCGTGGCGCATCGCCCTGGTCTGTCTTGCTCTGGTGCCCCTCCTCCTGGGCGCCGGCCTTTTGGAGCTCCACGTCCTCGGCAAGTTCGAAGACCGGCACGAAAACGCCTACACCACTTCGGTCGACATCGGCTCCGAGGCCATCGCCTCCATCAAGACCATCGCGGCCCTGTCCCTCGAGCAAAACACGCTCAACACCTACCGCCGCTCCCTCGGCGCCCCCCGCAAGGAGACCCTCCAGGTCACCATCCAGGCCAGTCTCTGCCAGGCCGCGACCTACTTCCTGGGCAACTGTGTCAACGCGCTCGCGTACTGGTGGGGTGGCAAGGAGATCGCCGCCGGCCACGTCACCACCACGGAGTTCCTCATCGTCGTCTTCTCCCTGCTCGTTTCGGCTCTCCTCTGGAGTCAGATGTTCGCCCTGGCCCCTGAACTCTCCAGCGCGCGCAACTCCATGGCCCGCATCCTCGGCCTCATCGAGCTCGGCTCTACGCCCATGAAAGGCCACATCGACCCCCCCCCGCTCGACACGCCCTCCTCCCTCGAAAAAACTATCCCCTCCCACTCCCCAATCTCCTCCTCCGCATCCGCCATCCGCTTCAACAACGTACACTTCTCCTACCCCGCGCGCCCCGACGCCCCCGTCCTGCGCGGCCTCAACCTCGACATCAAGCCCGGCACCTTCTGCGCGCTCGTTGGCCCTAGCGGCGCCGGCAAATCCACCATCATCTCCCTCGTCGAGCGCCTGTACACGCCCTCGTCGGGCTCCATCACCATCGACGCCCTCGACATCACCCAGCTCACGTGTGACGTCTCCTTCCGCGACGATATCGCCCTGGTGCCGCAGGAGAGCATGCTCTTCGAGGGGAGCATCGCCTTCAATATCGGCCTGGGCGCGCGCCCCGGGGTGGAGGCGTCGCAGGCCGAGATCGAAGAGGCATGCAAAGTAGCGAATATCCACGATGTTATCGCTGCCCTGCCGGAGGGGTATGAGACACTTTGCGGACCGAACGGGACGCGCTTCTCGGGCGGGCAGAAGCAGCGGCTGTCGATTGCGCGGGCGTTGCTGAGGAAGCCGAAGCTGTTGATATTGGACGAGCCGACGAGCGCGCTGGATGCCGAGTCGGGGAGGCTGTTGCAGGATGGGCTGGAGAAGGCGGCGAGGGGGATTACGGTCATTGCGATTGCGCATCGGCTGCATACGATTAGGAAGGCGGATTGTATTTATCTGATTGAGGAGGGGAGGTGTGTGGATTCGGGGAGGCATGAGGAGCTGGTGGAGAGGAGTGAGAGTTATCGGGCGAATGTGGTTAGTCAGACTGTTGCTGTGTGAGGTATCACCACTCCTAGGCTGGCAGGTAAAAGGAATAAGGTAATTAAAGGTATATTGTGCTAGAGTTTGAGGTTTTAAGACTAGCTATGTCAGTCTCAACTCATCCAGCTTGCCGAACTCGAACTCCCTCCAGCCACAATCTCAACAAGGTGCTCACGGATTAACATATGGCTCTCCCAGTAGAGTCCCCTTGGTAGCTTGCTCCGGCTTCTTGATCTCGGCGACATTGTATCCATTCAGCACCCGCAAGTTCAACGGAGTTCGCGTTTTGGCCCGCTGGTGCATCCCCTTCCAGGGATCGCCCAGCTTCGAGACCTGCTCCTCGTCCAAGTCGGCGGCAACGTTGGACACGTTGACCCCGCACGTCTTGCAGAACAGCTTGACCACGCATTTAGTGCCGAAGGAGTATCTGCCAATGTTGGCGTCCTCGCCGTGGATGACGACTTGTTCTTTGTTGGGGTAGACCCAGACGTAGCCGTTCTATTCCGGCCAAGTCAACAGTTGTAGGCGGAGATGATAGGAAGGGGGGATTCAATTCACTTACGCGATTGCAGATGCTGCAGTTGCACTCGATCACAGTCCCCGGATAGTCCTTGTCGAGTAGGGGTGTTTTGAACGCCACTGGGATGGCACCGCAATGGCAGCTGCCGTGGTACAACTTTGCATTGTCAAGCTCGGCAGATGGTTCTGGGCCGGAGTAGACTGGCGGCTGGTATGGGGATCCCAGTGCCGCGCCATTGAGTCTGTGCATAAGAACAAACATATCAGCGGATCCTAGACATGTGTGTGATGAAGCAGTGATATCTTACGGGACGCGCTCCAACTCCCGAATATTCAGCCCCTGAATCGCTCTCGCCTGCACTTGTCAGCTTCAAACAATACAACCCTGTGCCCCCCTCAGACAGGTAGAAAAACTCACATTTATCCCCCTCCTTCCTCCCTCTTCATTCACAACCATCAACGGCGTGGCACAAATCCCACAGAACTTATGCACCCATTTCCCACTACCAAAAGTATACGCCGTCAGGGCCGCCTCGTCGCCCTTCACCACACGGTAGCTCCCCGCAGAGGGAGACACCCAGAGATATCCCTTTTTGTAGCAGATGCTGCAGTTGCACTCGCGCGCGGTTTGGATCTCGGGGGACTCGAACTCGTACACGAAGGCGGTGCAGTGGCAGTTGCCGCGGTAGGTCTTGAGGGGAGGTTCGACTGTCTCGGCCATGGTAGTTGTGTGTAGGGTGGTAGACTTTGGGCTGTCGGATGTTGTTTGAGGTTAGAGTGGGATGAGGTTGAAGGGGGGATGGGTTGGATGAGGTTCAAGTTGGTGACTGGTGAGCCCCTCATTGTGTAACGTTTGATCGGGTCAACCAGCTCCTTGCAATCCGATTGGCTTGGAGGTTGGTAGCTGTTGCGCGCTGTGGATCGAATGCTCTGTCATGGAAAAACGAGTGTGTTGATTGCTTCCACCGTTGGAAGCCGAGGGCTTCCAACAGCTATTCTAAATACTGCGTACAATGGGGTAGTTCCATTCCTCCGTTGTTGTAGCCTGGAACAGACCACGCAGTAATTCGATAGAATACTAGCGATCGGTCCGATCGCTGGTATGGAGGCTATTCAGGGATAGGATTCGCGTGACAGTAGCTTTAGTGGCACATTGGATCAACATTTATAGGGTAATATGTGGGTTCGGTTTCAGATATAAAAACAGACACTACGAATTATCAACAAGTTGGAGAAACATGGCTGTGCCATCTGCCTTGGCGTCCATCTCTGCACTGAGCCTACGGGGTGGATGTGCATGATTTTCAATCTACCATCACACAGGGCAAAAAGGCAGATGCTGCCAGGGCCTAGAATTGAATCAAGATCATCCCTAGATATCTAAGCTGGCAAAAAGCGAATCAATGCCCACACTCGGAATCGAACCAAGGATCTTCTCATTACCACTCGAATACGAGTGAGACACTCGACCACTGAGCCATGCGGGCCAATCAGATACAAGGATTCGTGAACAGTCCTGCTATGCATCAAGGGGATCACAAACCTGGGGAGCCGGATAAGCGTGTACGGTTTGTGTAAATGATCTTATGGGTGATAGTGGGTTCAGATCCGCCGGTCTGCAGACTCACAAACCGCGGCTCCCTTCCCTTCCCTAGCGGAATAGCGAGGGTGAGATTGAGGTCTAGGGTTAGGGTCATATAGACATTGAATCCCTTGCTGGGGCTAAAATTGCAGTGTACGTAGGCCTCGACGAGATAATCGGAATTGACATCTTCAGTCAGTTTCTGCCTCACCATGAATTCAGAAACTAAGAACATACTTTTTTGCCCCGAGGATTTTTAGAATAGCTGTAAACTATATGGCTTTGAGACGTGCGGGCTGGCTGTTCTAACTTCTGTATTCCATCATCAGAAACTGGAACTGTAGTTGAGTCTTTTTATAATGCCAATATCTCATATCGACCTGAGACGCTCATGGAATGACTGGGTTAACCAGAAACGGTAGTTTATATCTAGGACTCTAAATCTAGACTCCCACACCTCAGCTGCTCACCAACTCATACTCCGTCGGCTCAGCAACCGTCCCCAAATACCCCAACACCCTCTTCACCAACCACTGCCTCGCCTCGGCCTGGTCATCATTGCTCAACGCATGCGACGCCCCCGGAATAATCCCACTAAACTCCCCATCCCACACCTCCCTGCCCTCCCCCCCATCCGCCACCGCCCTCCACCGCTTCATCAGCCCCTCCTTATCCACCCACTCCGGCACCGACTGATCCGCCCCCGACATCAACACCGCCAGCTTCCCCCTCAGCAGCCCCCTCTCCCTGACCATCCCAAACGTCCTGCCCAGCTGCTCATCACCCAGGTCCGAGCTAAACATATCATCCTCTCCCGGCTCCTCCGGACTGCCGGGACTCACCAGGCTCAAGAACCTTCTGCAGCTCACCGGCGAGTTCGGCGCATACCCAAACTGTGACGTCAATGCAATGGGCAGCATGCTATCATACGGGCTATCGCTCGCAAGGCCCTCCTTCGCAAGGGCAATCAGCTTATCATAACTTTCCCTCATCTGCGGGGGCGTGCGACCCAAGAACCCATCGCGCATGATGTACATGACCGCCTCGCGGTCCGACACCGGTGCCTGCATGACCGCGCCGTCCAGCACCGGGCGGAGGACATGCTCCAAATACGGATCAAATGGCGGCGAGCCCGTGTGCGGGTTGGTCCGCGACAGGTAGTGCAGCACGCACTGGGAGCCGGTGGAGTGGCCGAACAGGATGATCTTGCCGGGGGAGCCGAATTTGGCGGTCTTGTACGCCTGGATAAAGCGGATGCACGAGGCGATCTCGTCGGTGTCGCGGTCCAGCGAGCCGAAGCCCCAGCCTTGGTAGGAGGAGGTGAGGGTTAGCGAGAAGAGGGACCACTCGGTGGGGGCGAGGCCGGCGACGACGTCGGAGACGTAGGAGGTGGTGGCGAGGCCGTCGCCGAGCCCGCCGAGGAAGAGGATGGAGTGTGGCTGGGAGGGGGTGGTGGCCGAGGTGAATTCGAAGGTGGTGAGGGTTTCGGTCTGGAAGGGGGTTAGTGAGGGGGCAATTGGGGTGAGTTGGGCGTCAATCGCGGATTGGTGAGGGGTGAGATCTCAAACTGAGCGAGATAAGTCTCGGGGAGGAAGAGAGACGCACGTAGTGGTGCAGGATGCCCGGCGACCCCCGCTTCGGCCAGAATTTGGAGCCCATGGTGTGGTGTGAGTGCGCTGTGTGAGGCGCTGATTTGCGGGCAGCAGGTATCTTGGACGCTGGAAGCGGGCGGCGAGGTGCTGTTAGCAGCCAGCGCGGGAGAACCATGGGTAAAGACTCGGGGCTGCGCCAGGTAGGTGTGGCATTGCGCCAGACCGCAGCGACCAGGGCCCACCGAGGGGGTCCATGTTTTCATCCGACTTGGCCGTTTGCCTAGCCCCGACATCGGGTGCTCCCGACATCGGTCCCCGGTCGGTTCTCCCAAATTGCTGACGCTAGCCCGCTCGCGCGAGAAAAAGTCTCCCGGCCCCACAGCCCTAATTGGATCAGATGATCTGATAAGATTACGCGGGCTGATGATCTGATAAGATGACTCGGCCGCATCGCTCCTGCGTTGCACCTGCATCGCCTCGCCTGCAATTCCCTGTTCCGGACGCCGATGGAGCCTCAGCCCACGGCGCGCATGCAAGGTGACATGCATCGGAAAACGCATGTGTCATGATGAAAACCGTTGGCAGGGGACGCGAAACTAGTGGTTCTGCGCTGGCGGCTGTGATCCTCGCAATTCTCGCGCAATTCTTGGAGTTGCTCGGCTGACGGCCCACCCACAGTCGCGCTCCTTCCATCCCTGCACCTCCCTCGGCACGTCCATCACAGACAGCGGAAAAGCGGAAAATCCACGTTCGCAAGCATGCCCCGCTTCTGTGCGGAGACCGTCGCCCCATTCAGCACCACGGCCGAAGTCTCCGGCACTGTGGGCGGTACTTTGCGGCCTCAGCTTGACATCGACAATAAACCCCCTGGCTTGTGGCCCGTGCCTTAGTTTGGGGCCAAGGGTGGCCAAGGATGTGGATAGTATCCTCCTGCTCTTGGGGGAGTCGATGGGGCCCTGGTGAAAGGCGGCAGCGTGGGCGCGATGGGGAACGCAAGCGCTGGGCTGCTAGCCGATTTCGGTTTAACAATGGCGCGGAGGGCGATCATGGTCCATTACAATGGCCCCGACGGTGCTGGCTTTGCGAGTTTGCTTCGATTCGACTTTCTCTCGCTTCACTGTCTTAGTAAATTGAGCTCGCGACGATGGGATCCATTCAGGTCGACGAACCGCACGACATGCCGAGTGTGGAGCACTGTGAGACGGTGCTGCGGCCAAAGACGAACGGCACCGCCTTCGACCCCTATGAGGTCATCGGCCTCGCATCAGATGAATCTGGCGCTGCGACAAGTCCTACGGGCATGAGAGAGGAGCTGGTGCTGTTGGCATGGCTCATTGTCTTATTGCGGACCCGCGAGGACGGTCAGGCGACTTATAGCTGGGCCTACAGCACACGGGAAAAGGCGGTTGAGGATGAGCCGTCTTGCATGCAGTTGTCGTCAGGAGATGTCCTGCCGGACCTGCAAAGTAACATTGGGCACGTCGCTGCCGCTATTTCCCACCACATCAACACCGTCGCACCAAGGCCAAGTGCCGGCGTCGAAGGACCCGCTTCGCTCCTCCTGAGCACTGGGTCTCTGTCTAAAACACCTAAGGGAGCCAATGATGAGGTGAGTGCATCAGCGATCCGTTTTTTTTTAAAGTGTCGGGCAGCTAACAGAACTGTCGCAGCCTGTACTTCAGCTGGAGGTGCGGCTTGAGGGCGCTCATCTGGACATCCGTTCTCACTGGCACAGCGAGGGCATATACCCCTTTACGGTCACGAGACACATCGAGACTTTTGTCGACACCATCAGGAGTCTCATATCACATCTCGAAACAACCATCCAGCAGTGTCTCGGCCCAACGGTACACGACATTGAGACAGTATGGAGGTGGAACAACGAAGTACCGCAGACATACAATAGTTGCATGCACGATGTCATCGCCGAGCGAGCGCAAACATGTCTGGACAAGGTGGCCATCGCATCCTGGGACGGCAGCTTGACATACGCCCAGATTGACCGATACTCGACATACCTCGCACAGCGTCTGCAGGACGATTATGATGTCCAGCTGCATGACTTCCTCCCCGTGTGCTTTGAGAAGTCGAGATGGACCATTGTCGCTGTCCTCGCCGTCATGAAGGCGGGAGCCACACTTGTCATGATGGACTCCTCATTGCCTCTTGCACGGCTTCAGAATATGGGCACTCAGGTCGGCGCAAAGGTCATGATCTCCTCCTTCAGCCAACAGGAACTGGCAAAAGAGATTCTCCCTGATGGCAAACACATCGTGGTGGAGGCCGGTGCCTTTAAGGCCATGCCGGAATCGTTCCTCCAATCTCCACCAAAGCTGCCGGAAGTCCCGCCGTCCGCCTTGATGTACATCATCTTCACCTCGGGTAGCACGGGAACGCCCAAGGGCGTCCAGATCTCGCACGAAACCTACACCAGCAGCGCGTACCCACGTGCAGCGGCAGTCGGCTACACGGAGCAGTCGAGGGTTCTCGACTTTGCCTCGTACGCCTTCGACGTCAGCATTGATAGCATGCTGCTGACACTAGCCAATGGCGGGTGTCTATGCATCCCATCGGATGAGGACCGACTGAACGACATCAACGGCGTCATCCGTAACATGCAGGTCAACTACGCCGGCATCACGCCCTCAGTGGCCCGTATTCTGGACCTGGACGTCATTGCTTCCATGACGGCCCTCGGTCTCGGGGGCGAGGCGGCATCCCCTTCCGACGTCAACCTCTGGGGCCAACACACCCGCATCGTAATCGGGTACGGCCCTTGCGAGTGCACCATCGGCTGCACCGTCAACAGCAGTGCTGCCACTGGCCGAGGCTACATCACCATCGGACCTGGCAACGGAGCAGCAATGTGGGTCGTTGACCCCAACGACCATGACACGCTCATGCCTGTTGGTGCCGTGGGGGAACTGCTCGTTGAAGGCCCGATTGTCGGCCAGGGCTACCTGTTCGACCCGGAAAAGACAGCAGCTGCCTTCATCCACAACCCGGCCTGGCTTGTCGCCGGACACGGGAAGCACTCGGGCCGCACGGGACGGCTGTACAAGACGGGCGATCTGGGACGGTACGATCCCTTTGGTACAGGCGAGATCGTGTTCGTGGGCCGCAAGGACACACAGGTCAAGCTCCGTGGTCAGCGTGTGGAGCTGGGCGAGATTGAGAGCCAGCTCAAGGCCAGACTGCCAGCGGATATCAATGTCATTGCCGAGGTTATCACACCGCTTGGGTCGGCTGGCGGGCAGCACACCCTCGTGGCATTCATCACGCCGCAGACCACCAAGAGCGATGCCACCAAGGAGATCGAAGTAGCCCATCTGTCATCCGAGAGGAGTGCGGCGCTGTCGAAAGCTAATACGGACGTGGTAGAGGTGTTGCCGCGGTACATGGTGCCCAACGCGTACATCCCAGTCAACTACATCCCGACTTTGATCTCGGGCAAGACGGATCGCAAACGGTTGAGGCAGTTTGGTGCGACCGTTGACTTGCGAATGCTGGCCCACGAAGACGTCCCGAGCAGCAGCAGCAGTCCCGGTGTCTCAAAGCCCCTAACCGACATGGGCAGACGTCTCCAGCAGGCCTGGGGTCAGATTCTGAGGCTTGACCCCGAGGGGATTCGATCCGAAGACAACTTCTTCGCTCTCGGGGGCGACTCCCTAGCGGCCATGAAACTGGTGACGCTTTGCAGAGAACAGCGGCTGGATCTCAGTGTCGCCAGTACCTTTGGCCACCCTACTCTCTCGGCCATGGCCGACGTCACGCACAGCATCAGCGAGCAGTCATCCGCCACACCACACAGAGAAGCCTTCTCGATGATCCCCCAGCCGTTTGAGACTTCCCTCGCCGAGGCATCGCAGATCTGTAGGACCAAGCCAGCCAACATCGAAGACATGTACCCCTGCACGGCCACCCAAGAGTCCCTCTTCACCTTCTCCCTCAAGTCCACCGAGGCCTACATCGCGCAGCGCGTCGCCCGCATCCCATCGCACATCGCCACCGACGCCTGGAAGACAGCCTGGGAGACAGTCATCGCCGCGACTCCCATCCTCCGCACGCGCCTGGTCCAGCTCCAAGACAACCCCTCGCTCCTCCAGGTCGTGCTCGCCGAACCGGTTACCTGGACCCACCCCTCTGACCTCCAGCAGCACCTCCAAGACGATCGCGCCGCCAAGATGAACCTCGGCGACAGCCTCGCCCGATCCGCCATCATCGAAACCCCTTCCGAGCGTCACATGGTCTGGACGCTCCACCACGCCGTGTACGACGGCTGGTCCGAGCCCCTGCTGCTTCAACAGGTCCTCTCTGCCCTGCAACACCAACCGCTCCCCACCGGCGTCGCTCACATGGGCGACTTCGTCAACTATATCCACTCATCCGACCCCCTCACCACACAATCCTTCTGGCGGCGGGAGCTCGCCGGCCCCATCGGCCCTCAATTCCCGCCCGTTCCCGACCGCGATTTCCTTCCCCGCCCAGACACCCTCATTGAGTGGTTCATCCCCCTCTCTTCGTCTACCCCTGACACACCTGGCACCTTCCCCTTCACCACCGCCACCCTCCTCCGCGCATCCTGGGCCCTCGTCGCCTCCCAATGGACATCCTCCAACGACATCCTCTTCGGCGAGACCCTCATGGGGCGGGACATCGATCTTCCCTCCGTCGAATCCATCATCGGCCCGCTAATCGCCACAATCCCCATCCGCATCCATGTCGACCTCAACAGCTCCATTAAGTCCTACCTCCAGGGCGTGCAGCTCGGCATGTCCGAACGCACTGCCCACCAGCACATGGGAATGCAATACATTCGACGGGTGAGCACCGCCGCGCAGTATGCGTGTGAGGCGCCCATGGGGATGGTAATACAACCTGACGCGGATTTCACGGTGTGTGATGAGCTGGGGTTTGAGCGGTCGGATCCGGTCAGGGAGGCGGTGCATTTTAATCCGTATTCGCTGATGCTGGCTTGTGGGATTGTTGGGGCGAATGGAAAGGAAGGTAAGGGGAAGGGAGGTGAGGGGGAGGGAGTTAGGGTGTGTGCGAGCTTTGATAGTAGGGTTGTTGAGCGGGGGGGTATGCAGCGGATTCTGGGGCAGCTGGAAGTGGTTTGTCAGGGGTTGAGGGAGGGGGTTGTTGCTGCTGGTGTAGGAGGTGGTGAAGGGGGGTTGGAGAGGAAGGTCGGGGAGATCCAGGGTGTGCTCAGCGGCGCGGAGTTGGACGCCATCTGGGGATGGAACTCCACGCCGCCGATAGACGTTGGCTCGTGCGGCGGTGTCGCGGCAAGTGCCGGACTCAAACCCGGGGACGTCTACCCCCGCGCGGTGGTGCCGTGGGTAGTCCACCCCTCCAACCCAGTGTGGCTCACCCCCGTTGGCGCCGCTGGCGAGCTCTACCTCGAAGGCTCCATCCTTCCCTCATCCCCTACGACTATCGAGTCTCCTGCATGGCTGAAGGCGGGAAGTCCTGCCGTTGCGGGTCGCGAGGGGCGGGTTATGCCCACGGGGGATATCGTCCGGTTGCGTGAGGACGGAAGTCTGGTGTTTGTCGGCCGCAAGGAGAACGTCGCGCCGGGGCAGGGGTTTGCTATTGATGTTGCTGATTTGGAGGTCCATTTTGCAAAGTATTTGGATGGAAAGGTGAGGGCCGCTGCTGTTGTGGTGAAGAGTGGGGATGGAGGGGGGCAGCAGTTGGTGGTGTTTGTTGAGCAAACGGCGCTCGAGGGGGCTGATGTGGAGGTTCTTTCGGAGGGGTGTGCTTTGGCGTTGGGTTCGGATGATGATGAGGGCTTCCACACAAATATCTGTGCTGCGGTTTCGGTTGAGCTGGTTGGGGCGCTTAAGAAGCTTGACAAGTTCGCCCGGAACTCGCTGTCCTCGCATCTGGTGCCCTCGGCTTACGTGGTTGTCAGCGAGTTGCCGGCGAAGTCAGGCCAGGTCGATCGCGCTGTTCTTGGTCAGTTGGCCGCAAACATCCAGGGCGGCATCCTGAACCGGATTCGTGACGGTTTCCAGGAGGCGTGGGCGAAGAACCTCGCAGAGGCTAAAATGTCAGACAGCGAGGGTGTCTTGCGGGCCGCCTGGGCTAAGATCCTCAGCATCGCGGCCGAGCAGATCGACCTCGATGACAACTTCTTCCGCCTCGGCGGCGACTCGGTCCTGGCCATGAAGCTGGTCTCGCATCTGCGCACGCAGGGGCACGCGTTGACGGTGGCGGATATCTTCCAGAAGATGCGTCTTGGCGACGCGGCCAAGGTCTTGAAGCTCAACCAGATCCCGACTCAGGTCAAGGTGGAGGTGTACAAGCCCTTCTCCACGCTGGGAGAGTTGGATGTCGGAGAGTTCCTGGCAGAGGTCGTCCGGCCGAGACTGGCCGACTGTAGTTGGGCTGTTCAGGATGTCTACCCCATCACAGACACGCAGGCCCTCGATGTCAGAGCTACGGCTCATGCGCCGCGCACCTCGGTGCAGTACACCATGCTGTACTTCGACAATTTTGAGCGAGAGCGCTTGGTCTCGGCATGCAAGGAGCTCGTCAATCAGCACGACATCCTGCGCACGGTGTTCATCGAGTACGAGTCAACCCTCCTCCAGGTTGTCCTCTCCCGCCTAGACGCCACCGTGGACATGCAACGCACCGACACCGACTTCGAAGCCTTCGTCACCAACCTCTGCAACACCCATATCGAATCGGCCTTCCCGCTCGGCTCCCCTTTCTTCAACTTCACACACGTCGAGGGCCCCTCCAACCACCACTGCCTCGTCGTCGGCCTCTCCCACGCCCTCTACGACGGCACATCCCTCCCGCGC
>Ga0247760_1000642_pt1 | contig 36891 bp, 47 predicted proteins | sample UWRJL171409R4_FD_179936 | JGI IMG/M metagenome (GOLD analysis project Ga0247760, IMG submission 179936) | Plant litter microbial communities from Arlington Agricultural Research Station in Wisconsin, United States - UWRJ-L171-409R-4 | ecosystem: Environmental > Terrestrial > Plant litter >... | reverse complement strand
CGAGATGACGGCCCGCCATCCCGGCCCTCCGCCAACCATCGCTCCGACCAGCAGCGCAACCGCGATCCCGATTATGACCGAAGCACAAATGGCTATGCAGACAAGCGCCCTCGCCACCGCAGTCGCTCTCCTCACGACAGACGCGACAGAGGGAGGCGAGACAGAGGCCGCTACGGCCCGGATCAGTCCCAAGGGGAAAACAAGTACAGTGCCCAAGTCGAGAGACGTTCACGAGATGACTTTATGTCCAAGCGGGCTGCTCCGGTGGACGCTTCTAATCTTCCAAAGCGAGATGCTAAATCTGATCAAGGTGCTACGGTTGAGCGAGGAATCAATGGGCTTGCTATTTCACGGTCTGGGTAAGTTTCTGTGCCACCTACAGCTGTCTTGTCCATACTGATCGTTTCCAGCGCAAACCCGCGAGATGCCGCACAGAACGGCCAAACCGAGCCTGAAGTAGATTGGGACCCATCCGCTGCTATGGATGAGGAGGCGGCGCAAGAAGCTGAGATTCAGCGACGCAGACGCGCAAGGGAGGCGGCGATGAAGCGGGCTGCTGCCAACGGCGCCTTGGTTCCCTCGATACAAGCCTTACAGGGTACGGAGACATATTCTTCGACACCAGGTTCGACTCGGCAGACGACCCCGGCTCCTCAGAAGACGGATGTCAATACCCCTAACTCTAGTAAGAATTACCTTCTTTTGATTTCGACTCTTGTTGACCAGTGATTCAGATGCTCCTTCGACACCCGCGCTGTCACCGTCTCGTGTTCAGTACGCAATGTCGCCGGCTGCCCTTAACTTTGCTGATGATCAGGATCTCGTCAAGACGCACGGTGGCACCGAGGCCGACGATGTGGACGGGCCTTCGGCCGCCGATTACGACCCGACTGCCGATATGAGAGAAGACGAACGTCGAGACGAGATGCGGTACGGCAATGTAGGCTTGCACGGTGAGACCCGCCGTCCCTCCCAGGCGGCGGCAACCGAGGTTGTACCAGAGAAGCCCGATACGCCTTCGAAAAAGAATGCCGTCGAAGATGATGACTTCGACATGTTCGCGGACGACTTTGACGACAACTTGGCTCCCGCAGCGTCCAAGGTTGTCTCTGCCCAAGACGGTTTGGCGCCCCAAGCTGGCGCCGGCGGTGGAGGTAACGTAGACGGCGATGACAAGGACGGTTACTACAAGATCAGGCCTGGTGAAGTCCTGGATGGGCGATATCAGATCTCAACGGCACTCGGCCGGGGTATGTTCTCGGGCGTAGCTCGCGCTTTCGATATCACGACCAAGGAGACGGTTGCCATCAAGATCATGCGGAACAACGATGCGCTAAGGAAGGGCGGCTATACTGAGATCGCCATTCTGCAGAAGCTGAACGCCGCTGACCCCGAGAACAAAAAACACCTCATCAAGTTTGAGAGGGCTTTCGAGTACAAGGGGCACTTGTGCATGGTGTTCGAAAACCTAAGCCTGAATCTTCGAGAGGTCCTCAAGAAGTTTGGAAACAACGTCGGCATCAACCTCAACGCAACGAGGGCATATGCTTACCAGATATTCCTTGCGCTGGGCCACATGCGGAAATGCAGCATCATCCACGCGGACTTGAAGCCCGACAACATTCTAGTAAGCCCCCTTTTCTCGGATAGATGAAGATACCAGGATCGCTGACAGTGTCGAACAGGTGAATGAAGCACGCAACCTGCTCAAGATCTGCGACCTGGGCACAGCCATTGACCGATCTGATGCGGCAACAGCCTCGACAGAAATTACGCCGTATCTCGTCAGTAGATTCTACCGTGCCCCGGAGATTATCTTGGGTCTTCCGTATGACTATGCAGTCGACATGTGGTCCATTGGCTGCACGCTGTATGAGCTCTATACGGGTAAGATTCTATTTACGGGCGACAGTAATAACCAGATGTTGAAAAACATTATGGAGATTCGCGGCAAGTTGAGCCAAAAGCTATATCGGCGGGGACAGCTGGCGGGTCTGCATTTCGACGAACTCGGCAACTTCTTGAGCGTTGAGCGGGACAAGGTTTACGGAAAGGTAAGTTTAGAGATCGATTCAACCACACGCACGCATTTGATCCCATCGACACACAAAACCCCAACCCTTTCTTCCTTCCATGGTGGTTTGTTTCTATTAATACGGATTGCCCTGCGCGCGCTTCTTTTTTTGGCTGGCAAGTGTCGGCTATGTCCCCTCTAAGCGCCAGCGGCGCGGCTGGGTTCCCCGCGGCCGCATGGCCCGAGCCAACAGGCCTGCGGGACCTACCCCTATTCCACGGGCCCAGCGGCGATGGACCCAGTGCCTCACGCCTGCTTGCATCCTGCGCTTGAGGCCTACCTGTCGCCATGTCGGTCTCGATGGTAATCCTCCGGCGTGCATGAGGGAGTGGCCCCGGGAAGGGCCAGAGAGCTTCGTGAACCGCGCGCCTCGGAGCCAATGGGGCAGTCTTCACAGGTTGCAGGTCCAACGCCTCGCTTCCATCTTGATTCCATTCACTCCTTCTATTTCCCCCAGATCCAAATATACTCCCAGACGCACGTTAGATCGATGACTGACCAACCTCGCCCTTCTCCAGACCACAGTCAGAACCTTAGCGGTGGTCAAGCCAACGCGGGATCTGCGGACCCGCGTTCTGGCCGCATCGAGCGACCTAAACGATGCAGAGACCAGGGAGCTCAACCACTTTGTGGACCTCTTGGAGCGCTGTTTGACGCTCAATCCCGACAAGCGGCTCACGGCTTCGGAAGCACTCCGGCATCCTTTCTTCACGCACAGGGTGCAGCTATCGTCACGACACTAGAGTGGCGGGCGGCTAATCGACAGACCTATCATTTAGAGCTAGGCGTATGCATATGCACTGCTGCTTCTGTTGTTGAGCCTCGGGGAGTTCGTTTGAGCCTCGGAATCGGCCGCGATGAGCTCGTTCTCCACCCAACTAAGCGCCGAGGATGTCATCGTATGATCGCAGAGACGGGCAATGGCGAATGGGCATCAGCACCTAGAATAGAAGGCGGGGAATAAAAGAATACGGCGCACGCATCTCGGATGTGATGATAGTCCACGGTGACAGTGCGTATGATGGTGTCTACTGTTTACTTGGCCCCTCGAGGTAGTTTGTCACCATCATGCCGAGAGGATGCGGATTTCCAAGCCAAGCTGAGGATATTCCTGTGTCCCTCGGGCTGTAGACACCTACAGCCACCCGCGAAGATGGGGGCGTGAGAACCACCGTATGCGTATCAAGCCTGGGCGTGAACAGTGGTTCGTCAGCCTTCCACATTTACATTCACATCACCATCCTCGCATGCACATGAGCGAACACCCATCCATCCACCCGAGTGAGACGAACTGGTGATCTCCCGTATCCGCCGTCCCCCCTGGTATGCAGCACTGGCCACACACATCGTTGGGGTGGATCTGATGGCTGAGATGGATGTCGGGCAGTAAGTAAGGTAGTTTGTGGGCTGCTACATACACATCACATACCTACATACCGCACCACACTCACATCACTTACACTGGCTCTTCGGAAGGGCGAGGCGGGGGGCTTGTGTCTTGTGTGCTGTGTGCCACGCGAGGTGTCGGATTCGGGCTTGTTGGCTGGGGTTGAGGGCTGGGGATTTATTGTCTATCTATCGTTGAGGCGTTTGGGCGTCTTTTCGTGTGTGGAGAGGTGGGTAAGGGAAAGGGTATCCCCCTGAAGAGAAGGAGAAGGAGGGAGGAGAAGGGGATAGAGAGGGGAGAAACCTCATCACGCAGAATGGGAATATTACCATCCATCGGTAGACACTGAAGTTGCTCATCCTCTTCGAGTCCACACCTAGGAAGTAAGATACATGACACGGTAAAGCAGGCCGCTGATAGGCGTCGTCATGTCATATCTTGACTCTTCCCAGAAGTGTTTGACGCGCAAGCATTCCTTGGCTTGCTTGCTTACTTACCGACCTTGCCTTGTCCACGGTAGGGGATGGACAGTACATGATGCCATCAGCCGCCCGGCATGCTGTGCTACGGGGGCTTGCCATGATTTTCGGGGTCGGGGTCGGCGGGGGGGAGAGCTCGGTCTCCTAATGTTGTGTATGTCTCCGTAAGGTAGGATGTAGTCTGGTGGTTGGGACGGAGTGAAAGATGGAAGTGGAAGTGGAGGTGGCTGGAGGCGTGGACGAGTGGATCGATGTACGCAGTTGGCCGTATGCTGTCGGGTGGGAGATGCATACGGCGAGGGGGAAGAGAGGAGTTGTTCCGGTAGTAACCTTGTAGGTGGGAGTGTGGGAGTATGAGCTGGTGATGTTGCTGTTGGTGACAGATGTGGGAGCTGGGCGCTTCTCGGGGTCGCTGCGGCTCCTGCTGCTCCTTTGTCGTTTTGGTGTAGCTCAAGCAGTAAGTGGGTTTGCTTTGGGGTTTGTGTCTGGGCCAACAGACATGGACTCAGGCTACGGTAGACATATCACCAACATCCTGCACTCATCCTTCCACGCATGACCTGCACCTGGCGTCCAAGACAGACATTCAACTAGGTACACTTGAGAGCGTCACAACTCGGGGTGGATGGAGACAACACCCCGTCGCCACGATGTTGCCCCGTCTGCCTTACCTTACCTTACCTTACCTTACCTTACCTTACCTGTACCTCTGTAACACACAACAAGATGCCAGCCATGGCAAGTCAAGACAAAACCGTCGCCGTCCCGAGATCCCAGGACACGGATCCACAAGTCCTAGTCCTACTCTAAGTGCAAGTAAATGAGAGCGGTGTGAGTATCACCGTCTCGGGCTGCGAGGGCGTCGGTTCCGGCCTGGCGCCAGCACCCTGCACCCTCCCGCCGAGAAGTCTCACCTGTACCACGTACACACAGCTCTTCACCTTGACGTCCCACGGCATAGCTGCGGTGTACGTATGTAGGTCTCCCTCTCCTGCCTTGAAACTACCTACGCAGCCTCCCGATCGCGACTGCAGGTTGCCGACGGGACAGACACTCACTCACTCCCTCTCCCCGTCTTTCTCTCTCTTCCAGTGGACAGCCAGACAACCAGCCACTGTGGTAGCGTCGTCGCCGTCGTTGGGAATCAGGAAGATGGGGCACAGCACAGATCTTGTGTGTCCTCAACTGTTACGCGGCCGCTGCTGCTGCTGCTGCTGCTGCTTACCTGCGTCAGAGAGAGTAGGGCGAGACTCTCTGTTCCGTCTCCTGACTGAATGTCTGTCTCGACATACGTAAGTGCGACGTCTTTCCCTCTCAACCTAGGGCCAAGTTGCACGTGAATGTGTGTAACCGACTCCCGAAGAATGGAAACCCCGTCCGCCCGTCCGCCCCGTCCGTCCGTCGTCTCAGCTGCCGGCACGGAATCAACCATGCGGTTTTTGGCCAAGACTCCATGGCAGCAAGCCAAGCAAGCAAACAAACAAACAAACACAACACACAACACACATGCATCATCATCATCATCTCTGCCTACCGCCTGCCTATTCCAATATACCTGCTGAACTCGCTCACACCACACTCTGTGTGTCCAAGTTGTTGCCGAGCATCGCCGTCTGACTTACCCAAGTTACCTTGCCTAACGCTTTACTTTACTTACGGAAGAGAACTACCCTGTCATGTTTCCCGTATACCACCTCCCAATTTGCCAAGGGGGCTCGCCAGCGCCCTTCAACGTCGCAATATCCAGAAAACGCCCTTTGGCCCTCGTCTCAGCCCAGGTACCGTACCGTGCCTCCTCCACTGGCGGGCATGCTCACTGGCCGGTAATATCCCGAAGGGGGGCCAGCAGTTAATATCCCGCGCGCGGCACTGTCCTGCAGGACCCCCCCCTCGCACATCTGTTTACCACCTTACCTCACTCTACCGCACGGCGTAAATAAGAGATAGGTACCTACCCTTTTCCGCTGCTGCTGCAGTTACTGCTGGTGTGCTGCTTTTTTATTTTGATTGTCCCTCTCCCCTACCCGCATCCCATGCCAGCAGCAGCAGCAGCGGTGGGACCGCACTCTACAACTTCGTTGGACTTCGCAGACCGCCGCCGGATGTGTCCCGTCCATCGCGAAGGTGCCGTTGTATGTGCCAGGCACTCTATACCCACGCATGCTGCAACGGCAATAACTTTGCCCATCGTTGCCCCATCGTTGCCCCATCGCAGCGCATCGCAAACACGAGCTGCTCGCGCCGATGCAAGCGAGTCAAGTAGATTGCGAGCGCTACCCGAGAGGCCGGATGAACCGATGGGCCCCATAGATAGACGACGTCGCCTTGACATCATGTCTGCTGTTATCTAGGTAGGTAGGCGATCTCACCTGATTGCGGCTCCGCCTGTCACGACCGATTGCAGCGGAGCTCTCCGCCGTGTGTCCGCCGGAGGAGGCCCCGTAAACTGACGTCGCTTTGACGATCTCTTGTATTGCTGCTGGGGTGACTCCCTTCCGCTGCCCCCCCGGGCATACAACGGGAACTGGGTGTTTGATATCATGACTCGACCCCCGTAGTTGACCCCCGTACCCGTAGAGCGGAGGGGATATTGCTCACTTACTGATGACGAACTCTGCGCCACCCACTGGATCTGGATCTTGCTGGTACAGCAGCAGCAGCAGCAGCAGCAGCAGCATACCTTTACCGGGTTGGCTGCTGCGTCGCTGGGCCCGGTTCCGCGGAGGCTCCTGCCCGTAGTTCCGTGGGATGGTCACGGTGGTGGTGATGATAGGAGGCGGGTCTCTCTCACCCAAGAATAACCACCATCAGCAGTCGCAGTGGCCCAGCAGCTGCGTGTGCGTATGTGCGTGCTGCGGCGGCGGAGTTGAGTTGCAACGGTCAAGTTGCGTTGCCGAGATTCATTCCACTCGCGACTACCGTTGGCACACACACACACACCGTCTTCCATGTCACCCGACGACATTACTGATTGATCAATTCATCGTCCTTTTATGGAGGAGAACCATGACGTGAGGTCTTCTGGTCGGCCCCCCCACCTCCCCAAATGACTGTATGTATGGACGGAGCGAGACGGTCCTCTCTGGGCGTCGCCAAGCTCCCAAGGCGAAGATCCGAGGCGTAGAGTCGTAGCACTAACCTTCACGACCGTCCACTCGAGGTACCAATTGGGGACGAGATACACACAACCACCCCAATTCAGGGATGGGCCGCTGGTGGAACGATCGTCTCCTGCTGGAGCATGCCATGCCATGCCATGCTGCGGATAGTACTGATGGCTCACTGATAAGCCTGTCCTGACCCGACCCAAAACCGGCTGACGGATACCCTCTAGAATTGGAGTGGTGCTGTAAGTGGGCTGAGGGTGACGACGTCTTAGCGCATCATGTTCCTTGTGCAGGTAGGTACCTAGGTAGTATGTGTCTTGTTGATGTCTGACTGTTTGTTTTCGCTTCGCTCGCCCGCTGTTTCGCCTGTGTTTCTCGAAAGGAAGGGCAACTCCACCCAGGACCCCCGCCAAGGCGCTGTCATTGTGCCATTGTGCGATTGCCATGCCATCGATCTGCATCCGACACAGAGCCAGAATATCCTCCGCGGGATGATCGCCCCATCCCGCTGCTCACAAGCATGGCAAGAAAGGCGTGAGAGGGTCGGCTTCTGGGTGCTGTTTTGGGTCTTGGGGTGAAGTAACATAGCAGCAGCTGGTGCGGGGAGTCGCAGGGGCGTGGGACCATCGCGAAGCGGGCATGATGCGGTGAATCATGATCGTCGCGCCAGGTTTTTTTCTTGTTCCCGCACTCCCTGCCCTCGCCCCGTCCAGGCGTTTGAAAAGCGTTTGCGGAAAGAGGCCCATTGCCAAAGCCCCCCCCCCCGCGAAGTATCTCCGACTGCTGCGTGAGAGTCTCTGGTGGTGTTTTGGAGTTGTGGTTGGCCGAACCGACCCTTGTTCTTGGCGCCCGTTGGAGGTTGGCTCGAGCTTTCATCGTCCAGCCCCGAGCAGAGGCCACAATTGGCGGCGACGACCCAGGTCCTGACGCTGGTCAGAGATGGCTGCCGCCTTGGCACTCGGGAGTCTGTGAACCACTGAACACCACCAAAACTTTCCCATTTTTACCTTGATGCGAATTGAGTAGGTTGTGGACGTGCGGCGTTGACATGGGCGCCAGCCATCCTTCTCGTCGGCAGGATGCCAATGCCTTCATTGCACAGCTTATTTCCATGCTCTGACACAAATGCACACACACACACACACACACAATTAGGATGTAGTCATACGCTATCTCACCTTCGTTCCCTCTGGATCAACGTTCAGCCAGATCCTCTCCAATGCCGGCGGGCGGTGAGAGTCGTGCATTGTAGCCAAAAATCAACATCACCCTTCCAGCCGCGAATGCGCAGGACATAACTCCTCCCCCAAGCAGCCAGTAGCAGGGGAGCCCGCATATAATATCAGGTCCTGGCGCGCAGCACCAGCAGCTGCTGCAGCCGCACGGATCAAAGGTCGACCGACGAAAAGAATAGCAACCTGAACCGAGAGGCACGCGCAGCGGGATATGGAAATGCCTTCGCTCCGTGCGCGGGGCAGTACAGGGCAGGGTACGCAGGCAGGTCTCTCCAATGATCTGCAAATGCACTCTCGGACGCCCTTTTTTAGTCGCTTTTTTCCCTCCCTTTCTTCTGGGGTTTGGAACGTGCGGTGGGTGGTGGGATGCAAGTGCGTGATGATGTGTGTGAGGGATGATTCCCGGCGTCCTCTCAGTTGGGTATCCGCCAAGGGATCATCACCGGCCTAGCACACCGTTTTTGTTATCTCCCCCATCACGCGCAGCAAAAGCCGAGCGGATGCGCCGACGACCGCCCTGGTTGGCTGGCTCGGTGGGCTTCGAGAAGCAAGCTGGCGATGTGCGGCGGCCCATGGTTCGGGCTCAGGAGACCCTCGCGCACTAGCAACTCTCCCGGCGCACGAGGTCGCCCTCGGCCGCCAATAATGACACCCAGCAATCTGGCCTTCCCATGGATGGGAGATGGATGCTCACGCTCCTCAACGTCACTACCGCCCGCCGCCGCTGGGCGCTGGGCGGGCACCAGCGAAGCGGAGTGCCCTTCTTGTGGAAGCGAGGCAAGGCCGAGGACAAGGCCGAGCTCCTCTTCTCTTGTTCGGGAGGCTACCACGGCTGCACTACTGCGTGGGCACGGAGTATCGCTGGCTTGGGTGCTTGGCTAACATCACATGGCGCGGGCAATCCTATCAATAGTTGGGTAAAATAGTGTCCAAACACGCTGCAATACGGATTAGCTCGGCAAACTACACTTGACACGGAATGCGATTGCGCATGTCTGACACCAGGGCCTTGCCTGCGATGGCCCGCTGTCGACTGGGTCCAATGTCTTGAGATTGATTGCTCGATTCCTCTGGACCCTCCTGTACACTAGGCACTCTGTAGCCGCGAAGGGGAACGGGAGCGAGCAACTCTGTCACAACTTCGTTTCCCGTGGCTGGGAATAAACACACAGCGTAGGATCGAGAAGGCGCCGTTGTTGGGTTGTGGGAGACGGTCGGCGGTCGGTCGCCCGTATGCGGCCCCGGCGGTTCGAATCTGGAGAGCGAGCCACACTGGCCGTTGAAGGCGATTTGAAGAGGTGGATGCCCGTTTCATGATTCTTACACGCATACAGACAGCAGATGCCCGGTGGGATTACCGCGTATTGCTGCTGCGTCCTGCGTTGTATGCCGCGATTACATGTGCACTCTGTAGAGTCTCGGGATTTGGAGGCGGCTCGAACGCCTCCTCGCCTCAACCAGAGTGGCCCGTGTGGCCCTCCAGGCGGTGCGCGCTCTCCAGTCTCGCTCGCTCCCAAGACAAGACCCGAAAGACGGGCCACAGCCAACCCGCGCACCTGCCGATGGATGCTGCTGACAGACAAGCCATGTTTCTCATACCGAGCCTTGATTAAATCACCGCCCGGCGAGTTGTGCCGCCCGCACGGGTGAGATGGTGGACGGCCTATTGGGCCGCCAAGCCAGGTTTGGTCAGGTCACCACTGTGCCGTTTAGTCCGTATTTTCCTCCGACTTTCCGAGGGCAGCTCGAGCCGCTACTTGGTCAGTGCGCTTCTGCATCGCTGCCCCCCTGCCTGCCCACCATCAGTGGAGGAGTGACCGGGGTCGACAGCCTCACTTGCGTCGGTCAGACGCGGCCCTGTCGAATCGATATCATTACGAGGCGACAAGGGTGCATGCAAGGTGGGGCGAGCTTTTTTGCGAAGCAGAAAGCAGCGCAATGCACAGAGAATGACCCACTCACGACGCAGGACGGGCTCAGACTCCACGCGCACCTCTGTGGCTTTACTCCGGGTTCATGCCAGGGCACAGCTCGCACCTTCATGCCTGACTGCCTGGGATCCGAGGCACCAAGCCGCCCGCCACCACTCAACGGCCAAGGCAGCTGCACCGGCTGCCGCACCTCGCAGACGTCTGGCATTTGGCGCTGTCCGCCCTCATCAAAACCCCTCACACTGAGACTAGCGGTGGAGAGCGCGACAACCCAAACCGGCCTGCGGTTGGTCTGTTTGTCGTCGCCCTGGGATGAGATGCAATCTTGCTCGTCTGGGCTCTGGACCTACCACTGATCGCGCATTTCCTGTTTGGAAGCCTGGCTTTTGCTGTGTTGTGTCATTAGCTAAGAGCCCTAAGTGGTCGCCACTCCCAGCAACTGCCATCATCCACTGTGGTGGCCCGAAGAACGTTAGCGGCGTACTGCGGCTGCTGGATACCGCTGAAGCAAATCACCTCAGGCCCGAGACGCCAGCCATGCCGCCGTCCACGAGGGATGTGGGCGGAGGGAGGGAGGAGGGAGGCGTCACACGTGAGCCACAGTTTGGGTCTTGTCTTGTGAAAAGCCACTCCAACGGTCGTTGACGTTGGGTCCCGGCGCCGAATAGAAGGCCGGAGTGGGCGGATCAGTTGAGCAAGCCACACCTAGGATCAACCCACCCTCTCGGCTGCCCTTCGGAGAATCTCGCCCCTCCCCCCCGGGATGCGCCGCCCAGAGACCGTCTCGAGAGCGTGTGGTTGAAGGACGCCGTCATGATGGGCTACGGGAGGTTTGATGCATAGTTTATCCATATTGCCTTGTGGCAGGTCGCCGCGCCCGCGCTACGATCTTCCCGCAGAAGGCACGAGACGGCCTGCGATTGGATGTGTCGGTGATGGACGACGCAAACAGTCACCTACTTTGCTGCAACCTACCCGATTCTTTGTCATGCATCGGGGCGGTATCCAGCGAGCCAGCCCAGCTTTCACCTGGATGCCACGGACGCCGATCTGGAGAAAACAAAACCGCACATCAGCCGAGGGAGGATTGTAGCAGGCTCAGAAGCAGGCTCTGTAGCCTGAGGTTTTGGATCCCCTCCGATCCTGGATGCCTGCTGCGGCCAATCAATGCCGGCACCACTTATTCGAGAGACGCCGGAGGCAGCGGCAGCCGGCTTGCACCAATCCTCAACACAACTCTGTCGAGGTTCACCGCGGCGCCCGGTGCTTGCTGGGAGAGAATCAACAACCGAGAGTTGCCGCCTCCTAGCTCATCTATCCACGTATCTGGCCACAGGCGGGAATAGATTGCGCTGACCAGAAACACACATCGTCCGTGGAATGCGTGTTTTTACCCTGCTTGTTACATCGCCGTGTGGGTTGCCTGTTATCGGCGTCTCCCGCTGGGCAGTATGCTGTAGCGGCCTGTTGCAAAACACATGTTCATCAAGCAACCCGAGCGCACGGCATAGGAAACACATCCTCAGAAGGTTCTCTGGGCTTGCTGGAACTGGAGACGTGTTTCGCCTTCTCCAGCCGCGATTGCCCGACAAGCAACTGGCAGCAGACAGGCAGGCGGCAGACAGGGGGGAGGAAACAAGCAAAAGAAAAAAAAAAAAGAATCAAAACTGCAAGTCACGGGCCTCGTTGAGATTTGCCCGGTGCGAGGGGGCGCTAGGCCGGACCGGGGGAGTCATCGAGAAGGGGGCCCACTCTGTGCTGGGGACGAGGGTGCTGTGTGGTCTCAGCGCTCAGTCAGAGATGGGGCAATCGGCTCACGCCCTCGTCGAAGGCTGCCCGCTGGCGGCACCCCTTGGCACTCGCGCGACAACGCTCTGGCGGCGCAGACAGGTCGACAGGCGTGGAGGTTGAGGGAATTGGGGAGGGGTGTGGGTGCGAGGTGACAGTGACACACTCGCGTCTGAGTGGTCGTGTGTCAGCCCAGCCCTTGTCCAAGGAAATGTTCATGGTCACAAAAATCACTCTCGCGATGCATTAGCGCAAAACCCCAAGAGGCGTTGGACCCACACCCCATCCGCCCAAGTCTCTGCGGCGAAGGACCGCACACACCACCGTCGGCTCACACCCTATGCCCTGTCTGGGCTAGCGCCGCGCCCGCAGATTGAAAATAGGATGCACGGTGGACCCACATGGGTCTCGAGACAGGATGTGCTGGCCTGTGCTAGCCAGGCGAGCGGCGATCCAGGCGAGCCAGGTCGCAGTGGGGACGCAGTACGTACCGCGTCGGCCCTTGGGCGACCCCCCCTCGCCGCTCCGTCCTGGGTCTGACTTGGGCATTGGATGGGGCGGCGGCGGCCAATCAAGCCACCCAAACCACGCAATTCGAGGGCGCCGTGGGCACGCAAGCTGGCGCTGGTACCCTGGTACCCTGCCATTGCTTTGACACACACAACGGGGCGGCAGAGCGAAGCCACTGGACTCTGGCGGTGCCCGGATGTGGTTATCGACAAATATCAACGACATCCAGCCCACTCCAGCACGTTCCTGCCTCAACCACCACTACCTCCTCCACCGACATTCTCGACACTCATTGACTTTGACCCTTTCTCGCCCTCCGCCGCCCCGTCGCTGGAGTCTGTCCCTCACCGTCGCCTCCCTTCCGCACCGGCCGACCACATGAGGCTTCTTCTTCTGCGTCCCGCCCACTGACACCCAACCAACCCCGCGCCGGACGACATCATATCTCACCACCGCACCCCAGCTTTTTTGTTGACTCGTTCGCTCGACGTCACCTCTTCTTTTATTTTTGCGACCCAGACTTGGAGTTCAGCCCAGGACAGCCAGCCTAAAAACCAAGCCAGTCCCCTGTAGGAAACCGGACGCCCGTTGTTTGGTCCCGAGGAGAAAAAAACAACAGGAAAAGAGATACCCAACCCGTGGTCACTTAGGAATCCCGTTTTCCTCTCTTTCTCTTTTCTTCATTAGTCTCCCGTTCCCTGAAGAAGCCAGCCCGCATCCGGACACGTCCCCAGCCAAGCCGAGCCAAGCCTGAACGGAGTTAGGATATCGGGGATCGAGGATCGAGGACCAGATCATGCAGCATGTCTCAGCACCGTTCGGATATCCCACTCCACCAACCTCGCCATCACTTGAGCAGCAGTGTGCGATCCAGGGACATCCTCACATCACAGTACAGCAGCCGTTCCAGCAGCAGCGCTATGTCCCAGTCGCGCCCGAGGAGAGGTTAGGAAGGTTCCTGACCGGTTCCCTCCAGCTGACCGAGATCTTGGGAACCGGAGCCTATGGAGTGGTGTATACGGCCGTCGACCACAAGGACGGCGTGCGGTACGCCGTCAAGTGCCTCAGCAAATTCAACGGAGATGGGACGCCGCTGGATCGTCGCCAACTAGCCTTCCAGACCCGGGAGATCCGCCTTCACTACCTTGCGTCTGCCCATCCCAACGTGGTTTCTATGTTGAAGATTATCGACAACCCCGACTGCGTCTACGTTATTCTGGAGTACTGCCCCGAGGGAGACCTCTTCTTCAATATTACCGAGTGCGGGCAATATGTGGGTAAGGAGCAGCTTGCCAAGAGCGTTTTCCTCCAGATTTTGGACGCGGTAGAACATTGCCACAGCCTGGGGATTTACCACCGGGATCTGAAGCCCGAAAACATTCTCGTCTCGGACCGAGGCGAGACTGTCAAGCTTGCGGACTTTGGCCTGGCCATCGCAAACGACCGATCTGAGGACTATGGATGCGGCTCGACCTTTTACATGTCTCCAGGTAGGTTCACCAAGCCATCCACGCGATTTCCCTTGCTCTTTCTCCCTCTCCCTTCAGCGTCTTTTGCGATTTTTCTCTCCCATGTTTGCAGCCAAGCCGAGGAAACCCTCTCCCCCATTCACCCCAACCAACAGCCAACTAATTTTCTCATCTTTTTCTCGTTTCTTAGAATGCCTGGATCAAACATCAAGAAGGCCATTTTATTATTGCGCCCCAAATGACGTCTGGAGCCTTGGAGTAATCCTGGTGAACCTCACCTGCGGACGCAACCCATGGAAACAGGCATCCCATGAGGACTCCACATACCGGGCGTACACCAGAAGCCAGGGCTTTTTGAAGACGATCCTTCCCCTGTCGGATGAACTGAACGACATTTTGGGGAGGATATTCACCAGGAACCCGGACCAGCGCATCACCCTGCCCGAGCTGCGCGCTCGAGTTGTCGCCTGCAATAGGTTCACCGACCAACCGGCCACGATGCCGACACCGCCTGCATCGCCAGTGCCCACCACCCCTGTATACGTTAACTGCGAGGTACCCGCCATCGATGAGGAGTACGGTTACGCCTCGCCCCTTTCGCCCGCCGGGTCGGACTCCATGTCCGACGGCGAGTCGACGTGCTCATCCGACGAAGGATCCCTTGCCTCATCTTGCTCGACCATCGACGACTTCGAGGACGACGAAGACGAGTTCAATGATGACATCCCCGAGGTCAAGACCCCGCCCCCTCAGACGACCCGTTCGGAGCCTGCTATTTACGAGCTTGAGGATGCTGGCATTGTCAGATTCCGGCCAGACTACATGCATCCATATGCATCGGCTATCCCGGAACCTGTGCATCCCGTGCATTTGCCCATCCAGTCGGTGTGCGCACCAAAATTCCTTCCCGAGCAGTTTGCTTGGGATAGAATGAAGTACGCACAGCCGGCGCCCCAGCTCCATCATCCGGTTCCTTTTCATTATCAGGTGCCCATGTTCACCGCTCACATGCAAGGCTGCTACTAGCTTCAGCTTCTGATGCGCAAATATGGCTCGGCTTCCTCGATGCCCTGCACTATTGCCTTCGTTTCGTTGATGTGAGCCGGACCGCTATGCCTTGATCGGGGATTTGGAACGGACCCGTCGTCGTCTCGTCTCCATGACGAGACCCCGACAAGCAGTTGGATCAATCCGACTGTCTTGTTCGGGACAACATTTACACCCAACGTTATTGCGCGACCCCCGAGAACGAGGGCACGCACCATTTTTATTATTTTTGGATTCATGGTTCCAAGGAGGTACCTATCCCGTGGATTTCTTCCATTGCCGCGGACGCCGCCGGTACCAGCGAGTTTCCCGACGAAGCTCCCAAAATACGCCATGTCCATATCATCACCACACACTGTATTCCTGCCATTTTCTTGCTTTTCTTTTCTTCTTCTCGGGAGAACTGTTTTGAGGAGTGGTCGCTTGATTTGGTTTCATTTGTTTTGGAAGCGTGGAGTTGGTTCAAGAGGGACCCGTCTGGGAAAGGGGACCTGTCTCCGGGGGAATTCTGTCTTCTCTTTGACTTGAACATATTTCTGCACGTCGTTTGGTAGGAAGCATTGTTTTCGGCGCAAGGGATACAAGACGAGGCGTTTGAGCAACTCTGGGGCACGCTAGCAAGAGCCGGAGACTCGCTGTCGCCTTATTATCAGCCGCTTTTACTCGACTTTAATAACCCCTCTTCTTCGACACATAACCACCAACCGTCAGTCAATGCAACACCCTGACGACGCCGACGACAAAGAACGCAGGCGCGGAGCGCCCCGCTTGCTATGGGACGAGGCGAGAGCAGCGATCTGGTTCGATTCTTGTGTGTTCTTGCTGGTTGGATTTTGAGATGAAAAATGAGAGATGGGACACGAGATTTTAGACATTACCCAGGGTCAATAGCCCGGTGCTGCCAGGAGCATTATCCTTGGCAAACAATACGTTTATTCAACTCCAGGACACGCGCTCCCATCGTCAAGATGGTCGAGCCAGTCCAGGAGGTTGGTCGGAGGGTTTGGGATCAAGCAGCACGCAATAGAGCGGCTTGCAGCCTCCTTAAATGGCAATGAGAGAACGTTGAGAACACATCTGATCTACTCTGTCTTACGTGCTGTGCTTGCTCCGAGGTCTTGCCCAAAAACAAGTCTGTTACTTTGTCTCTTGCGGGCTCGCACGGCGGGCATGTTCATCAGAGTCACTCAAATCGGGCAAGCTCGGTGAGGTGACTTTGCCTGCTTAGGGGACAAATTGATCTGATGGCGCACGTGATGAGCCCGCCATGCTGCTGGCTTTCGCGATCTGGTCTGGGCCATGATGTCGCCCTGTGTGCGTGTGCCCGACCGCTCCTGTTCCTACCTAGCCGCAAAGGTTTCCAGAGCCTGGGTCGCGGGCGCGTCTCTGGCCTGTGAGCGGCGGGACCAGCTTTGGATCTGGATTTGGAACCACCATCAGGTGTCAGGTGTGTAAGGTACCTACCTACCTACCTACCCTCCTTGCTGAGCAAGCAAACAAGCAAGCAGGCAAGCAGGAAATGTCGCGCAGCTAGATGCTGCTGGGCGAGTGGGCGAGCAGCACCACCGCGGGTGGTCGGGCGTACCACTCGGCAACCTATCTGAGGATCCTGTCTATGGCTGGGTGGGCATGGCTGGGACGGAATGGGATGTTTCATTGCAGTCACCTCACTCACTCATCAGTCACTTCCACAGCTACCTACCTACCTCCAGAGGGGCACCTTTTCCTGCTACCGCTACGTCCAAGAAGGCACCTTTTCCCGCCTGCTACGTCCAAGTGCCGTACCGTCCACGGCGGCGGCGGCGGCGGGGGTTGGTGGATTTGGGTGGGTGTGGTGGTGGTGCCGCCTCAGGGAGTCCCGTCTCTGGTTTTGGCTTGCGCACCCGCTCATTGGCTTATGCAGGCGGAAGCCACTTCGCCTTACTTTTCTGGCGTGCAGCGTGACGGGTTGTGGTCGGGCGAATCGCAGCCTGGGGTGCGCGCTGCTGGTGTGTGGGGAGGGGAGGACCTTGGGCCTTTGATGCGGGAGGGCGGTAGGTCCGTATTGGAGTGAGGTGTGGGATGAGGCGGGCTGGATGGTTGTTGACACCGGTTTGAGGTGGTGATTGTTGCCCTGCGGTGCGGTGCGAGGCGGGTGATTGGTGCACTGCTGCTGAGATCTTTTTGCCTTGGCTGCCGGCGGGCGGTTTCTAACGAGCCAACCTGTTCGGGCGCTCTAGTTCCAATCCAATCGCTCTGCGGCGGGTTGGTTTGGTTGCGAAGGAAGGCAGGAAGGAAGGAGCTCCCGCCTTCCCGTCTGTTTATGCTGCACGTTGCTGGATTTGGGTTGGTCGGTGCGGAATATCGGCAGGATGGATCTCTGGGATCGCTGACCATTCTTTCGGTCTTTGGTTTTTCACGCGTCAATGTTCTACTGTTGCAGCTTGCGAGGTTCAGCTCCCAGGAGAGGAAGTTCGTGACGGCTGACAGCTTGGTGCTGTCCTGGCCCGTGCGGTAGCCTAAGACTCCCCGCCTTCTTCTTGGCCTGCCCGCCGCCACCGTTGTTGCCCCTCTGCCCCTCTTCCGTCTGACTTGTCGACTGGCATTGGAGATTGGCCCTGCAGCCCAACATGCTCTCTTCTCACTCGGGCGTCAAGTCTCGAGACGGCTGGGTTGAGCACAACCGTAGTCACTTCGGTGAGCGGTGTGCCACGGTTACTGATGATCTATCCCCTTCGCCCTCAACTGAAGAGGGTGATCAGATCGTCGATGATTACCTCCCAATGTCGTGGGCCAAGCATGTGTCCTACCTACCAAACTCCCGCAACGGCCATTGGGCGCCGCAACGGGGGTAGGCCCCCGACAAAACCATCAACTATGACGACTGCGCTTACCCTTCCCCCAATTTCGTTCCCGATCCTCCCGCTGATCCTGGGTGTTGAAACAAATGGAACGTTGAGGGCGAGTGATCGCTGCAGCCCGCTAACGCCGGCGAGCCACCAGTCACCCGAAGCGGCACTCCCTACCACCATCGCCCAGCTTCGGGCTGGCACGGCTGGATGCCTGCCTACCGGCGTAACTTGGTTACGATGCACAACGAGGGTGGCTTCATGCTCCTTTTGCGCGGTAGCTGGCTTGGCCTGTGTACTGTGGCTCGCGAGGGAGGGCCGCGGGGCCGTTCGCCTGCCACGGCCGTCCACTGGGACCACAGGACGCCAGTCTGGCAGCGAATCGAAGAGCACGGAGCGGGCAGGAGGCCGAGTCCCAGCCCACATGTGCCATGGCGCTTGCGGAGGACAGCCACAGACCAGCAGCGTATCGTCCACGGGCGGAGAGGGACAAGCACAACAGAGGAGGAACAATACGCGAGTGTGTGTTAGAGTGCTTGCATTAGCATACGCAGTGCATACATTCCCATCCTTTGGGCTGCCACACCCACATGCAAGCTCGATGCCCCGCGACCAGTCAGCCATCTGCCCTCCTCCTACCGGTTCCCACTTTTCCCTCTCCCTCGCAGAAACGTAGAAACTCTCAGGCACGCGGGCGAATCAGGACTCTGCAGCCTGCAGTTGAGCTTGGCGGATACTCTGTCAGCCCAGATGATCGAACCAAAGGCCGAGAGCAGGCTGCGCGCGAGTGGGGCGCCGGGATGGCTCTCTATGATCCGTTCTCAACGCAGCAACAACGTGCTGCCGCTGCTGCTGGGCTGGGCCTAGAAGGCTGACCTGCATCAGCGGCCTCCTGTGCCCAGTCGCGGGGCACGACCTTTCCTAGGGCTGTGATTGGAGATGGGGAGCTGAACCTGCGCTCCTAGAGAGGGGCTCACATGGCGGTGAAGGAGATGGCGACGCGTTCAAAGGACGCCGGATGGGCGCTTCCGGCTGCTGGTTGGCTCGAAGTCAAGATGTGGGAACTGCGGTGAAGCTGTCCACCAGATAGCATCCGGTGGGTTGGGTGAGAGGTGCTTCCGGCCTAGTGGCCATAGGGGGGCAGAGCAGAGCAGATTCAAGATCCCCGATCTGCTAGTGACAAGAAGCTCCGGCAGTGGTGTTCCCTAGCACGGCTTGTCGGCAACGAGCATCGACCATTGGCGTGCGACTGGTCGCCCCCGTCAATGCCGCGCTAATAACAAGTACTAAAGTGCTGGAGCTGTCTATCACACGGCCAATTTCCTTTGGATATCAGCCCATCAACGAAAGGTTGTTGTTCGGTGGCGCCGGCCAGAGAGAGCGTGATGCCCTGGTTCCTTGCCGAGTGGACGGGAAAACCGTCGAGATGCATTTCCACATCCACGACCCCCGAGACCCTGTGGTGTCACGTCAAACGGGGCAGGTGGCGAACGGGCGCTGGTTATCTGCTAACATCTCTTGACCGCCATCTTTGGCAAGAGAGTTATGCCTGTAAATGGATGCATCCGGATGGCCTGGATGCTGCTCCAATATCTGGGAGCTGAGATCATTGGTTGTATCTCAGATCCTCCCCTTAGGCACATACATGTACGAGATCACAAGGCCTCGGCATGCTGCCCCTTATTAGAGAGGAAACGGCACTTGCGCCCGAGTTCACAGTTGCGACTTGCAGTTGGGGAGCTTGCATCGTGGATACAGCCGGCCGGCATCTGATCTCGGGGTACCGGAGCTTTGTGAGGGAGGGAGTACCAAGATCTACTACGCACTCCGGATCGTTCGACATGGTGCACCGCCGACCTGCGTAGCGTACCGGTATGTCTTCGGTCCCGTGTGGGAGACTAAGACATTGACCCTCAGTCTCACGGGCCTGAGACACAAGCGTTCTCGTACCATGGTTTGACAGCCGCAGTGTGTATCCAGGGATGGGCCCTCTTGCACAGACCAATGGACGGCTTGAACTCTGACAGAGAGCAGTGGTTTGTTTCTTGCGCTAATAAAAGTCTCACCAAAAACCAAAAAGAGACTGATCAGATATTGCGAGCGGCCTGCCGGGAGCTGGCGTTGAAGGTGGCGGGTGTTAGCTGGGCCTGCTTTCGCTCTAGTTGCTCCGACAGCCAATCATCACTCTTGGCTGCCCAAGCTTGAGATCTGATCACTGTCACCTTTGAGCGGTGGCTCGGGATACTTTCCCAAGTCAGGGCCCTGGATGGTCTGTACTGGCTTCGAGAGGTGGTGTGGTGTGTCGGATACTGCCGTGTTTTTGCTCGCCACCTACCTGAGCGTGTCCGACGGGAGTCTGTCTCATCGGAGATCTAGATGCTCCCTCCCTACCTTCCCCTAGCGCCGTACGCAGGTGTCACTCATTTGGGCGGACGTTGGGAAAGTCGAGCGTGTTGACCAGGCCATCCCGGTCATGTTGCCGGAGCTGTGTGGCGACGAGGGCTTCGAGAACGGACGCACTGGCCTGTGGGTGTGCCGAGACAAGACATACTGTCTCTGTTGACTTGTGGTTGGTCCGGCTTGGCGGTGTTTGGACGCCGGTGATGCGACGGTTGTTGAGAAGGGGCTTGGGCGCGGCGCTGGCGGCATGTCGGAGGGGATCTTGACGACGAAATGGGGGCGATTTCTCGGACCATGCCCCGGGGGAGCTTCTACCGGCCCAGGCTCGCATTGCGGGATTATGGGCCCCAGCGGGTGTGTGGTGAAGGCGCGCCGGCCCAATGTTGGGGTCTCATGGTCCCGGGGGTTTGCTCCCGGTGGCGAGACCAAACAGGCGTGCCGTCTGTCGAATCATGGGAAGAGGGATGGATGGCGCGCGGGTGTCGCGGCTGGGCGAATATTTCCCCTTCGCTCGGGTTGAGACAGGGCGAGAGGAGGGGGAGTTGGGTGCTGCTGCTCTGAGTAAGCCGGTGGTCCTTGTGACGGCTGCCGTTGCTCATCAACACGGACTCAGGTCTTGGGCTGACTTTCGCCCCGCGGATTTATCGACCGGAGGGAGGTGTGGGCTAGGGACTAAAGCAAGGTTTCGCACGGGAGTTGCTCTTGGGCTTCTCTATCTACCTAGGCAGGGCAGTACGGCAGCTTGCCCCTTTTCAGGGCCCTCACGGGCTCTCACTGGAAGGTTGTCTGTCTGTTGTGCCATGCTTCCGACTCACCAGTCGCCTTCAACTGCGCACGGTACTCCGTATTCTCCGGTTCACGTGGACTGAAAGCTGGGGTAGATAGCCGCTGCTATCAAGGTTCAGCCCCTGACGGACAGTGTAGTTTGCGACCTTGGTTATTCTCCACACCGCGCATGTTATCTCCGGGCTCCGCCAGATCGCGCGCGGTCGGCCGACGTTGAGCCACGCTGTGGATTTGGATCCAGAGTCCACATCCACTCTACCTCCTCTACCCACAGTAGGTACGCAGAGTTTTTGCAGACTCCACATGTGACAAACACCGTATCCACATCAACATCCACATCCACATCCACCCCAACGGCAACACAGCCATAGCGACAGTTTCGGCGCCTCCCTCTCAACAATCCAACCAGGTATTCCTGCCCGGCTAGCTCAATCGGTAGAGCGTGAGACTCTTATGAGAGTGATCTCGGCCGATATCTCAAGGTTGTGGGTTCGACCCCCACGTCGGGCTCAATTCCCGTCCTCGTTGTTGGAGTTCATATATTTTGGCCCCTTTTTGGGGTTGTTTTGTTGTGTTATCTTTGCACGCATCACAGTTTTCTCATGTTGCTATTGGCCAGTTGGGTGGCTGCAGCGGTGCTGGAGGGTGCTACGGTATCCGGTAGCCCCTTTCTTTCTCTCGGTACCCCCTTTTCCACTATCGCCCGGAACTCCGTGATCCGTACCGTCCGTGGGCCCCTCGTGATCTACCTAAGTAATCTATGTCCGGGCAACACCACCACTTGGAGCTTTGGTGGTGTTGTCCAAGTGGTTACAAGACTGGGTGAGATTGTTTGACTTGCCGCGATGGCGCCGGCGGATTAGCTGAGCTGTCATCGAGAACACGCCAGCTGAACCTTCTTTCCCCTTCTCGAGAAGCCTGTGAGCTGCCAACTGTGCCCATCAAGGTCCTCGTGACAGTTGAAGCTGTCAGGCGCGCGCTTCTGTATGCAGGGACTATCGGGGCTTGCCGTCGGCCTTGCTCTAGTGTTGTTGCTCGGGAAGAACCTTAGTTGGGTGGTTAACTAAGGTAGCTAGAGTAGGTAGCTAGAGCAGCCAGCCAGCTGATGGCGCCGGTGGAAGTTTCGATAGTGACAGTCGAGGTACGATGCTGCGGTCACGCCCCTTTTAGTAGCGCTGATGGGCTCACACCGAGGAGTTAATCTGATGGCTACACTCACGGTGCTTACACTAGCAGAGAAGGTATTCAAAAAGGACCCTTATTACATAGGTGGAGATGAACGCTCAACTAGATGCCTGAGTGCCAGCCATGCTGGAGTCTAAACCAAGAACACAGTTCAGTCCAGCGTTCGTGGTGCATGGCACCAGCCAGCATCGCGACCACAACAAAAGCACCACGATTGCCAGGATGGCCACTCAGGGGCCACCACAATGCAAACCACAGTCAAGCCAAGTCTCACACAGCCCAAACAGCCCACAGCAATTGGTGTCAATCAAGCCTTTTGATAACACTAATGAGCTAGTAAAAACGAAATAAGAGTACATCGTCTTGCGTAAGATGAGGCATGTAAAGCCGCAGACAGATATAGTAAACAGAACGATATAAAAAAACCACCATATAAAAGCTCGGGGGGATGCCCAGAGAATACATCCCCAGGGCCAATTAAGAGCCTCCTCCTCCCCCCTCCCGCTGTGTCTAGCACAGAAGCATTCATCTGCACCTCGGATTGGAATGAACATGATATGAATTCGGGGGGATATCATGAGATTTTTGTTGTGCCAGCCACGCTTTCTGACCATCCCTTTTTCTCTTCTCTCCACTCCGTGTGTGTGGGGGGGGGGTATCATTCTCTCTCCAAACCCCTCTCTTCCATCTGCGGCACCACCGTCCATCCGTTATCCCACTCTATGGGGCAATGCCAAAGGTCGTCTTTGGCCACCCAAGGACGACAATCCCCTGGCCCTGCAGGTACGCAACGAGGTTCTCCATGGGAAGGAACACCGCCGCGGGGATCTTGCCGGAGTCGTAGGTGCCGTATGCCTTCTCGAGGACTTGGAGGGCGGCCAGGGAAGACTCGACGGAGCGCTTGGTGGGGTTCATGCTGCCGCCGGGGATGGTAGGCTGGGGGTAGATGCCGCCGCCGGGGATGGTAGGCTGGGGCTGGAAGCTGCCGCCGGGGATGGTGGGCTGGGGGTAGAGGCTCCCGCCGGGGATGGTAGGCTGGGGGGTGATGGAGCCGCCGGGGGTGTAGGGGACGGGGGTGATGGTGGAGGTGTTCTCGCCGCAGAGGGAGAGGACGGTGAGGATGCTGCGAGCCTGCGAGGTGATGCTGCTGGGCCACTTGCTGGTGTCACGGCCGTACTCGCGGAGGATAGAGCGGTAGAGGGTCATGAGGAGGAGGACATCGATGGGCTCGCAGTAGCCGATGCGCTGCTGGCGGGTGACGAGCGAGGCGCCCGAGCCACCCAGGACGATGCTGCGGTCGACGGACACGCCGTTCGCCTCGAGGGTGTCGGCAATGCCTTCGAGGATGATCCACGAAGTGAACGACGGCTTGTGGTCGCCCAGAGCCTGGAGGCCCTCCGTGTAGGCGACCTGGAGGCCGGTAAACGAGGGGTCAGAGCCGGTCGACTTGGGTGTGATCTTGGTGAAGGTGGCACCATCGTCCGAGATCTTGAGGCCGCACCCGCCGAGGATGTGCGTGAGCTGCACAATGGCGAGGACCTCCGCCTCTGAGCGGTGAGCCTTGCTCAAGAGGATCTTCAGGGCACTCTGGATGCCTCCGGTGTGGGGGCACTGCGACTGGTACCCGCCAATGGTCTCCAGTGTGATCTCATCCCGCTTGCCAGGGGTGAAGGTGGTTGAGGTTCCCGGGGGTGCCTGGACGCTGGTGATGCCTGCAAGGTGCTTCAGCGCCTGCTTAATAGCATTAATCTGCTTGACGTCGTCCCTGGTCTTGCTCTTCTTGTTCTGGAGCTTGACGAGATCCTTCTCGAGCTGCTTGATGACCGCCTTGATGTTGGAGCCACCTGGGGGGTTGAGAGACTGCCTCGACTCAATGCGCTCGTCCCTCTTCGGCGAGGGCTTAAAGTCACCTGTGATGGGCGGGTAGAAGCATGGCTCTTTGGGGGGAGTATCTGGGCTGCAGTATTTCAGGCCGCCCGTGGGTGGGCTGGGGCTGAGTCCGCCGTTGTCAGGTTGCCCGATGATCCATGCCTGGCGTTCCTGGACGTTTGAAGGGAGGGCATTCACGGCGCTCAGGCTGAGCAGCGAGAGGGCAAAGACTGATCGAACCATTGTGGCGGAGACAGACTGGCGGTGTGCCGGTCAGAGAGAGAGAAAGATGCTTCGTTGATCGTCGTTCGTTCGTCGGGGCGCGGGGAACTAAGCTTTTGCAATCGTCGTGATTGTCCATTGACGGAATATTTATAGAATGGCATCGCCACGACTCCGACGGCCTTCACCCCGCACCCAGCGAGCAACGTGAAAACCCGCTGACGTGGTTAGCTGTGGCCAGAGCTGCTTGTGGCGGCAATCTCGAGGGCAATATGCGGATAGATGAAAGGACTGGAGAGAGAGGCAAAGAATGATATCGGCCGAGGACTTTAACCGGCCCTCCGAAGAGCTTGATCGCCCCCGAGCCAGTCCCTGGCCAGACGCCCAGAACAAACAATAAACAGGGCCATTGGAAATAAGGTTACAACCCTCGAATTGTGCCTATAACATGAACTGAATCCGGCCAAGTTCGGTCGATCGGTGTCGGGAGAGCCGTGATAAACCGGTCTTCAGAAGTGTCGTGACAGGCCGCGGCGCCGCTATTTTTGGATTGACGTTAGATTCTCCACGGTGACGACAGTGATCTCTCTGTCAGTGAATAACTTTAAATGAAGCGACGGTATTCGCGCGGTGCTTCAGCGGCGAATATCAAGCGGCTTCCAGACGCCCAACACAGTCGGAGTCGCATCGAGCACTCTAAGCCATAGGCCGCGGTGGCATCGGCGGTTTCGTCAGAGGCTCGACGGCGGTGATCTCCGTTTGACGGATTCCTCGGCTGGAATATCGCATCGCTGTCCTCTGGACTGAGGCTCGCCGTCTTGCCATCATCGTTGCTGGCACATGCCACATGCCACATCCCTCACGGCATCGCGGCATCACCTCATGGCCTCGCCTGTGACCCGACCCTCGACCGCCAAGGGGCTTTACCCGGACCTGGGTGCTGCTCGAACGATCGACCAACACTAGCAGCGGCAGCAGCAGGACCCCAACACGGGACCTCGACGATCTAGATCAACACTTGTCGCTGACCGCCGCAGAAGTTGAGGCTCTATAGTGCAGGGTTCTCCATACATACATACATACCTACCTACCTTACCTTCTCCAGAAAACGCTCGATAGGACTTCCAAGAATAGCAATAGAGTTTGCCTGCCTGTTCTTCGCGATCCGGGTTTCTAGAGAGTGCACAGCGGCGAACACTCAAAGCACCGCGCTAAGCATCTAAGCGTCGTGCAGCCCGCCAGCCAGCCGAGCGCAGCACTCAGGAAGCAGTCGTGCCGGGCGATAGCGAGCGATATTGGGGTCGAGGTTTGCGGCGGCTCTTCTCCACCCGCCACCCGCCTGCGTTCGGGAGCGTGGCTTGCAGCATCTGCCAGGGGGGTGCCATCGAAGGACGCTCTTTCCCGTGCAGCTCGCCTCTCGCCCTCCATCTTTCACGGGACCTCTCCCAGTCTCAGGAACAGAAACGCCTCCTAGGTAATGGCCTCCCCCCCCGTGCCTCTTTTGAGCTGCACCGATGCGACCACCAGCGCGAATTGCTGTCCTGTTCCCGAGTGGCCTGAGCCGCGGTATGACGTGCGCCGCTTGCCCGCGCACCGGGCGGAAAGCGTTCGTCCGCTTGCTCAGGGGACTGTTCCTGATTTCCGTCTGCGCGCATCACGTCACGGCCAAATTCCGGGGTATCGCAATCAGCCAGCGGCGCACTTGCGCAGCTGGATCGTCCGGTCGCGAGAAGCTGTCAAGCGGGCCAGGGCGCTCTTTTGAAGGGATGCCCAGCTTTCGTTTGTCGGGATTGTCCAGCCGGTGGAACGGCCGAGTGCAAGAACAGAAAGAGAAACGCGGGGCTACACGTCCCGAGACCCGGTGGCTAGATCCATCGAGTCGTGACTTCCCGCCTGGGCTCCGGATGTGAGGCTGGTGTTGCGCCTGAGATGCTTGATTGCTGTGGCTTCAGCGGTCAATGCAACCAGCCGTGAAGCCCGCCAGCCCGCTCCATCCAGCCACCTGCCGCCAGCTGCCAGCCCTCCCACCCCCGGCTTCCAGAAAATATCACAGGCTTGGCCTGTGGGCACCCTTCGACCGGGGGCCTCGGCGCGGTGCAGACGGCGGTGGGGATTCTTCAATTCCCCATCATTCGATTCGGGCGTCGCCGTGAATCCCAACAAAACAAAAACCTGTTGCAACATGCCATGACATACTAGTAGAAAGACTCTGTATAATAAATAAACAACTTGGCAGAACTCTACAAACCTACCTAAAATATCCCCAAAACTCAATCTAAAACACCCCAAAAACCCGCCACAATCTGCCCAATTCTTCTCTCTCTCCCGCCCCCAAACGTTTAGTTTCGAGTGTAACAACACTATGTCCGGGCCCCACGAAGCTTCGGCCTCGCTCCGGCAGCGACGGCCCTCCATAGGCGCCGCCGCCGCCGAGAGCATCACCAACGCGGCCAAGTCGGTCGAAGCCAAAGTCTCCATCGCACTCACTGTCCTCTGGGACGAGCTCCCCCACTGGCGGCAGGACAACCACTTCATCCTCAGCGGGTACCGCCGCACCAGCAACAGCTACTTCCAGTCGTTTCTCAGCCTGGGGTACCTGCACAATGAGTCGGTCAACATCTGGTCGCATCTCCTGGGTGCAATGGGCTTCACCGCCGGCGGCGCCTTTCTCTACCGCGTGATCGCGCCCCGCTACGAGACCGCGTCCGCGTCGGACATGCTCGCCTTTGCGTGCTTCTTTGCAGGCGCCTTCTTGTGTCTGGGCATGAGCGGCACGTACCACATGTTGATGAACCACTCGGCCGCGGTGTGTAAATGGGGGAACAAGCTGGATTATACCGGGATTGTCTTCCTGATCGTGGGCAGTTATGTGCCCGCGATGTACTATGGACTCTACTGCCACCCGGCGCTGATGCGTGTGTACATGCCCGCTGTAAGCTTCCAGTCCCTCCTTGATGAACGTGCATCGCCGTATTTTGGCTGACAACTCTCCAGATCGGACTACTCGGCCTCGGGTGTCTCTGTGTGTCGTGGATCGAGCACTTCCGAACTCCCGCCTGGCGCCCTTACCGGGCCCTCATGTTTGTTGGCCTTGGCGTATCAGGGGTAGTGCCCATCCTTCACATCCTGATTGCCGACTATGACTACCGCCAGTTGAACGACTTGATGGGGCTCAATTGGGTACTGTTTCAGGGTGCACTGTACATCTTTGGGGCATTCCTCTATGCGGTAAGAACAACCTCCCCGGCCCTGTTGAGAGTCAGCATCGCTAACACAGAATGCAGGCTCGTTGGCCGGAACGGCGGTCTCCAGGCTCCTTCGATATCTGGGGGAGCTCTCACCAGATATTCCACATCTGCGTTGTCCTCGCCGCGGCATCGCACTTGTATGGCATGACCAAGGCGTTTGACTATCACCACAGCGTCCTCAATGGGAAATGCTGAGGTAGCCCAAGTTTGTTGGCGCGAATTAGACGGCGATAGACCATAGATCAATATTTCGAGGATGTCGAAGTCAACGAGCAGTAATTGTGTCCGAGTGTTGCGCTAAAAAACGCCTTCTTCCATCGCCATCATCTCCTCAGGGGTTGGGCCAGTCGACACATCACTCAACGCCGAGGTCCATGACCTTTATCAGCCCAGAACCCATCGCACATGCCGCCCAGCAGCTGAAACGCAGGTTTGGATTCCACGCAATGGTTGTGATCCTCGTCAGGGGCTCATGGGTGATAGCACGAGATGCCAACCTGTCGTCAATTTCTGCCTCGCGATCTTCCACCTCATCCTCTGCATCCGCGCCCTTCTTTGCGCGGCCCTTCTTCTTGCTCGCATCTTTCTTCTTCGCCAGCCGCTTCTTTCTATCGATCTCCTTACGCTTCTCGGTCCTGGGGTCGTCGTTCACTTCCGACAGAAATCCCTGCAGGATCCTCGCCGCGCCTCTGGGGCGGAACGCATTTGTCTCGTCCGAGGGCTGTGATTCGAGCGGCCTGTATTCATGCTCGAATATTTTGAGCTTCTGCAGCGGCTCGCCCTTCTGCCTAAAAAGTTTCTGCAGAGCGTTGCAAGCGTACACTGAGCCGTCTGCCGAACCGACGAGAATAAACGGATGTGATGCGCCAGCAGAGACGCATGTCACGGAGTTCGGGCCTGTGATGGTGCTGCGCGCCTGGCAGAAGTAGCGGTGGTGGAGGAAGGCAACTGTAGTAGTCGGCGTCGACGAGGGGTAAAGGGCCATGAACCCCTGCATAAGTTCGTTCCAGCAGAGCATGTTTGGCTGGAAGCTGATTGCAGGGACGGGGAAATAGGTGAGCTCTGAGCTCGGCTGGGACAAGTCTGTCAGGGTTGCGCAGCCGCCCACGGGGATTGAGGCCACGAGATAGGGGTTAGAAGGGTAGCCGGAACAGATGTCGATGACGTAGTTAGAATGGACGCTAATCCGCTGGAGCATTCGCTGCGGATAGATAGACCACAGCGTCATGGTGCCATCTGAGTGACCAAGTGCAATGCGGTTCGTGTTTACCCAAGTAAGGCATGTGACGTTGACGTTGTAATCGTTCGAAACACCAAGGGTGACGATCGGGGATTCCACCCATTCTGACCAGGGTTAGCTTGTGGGCTACAAAGAGCGGTGCTGCCGTAACATACCATAGGGACGCTGAATCGAATCATCAAAGCACTTAAACTCGATGATCCGAGCCTTGCCGTCTCCGCAGAGCACAGCTAACAATCCGTATATACCGGAAGTGTCGAGCGGAACTGGGCACCACTGCAGCCGTTTGGGCCTACCCCAGTCGAAGAAGCTGGCCGTGATCAACCTCGGCACTGCTCTTGCCGGGGAAGCCAGTCCTTGCGCAGGAATATTGCTGGGGAACTCCCAAAGTTGGATGCACCCCGTCGTATCTGGTTTCTCTGGCGGGTTGATGGCCTGCGTCTGAATCGGCTCCTGATCCGAGAAAGGAATCGAGGCAACGGCGAGCACCTGTGCGCTTCTCTGGGACAAGGGAGCCCATGCCAGAGCGAGGGGGATGCCTCCGACATCGAACACCCAGCCAGTCGGCTGCTCCGGCGTGCTTTCAGGGCTCACGATGGGGACGTCAATGGGCGAAAGCAAAAGGCCGCTTCTTGGGCTCAAAGTGAACTCGCTCTGCTGATCCCAGGGCCCAAGCAGGACGACTAAATCGCCCTTGACCTCCGGCAAGAGGCTCGGCGCCTCGGGGTGAATTTGGTGGGTTTGCTGAATCTCCGGACTGGTAACTTTGTAGTTGCCATACCAAATGAAAGCACGATGTTCCTGCTCACGCTCGAATCCGGCGGGCAGCCAGGGACTTGGCGAGATGCCCTGGGGATCCTCTGGAGGCAGTTTTGGCGGTAGTAGCGGGTAGTCCCTCCAGCGGTTGTCGAGGTCCCAGATGATCTTGATGCGCTGGTACTCGGGGCCGTACATGGCGTCGCGAAGAGCGCTGTACCTTGCATATCGCCTCAGGGGGCCGGCGTAGACGCGCGTGACGATGCGCGTTTCCAAGGGGTAGTGAGGGATGTCGTGGAATCCTTTGCGGCTCTGGATCATGCCCGCGCCGGGATTGCGCTGTCTCTTGGGCTGAGCGGCCTTGCCCTTGGTGGCCTCTGAAGCTCCTGCTTGGTCCTGGGCTTCGTCCCCCTCCTCGCTGGGGTCGGCCTCGACGTCCTCGTCGTCGTCATCCTGCACCTGGAGCGCTTCGGCTTGGACGTCGAAGTCCTCATCGTCGGACTTACTATCCGCTACCACAAAGCCCTCATCGTCGCCATCGAGCACAATTGGGTCTTCGGTGTACCGCTTCCTCTCAGCGCGTGCTCTCCTGGGACGCATCGCCGGGACGCGATTATGAGTGTGCGATTGTGCGAGACTGCGGGGCAATCCCGACCAATCCCTTCCTGGTTTGTTGCGTGTGGTTCAGGCCTAGCCGACCATCATCCTTGGAGTAAAAAAGTGCAAAAACTCACGAGAATGTTAAACAATGAAGAGCAAGGGAGTTCCCTACTTCTGCACACGCGAAACCTTGTTTGTCGCTGCAGCTGCCACTTTCAGGTGCGGAAAGGTGAAGAGTTTGGCGGGGCAATCTGCGATAACAACTTCGAGATTAAGGGTTAGGGTCTTATCGGGCTGAGCAGGACATCAGGACCTGTGCCGCCACCGGTTGGACGGCCTCTTATTCTTTATGGGATTAAAAAGAAGAAGCTGTATTTTGTAGCTTAATACTGAGACCGCTACCATTATTCACTGGTATATTAACTTCGTTGCCGCAGGTTGGTTGTCCCCCTTCCCACTCACAAGAGGCTCGAGAGCATCGTGCCTTCCCATGACCTCCCAATGACGCAGACGGGCAGCAAATACCTTCCGAGTTCTTCAACCCCCTTCCAAATCCGAAACCAAAAGCTTCCCTCCAATCTTCCCACCAACAACACCAGACGACCCAATAATAATACAACCCACCATGGAGCCCGAATACCTCCAGTCAACCTACCGCAAGCTCATCGACGGTAACCACATCCTCCACCACCACGGCCTCTTCGACGCCTACGGCCACCTCTCTCTCCGGCACCCCCTCAACCCCGACGTCTTCATTATGGCGCGGCCCATCGCCCCCGCGACCCTCTCCTCGCCCGAAGACCTTATCGAATACGCCGTCGCCTCCGCCGAGGCCTTCGACCGCGGCGCGCCCGAAGGCTACGTCGAGCGCGGGATCCACTCGGAGATCTACAAGCGGCACGAGGAAGTCAACGCCGTAATACACGGCCACTCGGAGGCCATCGCACCCTACGCCATCACCAACGTGCCGCTCAAAGCGTGCTACCACATGGCCGGGTTCCTTGGCCCTGGCCCGGTCCCCGTGTACGACTCCGCCGCGCACCGCCAGTCCTCCGACGTCCCGGACCTGCTCGTGCGCAACGAAAACCTCGCGTACGAGCTGGCCAAGCACTTTGACGACGGGAACTGCGTGACGCTGATGCGCGGGCACGGACTGACCGTCGTGGCGGAGAGTGTGGAGCTGGCGGTGCTGCGGGCGATCTACACGAAGAAGAATGCGGTGATTCAGACGGCGGCGATGAGTTTGTGTGCGGCGGCGGCGGGGACGGTCATTACGGGGCGGGGTACGGGCAAAGGGGAGTGTGAGATTCATTATTTGGATGAGGATGAGGCGGAGGCGGCGGCGAATATAACGAGGTGGTCCGGGGCGAGGCCGTGGAAGTTGTGGATACGGGAGGTGGAGGCTTCGGGGCTTTATGTTAATCATGCTTGATCGGATGAGGGGGTTGATATGAATTCTCCGGGGCGGGAAGTACTGTTCGTTGGATATGTTGGTGTGCTGGTGATTTGATGACATGTGGTATGGCGACGGGCGTGCTAGATGGAAGAACCCTATATCAGGGGCTCACCTTGGCTACCTTGTCACATACGACCATACCCACTGGAGAACTCGGGATCCCGTCCGCTCTCCCATAGATAAGCCAGTGAGGGCCAGACTAGTAGTTGGGTCGGTGACGACCAGCGAATCCCTGGTGTTGTATGTATTTTTGCTCTCACAGCAGCTTCTTTTGCTGACCTCTTCCCACCAACAACCGAGGAAGATCGCCATTGAATACTTTCAAAGTGGAGATGTTCAGTTAATTCTTTTGTTGATGCCGAGACCATGGGAGAATTCTCCATCTTGGCGTTGCAGCTGTTGTGGGTCCTGGGCCTGGGCTCTTTGATATCGTCCCAATCCAGGAGACCCATGATCCATCATGTCTACGAGGGTTAGGGATCGGCCAGGATGTCAACTTGGATAGTAGCCGAACTCACATGTTATTTCACTCCATCTCCAGCAAGGCATTGTCAAGGGTTGGCGGGAACGGAATGGCTCTGATGTTGAGGTAGAAGCTGTCAACATGGCAGCTGCTAAGCGATGATAGGTAACGAACGAGCGGTTGCTATCTTTGGCGTTAATGCTCTGGGTACACAGTGGCGATGCGGGGGAACGATTATGCCTCTTTTAATGCGTTCATCACTCGGCGTGTTTGTAGGCGGTTGATGTTGCCATTTTTGGGGTATTTGTTTCGGAATGTCCCATGCTAGTGTTGGTGTGTCTTGTTTGCGACGGGTCATTGGGTCCCCAATATTCAGCTGCTCCGATGTTGTCATTCGAAACCGGGAATGCAACTGCTCTCAGGGGCACAGCCTCGTTATTCGTTGGCTCAATATATTTCCAAAAAAAGTGCGGGAGTGGCTTGCCGAGCTTGCTTCTGGGGTGACACGCATCTGGGGTTGGGCTCGGGCCTATATTGCGCCGACTTCTTCGTTGTCTTACAGGCGATCCCCAATCTCACGGCCAGCGAATGGGGACCCGTCGAGCCAGATTTAGGTGCTCGATGATTTGAGCCGCGCTCAGCCTCCACCGGCCGTGTAACGCTTATTATCCAAGTGGTCGCCGTTGTATCAAAAGATGGTACCTTTCTCCACATCGTCGAGTCCCATTTGTGCGCGGGTAGTAGTTGTGAGCGGGCGAACTATCAACCCCTGAATCGGCTACGGACCGAGAAACGAACGTATTATACCGTAGACATCTTGATTCTATGACACTACCGGCAGTGGCTTAGACGGGTTCCTGTGTTCGGTGCACACTTGCTTCTATTTTCGGATTCGCATCAAGCAACGGTGAGTGGCAGCGAGAACAGTTGCAATGTCATGGGTCTCCTCTCTAGACTGGGGACGACATGCCCTTGTCACCGACAAAGTGGTTCAGTGGAGCAGAGGTATACGTCGTCGCATGGAGTCGGTGGCGGTGCTGCCGGCATATGAGTTAGTTGTCCAATGATGGAACATCGACATCACGTCTCTGGCATGGAGTTGTCTAAGACCTCGTCCGGGACGGGCAATGATACCTGTTAACGTGCAAAAAGACCTTCAGCTGCCAAGTTGATCATACCTCAAAGAATGATTGCTTACCGTCGGTATTCACACCTCGGACGCTTTTCTCGCCGACCATATCTACGACATGACCTCTGAAGTCGACCCTTGAAAATGTATATAAACCCATCTTGGGCCCCTCAACCTCACAACTCAATCAGCATCCCACAGCCAGCAGCAACATCCACTTTCACATCATCAAATCGTATCAGCACCAACCATCAAAATGAAGCCCTCCACCATCCTCGCCACCATCGCCGCCCTCTCAGCCGGCGTCCTCGCCTCCCCATCGGGAGAGAGTACCAGACCCGGCCACTTCCCGCAGCTCGTGGAGCGCAAGGCGTGCTACCACGCCAGCGACTGTAGCTGGCTGTACGGCGCCAAGTGCGAGCAGTACTGCCGCCAGTGGGGCCAGAACGTCGGCGTCGACCGCATGGAGAAGTGCAGTCTGCTTAATGACAAGCGGTGCTGCTGCACCAAGTAACTTGAAGGGGTTCGAGGGGGTAAGTAAATGGAAGCTCATTAGGGCGAGTGGAGATTGACGAGGGAGCAGTGGCTGACTTGTCTGGCAGGCGAGACTGGAGGAGTTGGATGGATGGTGGATTGCCATTGCGAGAGAGGGTAGTTTGGTTTGAAAAGGGGCTCACCGGTCTTGCTGTATTGTCAGTTTGTATATCAGTGCAGAATCCGATCAATTTGAGTGTGTTCAGCAAGCTCGGGAAAGAAACGTGGTGTCGTGGGGTAACTCGTCGGGGGGCGTGAGGCTGATCGTTCCTGACCCGACTGGGCAAGACGTTGCTTTTTTGAGAGTGCGAGAGGAAAAGTTGCTCGCTTGGCTTTTGGGAGTGCAATTGCCAGCCCGCACGCTGGCGAGCCAGAGCCTCACCAATGGCTTTCCCGGCTGTCCTGCGGGGACATTGGTGCTTTCCTCGTTCATCAACGGCCAAGAATATTCACCGCACGAGAGGAACTTCCGTTTTGTGGGGCTTCGCAACGTCAGCACTATCAGCTCGCACGCCGAATAATGTTCAAATATCAATCTCTCCGGGACGCAAACTCGTCCATTCGCCTCCTGTGCCTCCAGCAATCGGCGGACCACACCACAGTCCTGAGAGGAACCCTGATTGATAATGTACCTATGGATCTTCTGAATCGCGACCTCGTCAGCGGATACACCGCCCTTTCCTACGTCTGGGGTGATCCCTCACGGACAGGAGAGATATTGCTCGACAACCAAATGTTCTATGTCGGCATGATATTGCGCGACGACTGCCAGCCCAAATTCCGAGTCGGCATCACAGAATCTCTGCAAAATACTCTGCGCGATATGCGCGATCCGACCCGGAAACTCTTCGTGTGGGCAGACGCGCTTTGCATTGACCAAGAAAATATCGCGGAACGCAACGCACGGGTGTCGATGATGAGTCGCATCTACTCTGCTGCCACGCACACCGTCATTTACCTCGGGGCCTTGACCGAGGCGGCCGCGATAGCGCTGTAATGCTTCTCTCCAGCGACGACAAGCATCACATTAAACCACGAAAACTGATTCGATGATTCCTAGGATTCGGTGATTAGCGATATCCTCAATAGGGAATGGTTCAGGCGCATATGGGTCTTTTAGGAATTGGTCCTCTCTCGGGATCCATGGATTTAGCTCGGCCGTTCCCAGTTTCGATGGGGCCAATTCTGCCAGAAAGCTTTGGCTTCAGAGAGACACACTTCCGGCAACAGGGGCTCCTCGGAAGCTGGGAATGACAGACGTCGACACAATGATGCAGTCCAAGTCTTGAAGGAGATGGACCGCGCCAGGTCAGATGAAGGTTCACGGTCGCTTCTTCAACTCCTTCAAGCCCGCAGAGGCATGGGTGCCCAGGACCCGCGGGACATCATTTTCGCCCATCTTGGTATAGTCTCGGTACCAGACGATCACTTGAAGTCCGTCTGCTATCCCACCGTGGATTACAGTAAATCCGTCTTTGAAATTTACTTCTCCACCGCTCTGTACATTTTGAACCATACATTCGGGAATAATATGCACAATCTTCCGGCGCTTTTTGAGAACTTGGGGGATCTCGGTCATGCGGAGCGAGCCCCGTATATCCCGTTATGGGTGTCGGACTGGCGCCTCCCACCAAGCTTGCATTCGAGGTCTTTTCCGCAGAGCGAAACGCCAGCCCACTGGCATTTGGAGTTCTACTCCAACGGGGTATACCCGCATGTGGTCATGACAGCATCATCAGCTATCCTGGGCACGGCGGGCTATGTCTTCGATACCATCAAGACTCGGGGACCCGAAGCCCCTTCCGAGTCCCTGATTTTCCCAAGCCAACGTGAGAGCTACCGTCGGGCCCTGGGAAATATTGTTGAGTTCATACACCCGCCCACGGCCTACAGTGACAGGCCTGGTGTCTTACAGTCGTTGAAGGATATCAAGTTCGATTTCCAGCCCCGCCACTCACAACATGGAGATGAATTTCGCACGTTTCATGAGGACTGTCAAGCCTGGTTGAATACCCTGGGACCAAGGCAAGTGGATACAGTCCTGCTCTTTTGCGGCGAAACGCAGAGACGGAGCCCTAGACCGTGATTCCGTGACAGCAATTCTAGATACACGTCGGCTGACCACCCCAACAGTGCAAAGTCCAGACACTACTACGCAGACAGTGATGCAGCCCTAGACGGCCGCAGGCTGATCCTGACAAACGCCGGTTACTTCGGCGCCGTACCACCCGAGATACGGGAAGGCGATCTCTGCGTCTGTGTCGCTCCGCTCCTCGAACCCCTCATATTACGACCTCTGGCACCCAATCAAACACCCAAATTTGACCCCGAGGATGAAATAGGTCGCTGGGCGAATGATTGTTTTCTTACCGTGGGAAGGGATAAGGAAATCAAAAGGCTGCCAACTTGTCCAACGGCCTATGATATCCCAATTTGGCCAGCTGGTGATATAGAAGAGGTGTATCCTTCCCTTCTCCACCCAGGAGACGTGACTTATACTCACACTATTGAGGAAGGCGCGGCTATTCTGGGCGCTCTACCTGGGAGACTCGGCATGTCTCGCGGCATGGGCCTCCCACCTCCAGGGAAGGTAAAACGACGCAAAAATGCGGTCAAAGAGTACGACATACTCCATTGCAAGGTGGCTGGCAAGTGTCGGATCTATGGCTTCCCTCTGTGGAACATAGATGGTGATCCGACACTCTTGAATCCAACGACGCGCAATGCTCCAGTCAGGCGTCTCTGCCAACTCAATTTGAGCAATCTTTTCGTCCCTGATTCCTGTTAAGGCTAGGTTGTTAGTAATGCTGTCTAGAGGAAATCGGATCAAGCTTGGAGTTCACCTCGACAATTTCTCACACGAAAGTGTGCGCTGGAATAGTATCTGTTTATCCAAAACGTGCTGTCAGAGGATGGCGAAGCAGGGCTGTCAACAACGCCATATTGGATCTCCTCCAATCTACCGGCCTTCCTGGCACGGGACTCGATGAGACACGGTGCTTTGAAAAATGACTCGGCGTCCTTAAACGCACGATGCGCCACATGTTTCGAGCATTTCCTTGCGCAGCAGTACATCTCGGTGACGCCATCCAAGAACATGGAGCACATGTCTTCATTGGTGTATTGTTTTCGCCCAGGCGAAATCCAG
>Ga0247760_1000640_pt1 | contig 37004 bp, 37 predicted proteins | sample UWRJL171409R4_FD_179936 | JGI IMG/M metagenome (GOLD analysis project Ga0247760, IMG submission 179936) | Plant litter microbial communities from Arlington Agricultural Research Station in Wisconsin, United States - UWRJ-L171-409R-4 | ecosystem: Environmental > Terrestrial > Plant litter >... | reverse complement strand
GCCAATCTACGTAAGCTAGGTAGGTAGTGAGTCAAACAACAAAGAGGGCGGTGGATCCCACAGCGCCAATTCTCTTTCAGCCGACCTCCTGTCTTCTCCATCTCTCATTTATCATTTCTGCCCTGGAAAGTACCTCCCTAAGCTTATGTGACGAGTGGCTTTCCACAAAAATGACCCAACCGCGACAGTAAAATCCCGCAGTAGCGCGAAACCACAAGTAAGAAAGGAATGGCAGGCGGTGAAACGCCGCGGCCAAAGATGAATTCCTGGCGGAAGTGTGGGCGAAATTCTTCAAAGAGAGCCCAGTCAGGTGGCATTTTCGTTCCTCACACCGAAATCACCTGTGCTGGAGATGTAGGTCCCCATTTCTGATAAAGTTGAAAAGAAACAGGACCTCATTTCCGAAAACATGGTCTTTTGTTTCAGCCGGTGTGGAAGGGCCGAGCAAAAGGGGCAGTTTTCTGAGGATAATCATAAGGGGAGAGAGACCGTGGCGGGTATAAAAAGCTCGCTCAATACCACATCATCACCACCATCACCACCATCACCACCATCACCACCATCACCACCATCACCACCATCACCACCATCACCACCATCACCACCATCACCACCATCATCGTCATCCTCGCTGGCTGCCCCCGTCATCACCAATCATACTCGGTCTTTCACCGCTGCTTGCTTAAAATATGTCGACCGCGACCCTCTCGTTCTGCCTTACTTTGATGCCTACACCCGTCTGACAACAGAACTCACCGGCAACTGCTCACGCTGCAACTGCGGCTATTACTCCATCTACTCCCAGTGCGGCCATGTCGTCGTGCATCTGAGCACATTTGCGGTCGCCGCAGGATACCGGGCTCGCCAGAACCCACTCTTTGCACCTTCCCTCCCGCACATTGGAATTGTAACGATTTCGTCGTCCTGGAGCCCTGCGATGCCTGCGCTGCTAGGAACTTTGCCGGACGGCCTTGAGCGGTCCGGATAGGTATCTATCAAGACTGTTGGGCATCGGATACTTGATGTCGGGAGAGAGTACGGGAAGCTTTGCGACAGCAGGACTGCCGGATGGAGGAGCGGGGGAAGTGGCTGTAGGTATCTGAGGAAGGAAGACTTTGGGAAGTTACTTTATCGCCTTTGCGGACGGAGGAGGGGGCTGGATCTCATGAACAAGTTCCAATGGTAGCATGCATGCATGTTAGAAAAATCGCTATTGATCAATCTGTTTGTTCCTGGGGCGACACGAGTTTCGTTTTTGCCCAGCGATTTTGTGACCCCAAATGCCCGAAGACCTTGCATGCGGTTAGCTTCAACGTGTAATCAAGAGACACACATGCAACCCACCCGTTTTATCAAGCTTCTAAAGCTTCCATGCCCCAGTATCGGGGGCTCCCGAATCCGGGCGCGACGTGCCGCGAAGAAGAGGCCACGCCCTCACTTTTACGGGATAATATCCATCCCGGTGGCCCGGGTGCACACCACTAACAGTGGGAGACGAAGCAATGCTGCATAGAAACAAATTTAGCAAAGAGTTCAGCCGATTGGGTGGGGGGTCCTCAGTCGTCCATCACTGTCAATTACGGAGGACATCTGCGGAGCGAATCGGCTTGTTTGCCGGGGGCCTTGGTATTCCCGCCCCAGTACGAAAACGTCAAATTGTTATTGATGGGAGGTATGGTGGTGTGTCAAGGCAGTGGGGTGCTGGACAGAAATAGACCTGGCAGCGCCACCGAGGGAAACAGAATATCATCTCGCGAACATGAACTCCTTTGCCTGGAGGAACTACCAGAGGTCAGTTCCGAAAGGATCCTCATGCCTGGCTTTGACATGCCCCCTACGAAACGCACGGACGTTAGTAAAACGGTGCAGTTTCTTATTTCTACTGTAATTTAACACTGTCTTACGTCAGTCGCGCGCTTTGCCTGGAGGAACTCCAAAGGAGAGACGAAAGGCTCTTCATCGCCGGCCTCACCACCCCACCCACCAACGCACGGACCAACGGATTTCTTCCGCGTTCCCCGCTAAACGGTGCTGCTTCCTGTTTCTATTGTGACTTAGCACTGTCTTACGTTAGCGGCACGCCCTCTGCCGGAACAGCTCGGGCCGGAACGCGATTTTGCGGCGAGCGCCCAGCGAGCCGCGAAATCCGGGCGTGGGGTATTCCGTATTCCATTAGCCGCCACGAGCACTGACCCCGCCATAACCTCTGAGCGGGGTTGGGCTGAAATTGCCTTCTTGCTATTGCGGGGCGGGCCTATATAGTCCAAGTTTCCTGTGGTTCCCACAACGGGAGCCGGTTTCCGTTTTGTAGGTCCAACACTTGCTAACACCACACTATAGCCATTCCCTTCAATCACCTTGTTGAATCTATGTCCGAAAAAAAACCTCTGTTCCCGTTCTTCCGTCTTGGAAAGTCAAGACAGGAGAAATCAAACGGGAAGCATCATGACAAACGAAAGGATGGTCAGGCCGTACCGCCCGTTGTGGTTGCCACCCCGTCCAGCACCGCCGGAACCATGGCGGACGCACCCCCATCTCAGACCGCCAAGACCGAGCCTTCGACAATACAACTGCAATCTAGCATGCCTACGTCCTACATGCAGGAACCGATAACTCCTACCGCCGAAGATCCTTTACCCGCTGTAAATGACTCTCCTGCTCGGGAGGCTTCTTCAGCTCTGAAAGATCCCGCCATTCCAATCCCACCAGACCAACTCTGGGACGAAGCCTACGACCGCCTTAAACACGACGAACCCGGGTTGTTCAAGCTCTACGAGGCAATTCTGCTACACGATCTCGACGGCGCGAAAGGAAATGCTCTTGAGCAGGACCGATCAGAGAGGAGATCTCAGATGGATCGTCTTCTCAATGCTGGCTTCAATAGGATAGCCAACCATGAACATGTCGAAAAGAAAATTGGCGATACCATAAGAATCGTCCTCTCTGTCAAGGAAGCCATCGGCAGCGCTCTACAGGCTGTCCCCGTCGCCGCCGTTGTGTGGACCGGTATCTGCGTGGCTCTGCAGGCAAGCTCCCCCTCCGCATTCGACTATTGGTTCTGAACATATTAGGTCTTCCTAATTCCCATCGAGGAAAGGACGACGAACCGAGACGGGATTATACAGGTCGTTTATACAATGAAATGGTATTCGAGCCTTTCTATGCTCCTTCTTGAGGAGACGCCCGGACATAACCAAGGCTTGGCAAAACTACGTGGTCAATTGACGAGTCGGATCCTCGACCTCTACAAGGCGCTTCTTAACTACATCGTCAAGAGCATTTGTGCATACAATCGATATCCCGCTGTTCAGTTTTTGAGAAACTCCGTCAGGCTTGACAACTGGACCGGGAGCCTAGACGATGTAAAAAAAGCCGAGAATTCTGTCAAAGCGGCCACTAGCGAATACGGCGTTAGGGAAGCTAATTCATACCTTGGACTCCTTGTCAATATGCGCGTTTCCGAGGCTCACGACAAGATCATGCAAAGCCTGTGTGTCTCCGATATGACTGCGGAGATTGAATCCCTTCAGGAGCGAAAAGATCACGTACTCGCCGATTCCTATAAATGGATTCTCGACAACAAGGACTACCAGGACTTTACTGGCTGGCACGATGGCAATATGAAGAGGCTTCTGTGGATAAAAGGCGATCCGGGAAAGGGAAAGACAATGCTGCTTATCGGTATTGTCACCGAACTCACGGCCCAGCTGGAAACGCATTTTGATACACCCCATCTGTCATACTTCTTCTGTCAGGGGACCAATGACAAGCTTAACACGGCTACAGCAATTCTGCGAGGGTTGATTTGGATGCTCCTACGCCAGCAAAAGTCTCTGATACGTCATCTTGACACGTTCAAAGATTTGGGATCGACCCTCTTTGACGCTCGCACCGCCTTCTACAGCCTAAAGACGATTCTCCAATCGATGCTTGAGGTCGGCGGCTTGAAAAGAGCATATCTCGTAATTGACGCTCTTGATGAGTGCAAGAGGGAAGAACCGGGACTGCGACAGCTCTTGGAATTGATTTCCGAACTGTCACGAAAGAACGACAACGTAAAATGGCTGGTGTCTAGTCGGAACGAGCCCAAAATACAAGTCGTTCTGGAAGAACATCCGGTGAGAGCACGGCTGTCTCTCGAAGTCAATGCCAAGTCCGTAGCCGGGGCCGTCGACGCCTACATTAATTACAAGATGTCAGAACTCGCCAGGAGATACCAAAAGACAAGCGCGGCTAGAAGAAATCCTGAGAAGCTTCGAAGAGTCCAAGATGATGTCGCCAAAGAACTTCGGCAGAGGGCTGACGGGACTTTTCTCTGGGTGGCCCTGGTGTTCGAGCAGATCAAGGAATGTGGTGCGGATAAGGTCCTCGAGCGTGTACGGGACATGCCGTCTGATTTATACGGCATCTATACCCGGATGATGCGCCATGTGATTGAGCTGGACGACGCTGCAGACTGCAAAAGGGTGCTTTCAACTGTGGTCAACGCGTATCGCCCACTCCACCTGTCTGAACTGGCTACACTTGCGGAATTGTCAGACCTGGCCGAGCATGAAGACATTGTAAGACATTGCGGCCTCCTCACCATTAATGAGAACGATGATGTCGTCTACTTCGTCCACCAGTCAGCGAAAGACTACCTCATCCAGGACCCAAAAGACCGCCTCATTCGAGACGCAAAAGACCGCCTCATCCAAGACCAAAATTTTGCGGTCTTGTCCAAGATCTTCCCCGATGGATATACCCAAGGACATTATGCTATAGTGTCGCGATCGCTCGAATCCATGGATCAAGGCCTGCGAAGAGATATCTATGACTTACGACATCCAGGTTGTTCTATCGACGAAGTTAAACCCTTTAAAACTCCGGAATCAGATCCGCTCGGTCCGATTCGATACGCCTGTGTCTACTGGGTCGACCATCTTTGTCATCTATATGAGATTAACTGTAATCTCCAGGAGCTGGGACTATATGATGGCGGACTAATCAATTTCTTTCTCAAAGAGCACTTCCTTCATTGGCTAGAGGCTTTAAGCCTAATGAGAAGCACGTCAAGTGCGGTGGCTGCAGTAAGAAAGCTGGAAAAGCTGCTTACAGTAAGTAGTCTTGCTATCCATATAAGGCCTTGGCTAAATTGTCAAGCAAAACTCGAATGACGCCATGCATTGTCGCTCTATAGTCCAGGACGCGAATCGATTTATTCTCTACAATAGAGCGATAATCGAAGAGGCGCCTCTCCAAGTATACGCGTCAGCTCTTCTCTTTAGCCCTACAAGGAGTACGATGAGAATACTCTTCCAAAATGATAGACCGACATGGATTAGTGTAAGCCCGCTGGTCGGTGAGAATTGGAGCCCATGCTTGCAAACTCTGGAGGGCCATAGGGCCAGGGTCAGCTCACTTTCGTTCTCTAGCGATGGGCGACGACTAGCATCCGGTTCGGATGATACGACAGTACGGGTCTGGGATGCTGAGACGGGAGTACTACAACGGACATTAGAAGTCCATACGGCTGAGTTCATGTCACGAGTCTCACCACTATTCTCTCACAACGAACGACATCCAACATCCGGTTCGGGTGATGAGACACCACGGATCTGGGACAGATACTTGCTAAGCATGTTCGACATACGTCAGTATGCGGTTGAGGCACTATCTTTCTCTCATAATGGGCGGCGGCTAGCGTCCGGTTGGCAGGATAAGACAATACGGATCTGGGACTCTGAGACAGGATCGTTACAGCAGACGCTTAATGGCCATACTAAAAGCGTCATATCGCTATCATTCTCTTATGATGGGCGACGTCTAGCATCCGGTTCGGATGATAAGACGGTACGAATCTGGGATTCCGAAACAGGATCGTTACAGCAGACACTTAACGGTCATACTGAAAGGATCATGTCGCTATCATTCTCTCACGATGGGCGATGTCTGGCATCCGGTTCGTATGATAAGACGGTACGAATCTGGGACTGCGAGACAGGATCGTTGCAGCAGACGCTTACTGGTCACACCAACTGGGTTATCTCCGTGATGTTCTGTCCGGACGGGCGGCTATCTTCTGCTTCGATTGGCTACGATATATTGGTATGGGACGCCAAAATAGGAGCGGTGCAACAGAGCCTAAGTGATAGTTTCGGAGGCGCAGCCAGCCCCTCTACTTCCTTCATGGCATTCTCTCACGATGGGCGACGCCTGGCATGTCGTTCAAAGGACAACAAGACGGTTCGGATTTGGGACGCTAAGACGGGATCATTGCAGCAGACGCTTAAGGGTCATACCAGTGGAGTCTACTCATTATCGTTCTCTCGCGATACACAGCGTCTAGCATCTGGCTCAGATGATACAACTATACGAATTTGGGACGTTGGAAATTTAATAACGCAGCAAATGCTTGAAGGCCACAGCGACTCAGTCACTTCACTATCGTTTTCACACGACGGCCAGCGGTTGGCATCTGCTTCGCTAGACGGAACAGTAATGATATGGGATGCTAAAACTGGCATGCTACAACGGAGGTTTGAAAGCCACAAAAAGTGGGCTACTTCCGCGACTTTCTTTTAGGACGGACGACGGCTAGCATGCTGTGCGTACGGCGAAACTGTGTTAATATGGGATGCTGAGACGGGAACGGTGCAGCGGACATTAGAGAGTCATGTGCATAGGGGTCGTTGGACCTCTACAGCCTCAATAGCGCTCTCTCATGACGGGCGGCGAGTAGCCTCCGGTTTGAGTGATGAGACGATCTGGATCTGGGATACCGATACGGGAATACTTCGGCAGACACTGAAGGGTCATACGGCTACAGTCAGATCGGTGTCGTTTTCTTACGATGGACGGCGCCTGGCATCCGGTTCGGATGATAGTACAGTGCGAATTTGGGATCCTGAGGTGGGAGTGTTGCTACGGACGCTCAAAATCCCTCTACAAATGGTCGACGAGTCAAGGGGTTTCTCTCCTGGGGTCACGTCAGTCGCTTTCTCTCATGATGGGCGACGGCTAGCATCCGGTTCGTCCGATAAGAATATACGGATCTGGGATGCCGAGATAGGAATGCTACAGCAGACACTTCGGATTGGCGCCTCTGCTTCGAGACTCTCGTTTAGTCCTGACGGATACTCTCTTGTTACGGATCTAGGCCGCATTGCTTTAGATCAACCTTCGAGTTCAATTCATACTCCGAAGTGGCAAGCATATTGTGTCCATACCGACATATCCTGGATCACCTGGAATGGTAGCAAAGTGCTTTGGATTCCTCCTGAATACAGACCAGTGTGTTCGACGGTTAGGGACTATACTGTTGCGATTGGATGTGACTCGGGTGGAGTTCTTTTGATCGCATTTGAGCCGGACATTTCCCCAATTACAGGAGAGAGTTGTTCATAGTTACAACAGAATGATAAAGGCCGAATTGCACAAATCTAAAACATTTAACGTTCTGTAACCAGCCAACTTCTTGTTCCTTCACCATGCGTTGGTAGGCCAGGGGGGCACACCGCTATCGTCCGCGAAGGACCAACTCTCCATCTCCGCCTCATTGACAACGAGGCCGGCGTAAAGAGGGTTATTGGATCGCATCACTTCAGCGCTTCTCGGACATCCTGAGGCATTGGCAGGTCTAAGCCAGTTAAATCACATGCACCTGATCTAGCATCAATACGAGTGGATGCGGTAGGATCTTGGCAGTTGTCACGGAGTTCGGTAATCCTCAACTGTTGCCAAGCCTTTGCAAGCCTTGCTATATAACTAGATGTTGGGCACACCATGAACGAGTGGACGGGGATGGATGTGTGTCAGTGTCGCTAGAGACAGTGGAGGCAAAAACGAGGCCGTCACGACCAGTCGGTCCTGGCAGTATCGCCAACAGAAATCCATTCTCGTCTCCAACACGCGGTCGGAAGCCGTCTCCACCAAAGAAAGCTGCCTCCCCAATACCGCCCCAGTTACTGCCCCCGAGGCAGTCAGATAGCGAGGGGACCGAACCGCCGACTGACCCCGGAGAAAAACATACACCACAAAGTGCAACCACAGCTGACGACAACGCAGTGCTTACAATTTCAAGTTCGCGTATGTCCCGCCCCTTCCACGTCTATTACTTCTTCAGCTAACTGCCAACCCAGCCAGCGATATTACAGATTGTGGCTCAGATATGGACCAGTTGTTGAACGATCAACTTGCTTCTAGCAGCACTTCTGTAACACATAAGAGGAAGGAACTAAGCTCTTCTGAGCCGATTAGAAGCAAGGAGCACAAGTAGGAAAAAGAAAGCTCAGCTGTACGATTCGGTCCGCGGTATTAACCATAGAAATCATGTTGGAGGCACCAGACCACCCCTAACCCTTCCAGGGTATCCTACCAGCCTAGCCACCACCAGCTGCATCTGCGGCAAAGTTTTTCCCATAGCAACAACAACAACGATCACTTCGTCCACTCGTTCTTGGTGCGCCAAACAAATCATAATTCCAATCCTTGTTTGCCCCAATAAGGTAATACTGCTTATAGTACAGTACCAAAAGAAATACTTCACCAGCCCATCTGCACTCGAATAGTTCCTCCAGGCTTCCTTTAGCGGGCCGCTTGTCGGCACGGTCTCTCCTGTTCTATCCAGTGAGTACAGCTAGGAGCGAAATTGGCGTCTTGTCGCTTACACTCTTCTCATGTAATATAGACGCTCGGACGCGCTGACAACAGTGCGGATTCGTTTTCATTTACACGCTGTACTTATGGGTCATGGACGGGTACTTTTTCCTGATCCGAAAGAGTCATCTCGAATTTGGGACCAAGGCAGCCATGGAGGCCATGTGTCATCATCGCAATCACCACTCTGCTGACAGCAACATCACCAAACGTACTACGATCATAATAGCACCAATCTTACTCTCCACAAGCGTGTTCTGATTCAGAGCATAATCGGCAGTAAGCTACAAGGTGATGATGGCCCAAAAGATGACGAAATAGCAGAAATAACCGGCTGTACCGCCCGCGCGGTACGCAGCCCGCTCCGTTGGGGCGGCATCGCGCCCCGAATAGGTTAGCTCGCGACATTTCGTTGCGGCTCGTCGCTACTAGACCAATCATTGCGGAGTCGTTTGAATGCATTGCCCGAAAGATGCAGAATGAAGGCAGATCGTACGCGAGTAGCGATATCTGTTCTCGGCAAAAGATGAGTCACAGAGGATACGTGTCTTCTGTGGCACCAATCACGTGCAAACTCACCTGATCACAAAAACACATAACGTCATCGCTAATATTCGCCCCCGTAGGTTAAATGTAGCCTCAGAAACAAAATTGAAGCTGATAATCGTTTTTTAAAGTAGAGTACGTAAGTTACTTAGTAATGATGGAAAATGCTAGAATTTCGAAAATATCTATAAAATAGCCCATCCTCCCGGGCCCTTGTGGTGTCAAGCTAGGGAAAAGAAATATGTAAGGTGAAGAGAAAGACACTTAAACATAGCGTGAAAAGCCAACAGTGATAACTCGTCCGGATGAACAACCGATAGATATCATCAGCTCTTGGACGGCGGAACAGCTTGGGCGGTATTCTGGTGGTAACCAGAGTACATTCTTGTCGTTGTAAGTAATCCACGATTTGTCCTGCCCTAAGCCGTATCCTGGCTTCACTAGATCATCTAGCCGAATGCTATTGTCAAGAGTAGCTGTAGCTAGTTTAATACGCCCGGTATCTATAATAAGGTAGCAGCCGGTATGATCAAACAACATATAGGGCACTGATATACCGACATAAAACGTCTGCAAGCACTGGCCAGATGGGGGATCCCAGATCTTGATTGTAGTATCGTATGAGCCTGAGGCGAGCCGCTGGCCATCTGGCGAGAAGGCAACGGATTGAACTAAGTTGCGATGGCCTTCTAATGTCTGTAGGCACTGCCCGGATGCGGGATCCCAGATCTTGATTGTAGTATCGTATGAGCCTGAGGCGAGCCGCTGGCCATCTGGCGAGAAGGTAACGGATTGAACTAAGTAGTGATGGCCTTCTAATGTCTGTAGGCACTGCCCGGATGTGGGATCCCAGATTTTAATTGTATTGTCGTATGAGCCTGAGGCGAGCCGCTGGCCATCTAGCGAGAAGGCAACGGACCGAACTGAGTAGTGATAGCCTTCTAATGTCTGTAGGCACTGCCCGGATGCGGGATCCCAGATCTTGATTGTCTTGTCGTTGGAGCCTGAGGCGAGCCGCTGGCCATCTGGCGAGAAGGCAACGGATTGAACTAAGTTGCGATGGCCTTCTAATGTCTGTAGGCACTGCCCGGATGCGGGATCCCAGATCTTGATTGTATTGTCGTTGGAGCCTGAGGCGAGCCGCTGGCCATCTGGCGAGAAGGTAACGGATTGAACTGAGTCGCGATGGCCTTCTAATGTCTGCAGGCAGGCATTCCATTCTGCTTCTACAACTGGTTCCGTGCTAATCCAATCGGGCTTATCCGTCTTGAAGTTTTGCTTTACCAAGCTGCCAGTTGGTGCAAACACAAGGGCTGACGTGTACGCTTGAAGAGGGGCCTGCTCTATTATCGATATGTAGGATAGAGCAAATCGGTGTGCATCTCGCACAAGGGTTGGCAACTGTCCTTTATCGGCGTGGCCCTATGTTCTATTAGTCTCGCTTTCTGGCGTTTAGTGGTTCAGACTCACCAGTACGGCCTCAAGCTTTCGTATGGCGATGACACCCTCCGCCATAGCTTGGAGTAGACTGAGAGCTTCAAGCCAGTAAAGATACTTCTGCTCAAGGAAGGTATGGATTGCATAGTGTATGTTGTGCTGCACCATGCTTTCACCGGAAGTCGAATCGCGGAGATGGTCAACCCAGAAGACACACGAATACCGTATCGCAGCAAGCGGGTCAGAAGATGGCGTTTGAACCTTGTCGATTGGGAATCCCGGTGCCTTTAAGCCGTACATGTCGCGCCGCAAGATCGTAGACATCAGATCTAGTGACCGAATGAACATATCATGGTGGGTGATTCCCGTACCACAGGGGAAGAGCAAGCTTGATGTGCTTAAGTAATCCTTGGCCGATTGATGAACGAGGTAGATCTGGTCATCTTGAACCGTGAGAAACGATCCACACTTAGCCACGATCTTTCTCACGTTCTCTGCCGACTCCAGAATCTGCTCCGGTAATCCAGACAAGTGACCAATCTCGGTTAAATGAAGTGGGCGATACGCAACTGTTGCCGTGGAGAGTATACGTCGGCAGAAATCCGAATCCCATCTGTACCGATCGATCTCCCTCAACATACGTTCGTACAGGTAGTTTAAGCCCCGCGGTACGTCGTCTGCAATTGGCAAATTGTGCCAACTTTCAACCTCATCCTTGCTCAGCTCTTGTAGAACGAGAGAAGCCCAGAGCATGTTACCGTCTGCTTTTTGACGTAATATATCCCGTACTTGATCCTTCAACTGGATATTATGCTGAAAGGATGCAAGACCGGATAGCTTCTTGTCAAGATACCCATCGAGATCGCGAGATTCGTGCTCGGTGTTTGTTTCCAACCCGAGACCAAATTCTATCAGCCCATAGCCAGATCGTAGCCTTTTCTCGATCTTCGTCTGATTCCGGCTCGATACGAGCCACTTAACACGTCTTGACGAGGTGCAGACGAGGTCCAAAAGCTTTGACAGGTCGGTGACGCATTCGTCAAGGGCGTCAACGACTAAGTAAGTCATCTTCAAAGCCGGATTTTGTAGGATCTCGTTAAAAACTTTAGATAGGACGATCCATGCTGTTGCGTCGTTGGAGGGGTGTGTGTTGTCCGGTAAGTGTGAAACGAGGCGTGGTTGCCGGTGGACGAGCAAGTAGATCAGCCCACGCAGGACTGCTGTCGCGCTATTCAATCGCAGGTCTGTGGCTTGGCAGAAGAAATATGCCAGGTTGTGACAGTGCCCGCTAGCGATAATGGCCCGCTCTAGCTCACTGATAATGCCGCATACCAGCATAGTCTTGCCTTTGCCCGGATCTCCTCGAATCCAGAGCGTCCGGCTTTCGGGTAGGCGCCGCCACCTGTCGAGGTCAAGGCTTTTGAAAGTGGAGTGGTACGCGTCAACTATCAAACCTCCTTTGGCTGCTTCGATACGCTCTTTTTCGAGACGTGGGTCGGCGGATCGCAGGTCAGCGACATGGTGGAAATCTTTGGAGATCTTGTCTCGCAGTCGTGCAAATGCCCCCGCTTCGCCTTCGCCGTAGAGAAGTGGCATATGTACGTCGAATATACCGAGTAGACAGTACGCCTTGTCTTCTTTATATGTCGTGTTGCGCTCTCTGACCCACGCCATCCGCTCGTCGATGCTGAAATCGGAGAGTACGCCGCCTCGGAGAGCTTCGGAGGGGATCCCGGTAATATCGCGAATCTGTTGTTCCAACGAGTTCTTATCTCCTAGGCGCTTGCCCTCTGTGCAAAAGAATTCCACCATTGTCGGAGCGATGAGTTCTTGAAGGGTCCATCCGCGTGTGAACCACTTGCTTGCTTTGAAAGCCGCCTCCCAGGAAGACTTGTCGTCAAGGGAGTATGTCAAGACATCTGATAAGTAGACATAGCATTTTGCTGCCCCTCTGTACCAACGAAACATAGAGTTGAGAGCGTGCTGAAGCTCAACAGCGTCGGACTTGTCGATGCAGCATGTGTCAACCCAGAAGTATTTCAGCCCATCGCGCCAGGCTTGATCTCCACAAAACCGGATCTTAGCATAGCCCGCTTTTTTTCTGGCCGTACCGTCCTCCATACCGTTCTCTAGGTCTTTGAAGAGGACCTCCTCGTCGCCCCATGTATGTGAAAGTATCGCGTAAGGCGGAATCTTGGAGACCGCATCGTCGGGGAAGCGCCCCGTCAAGCGGAGCTCGCCATCATCGCCTTGTTCCAGGAGTCGCATCGTGCAAAGTTACCGGGTTCGCTCGCAGCGGGTATTTGTACGGTACTCGACGGTTGAGCGGACGGAAGACGCAAAGGTCGTGGATCTGTATGTACAACGCATCAGTAGCTGAGCTTGATAAATCCTGAGGATAGCAAGAATACCACTTACGATCGACAGTCGAGGCGCGCAGCGTACATCACAGTGGCCCCGGTCGTACCTTGACCCGCGATGTCGTTGTTTTGGCCGACGTCGGGCTTGATGCGTTTCGCTGTCAAATGCCTAACCCCGCACATAGATTTTTGGTGGCGTTCGCGCCTGACGGTTGGCGCCAACTGCGCGTGCTCGAAGCATCATGATTGGTATCTGTCTCGCTGGTGCTCTTAGCAACGTTCCTTAAGTTGAATGGCAATGTGGAAAATGCCCTTTGTGGAAGATGAAATGAAAAGAAGGTGACGCGACAGAGGCAAACTGGTTTTGGCAAAGAGTACGTACATGCTGGTGTCACTGCACTGTGGAAGAAATCACGTGCGCGGCGACAAAAGCTCTGTTACTTGGAGCTACTTTAGGGTACTTGTTTTGGGAATGTCAGCGTTCCGAAAGCACGCGAATCTCAGCTACTCTTGGCGTTGAGTATGTGCCTGGATGTCTCCAAGTACGTGTGGTCCCTGCCCAAACACATCAAAGAGTGCAAGACCGGACGCCGATTTCGCTCCTAGCTGTAGATATCAACCGTTCAAAAGGAAGAGTCGCTCAAAAACTTCAACGCCCCCTCGTTGCTAATCACTCCCCCAACCTGTTTGGCCCTGTCCTTGGCCACTAGCCGGTCAATTAACACAGTTGGCCCTCCGACTTGGACATGACCAATCACGCCGACGAGTTGCTTAGCGTCGTCCAGAGCTTCGGCGAGAATCACATTGTTACCCGTGATGGATGGTGTAGCCTCCAAAACCTTTAACACCGACAAGCAAGTAGCCAGACTCGAGCTGAGCGTCTCGATTTGACGCTCCATAGCCTGGATTAGAGCCACAGTACTACCAGCAGGTTGATGGTTACCAGCGCCGAGTTGGGTTACAATAACCTCTGTAGCGATGACAAGACCCTGCATCTGGCCTGAGATGTTTTCCGCCGTTTTCTTAGCCGCGGATTCTAGCTTCTGTACGTCTTTTGTTTTCTCCGTGATGGACTCGCCGTAACACTTATCAATACTTTTTCGCTGTTCGATTCTGAAGACGAAGAGAGGGACAGGGGCGGCGTACAGACGCGCGAATCCTGCAGCAACACCCAACGCGGCCCCAAAGCTCTGGATTCGGATGTGGAAGGCAGCGATTGCTCCTTTTTCCCAGGGTGCTGAGTCCGGCAGGTTGGTTCGACCACCGTCAGAGTGGTTAACACAGTTGATAAGCCAGCCATGAAAGCCGTCGCATGTCGTCTTGCACGAATTAGCGGCCTCGGCAATGCCTTTCAGGGTACCCTCAAGGTGCCTGGGGACACCGCTCTCCTGACTGGGGTCCATCTCCTTGATCAGCGAATTGAGGGCGCTGTGCAGGGCATTGAGGTCCACCGTCATGACGGCCACTTCCTTGGGCGCATTGGCAATACCCGAAATGAATTCAGATAGCAGCTTGGTTGTCTGCGCGGCCACTACCACGGCTGAAATCGCGCTCGTAGCTGCATCTAGAAGCTCGGCCATACTGCGTGCCAGGTTGGTGTGCACTCAATTGCTGCGATGGAGAAACCGGTCAAGTTCGTTGATGAGGTTGTGATCTAAACAAGCGGGGGTCAGACAGCCAACTTGGCCGCAATTTCTTCTCATTCGCTAGGCCGCTACGTACAAGGCGCCCTGCAGGGGCAGCTCAACCTGGAAGGCGCGCGCAGGCAGCAATGACTCGTCGAGTGATGAGGTTTTCCCCACCTTCCCAGTTTGCCTGACCTTACTCAGCAACATCACCTTTTCTGGGTACCACTGCTGAATCCAGATGTCAAACTGACAGATAAAACGTCATGAATTTAGTACAAAACGATACAAGTAGCTCGGCAAGCACGAGCATTTCGGGGATGGACGCCCGTCCTGCATCATTATCCCGTTACATTTAATCCACCGTCTCTTCCCCAGTTAGTCAAGTCTTCTCCTAAGCACCCTTTTCGTCCATGTCAGCTCCCTCCCTCTCAACTCCTTTCTCTTGAGGTTCTTCTTCTCTCTTCAACCCCTCCCCTTGTGATTCTCCCGTACCCCTTGCATACTTGTCCGATCCGTCATGCCTCTGCCACACTTTTGAGTCTGCGTGAAATTTCTTCCCGTTTCTTTTCGATTTCTTGCAGCTCAAGTTCCAAATCATGTTTCAGTCCGGCTCCCTTGGGATCATTCTCCTCCGCCGCCGCCAGTTTGTCAGAAGGGATCCCGGTAGTGTTGGGACCGGTGCTAGTACCAGTGCCAGTACCGGTACCGACTTGAACGACAGAAGAGACTTCACTTTCACTATCCGGTAACGAGTCATAGCCACGTACACTGGGTTTCACCCCTTCTCCATCTTCGTCTAACATGTCCGGTTTTTTCACAGGAGGGCGGCGCGCAGCGTTGCTCTTGTTGTTGTCACTGTTATTGCTGCCTGAAGAATTACCCCTTTTGGGTGGGTTTCCCGCCAGCGTCACTCGGGGTTCCTCCTTCGGTGGTGATCCCTCTGTTGGTGGGGATGATGATGTGTCGTTCTCCGGCGGCGGTCCAGCAAGAAGTTCATCGTCAGAGTCCTCTACTTCTTCGACATCGAACTCGGAATTTGAATTGTCCGATAGACTTTCCGTTGCTGGTGGTGGCTCCTTGGTCTCGGACGGTTCTGTAATCTCGGTTGGTTCCGTGATCTCAGGCTCTGATGTCCCCGGATGTTGATCCTCGTGAGTTTCGTTCCCGGGAGGAGTCGTTTTAGTTCTCGTGCTGATGCTGCCGAGTCGTTTCACCAGCCAAGCCAATAATGCTAGCGAAAGACAAGCAAAGACCGCGGGGAGGAGTAGCTCGTCTAGAAAAATGTCCGTTGATGTTCTCAGGTGGCGTTCATCCAAAAGTGTGATCGACACGGTGGTGGTGCGTGTGATGATGCCGGCAACAGGTTGCGCTCTCAGTATTTTCTCCGCGGCAGTGGTAACTGGTAGATCCTCGAGAGTAAGATGGTTTTGAGTTGATTCCTCCCGAGATATCGCGTCGCTGTGCCACCGAGTGCGTAAGTCTCGACGTCTAGGCATCGTCGCAAATCTAATTTATGACCCTGAACTGCAACGGGAGCTTACCTCGAACTACATAAGGGAGGCGTGCCAGAGGACTCGGTCGCATCGCGGTTGATGGTCGGCGGAATGGCAAGATGATTTTCGTAACTAATGTAAGTCACCGTTGCCCAGTCGCTCATGGCCGGCTCGAAGCTCTGTTCTAGTGTGAAGACGGACATTTTCAAAGTGACGCTTGAGATGGTAGGACTAGGATACAACAACATGGGCCAGGACCAGACAGGAATGGCTAGGAGTTGATTGAGGTGGCAGAACTGGGACGGATCGAAGTTCTCAGATCAGGCTATTGGAATGAAAGAAATAAAGTGACGCAACCCAGTTCTGGAACTGGCTAGGCCAAGTTACCTACATGTGCTTTGTAGATGGTAGACACAAAGGGAATGTCAAGCCCAGTTCTTTGACCATGATGCAATCAAGCCTTATGTCTTGATGTCACGTCCGAAAGCGTCTACATGGCGAAAAACTGGAAAACAGTTTGCCACTCCGTCGAAGCCTACCAATCTGGGTACCTAGTTATTGGTATCTCAGAACAAAATTTGCCGTGAAAGGTTATGCTTCCATGAATTATATGGTGCAAAAGTCACGAATATCCGCAACCCTTTAAATGTTCTCGGCTCAACAAATGGAATGCGGTATTAAGGCTTTACATTGGATGCCTTGCAAATTGCAATGGTGCATGCGGTCGGGGTTTCAAGGACGAGTCAGTACATGTATTGAACCACAGACATTGATTCCATGTCTGAGGAGATGGCCACAGCAAAATTGGTTCGACATTCCGTGTGGAGGAAAAAACAAGGAAGGAAAGAAATAAGAAACCTCCCAGTGCAAAGTCGAGAAATGGGGCCGGGGGGACAGGGGACAAAGCAAACCACACACAAAAATGTGCCTACAATGGGTTGAACGCTGTATTCACGCCCAACACAGAAAACCTAACAAAGAACACAAAGATATCGCGGCAAAATCTCAATGTGCTGCTTCCCAAAGCAGATTGATAGCTTGTAACAGAAGATGTTGATGAGAACCTTGATAGGTAGGCAATTCAGCAGTTTTGTCTGGGTTCATGTTCCAGTCCAGTGAACTACAGGTACTATGTTCGGAACAATATCTCCTGGTTCCAGAACAATCAGTCCCTTCATTCGAAAAACGGTCTGTTTCTTGTTCAATGTAGTAAAAGCCTAGACAGATGCCTGGGTGGAACTGAGGATAAAAGAGCGAAACTTCTCTATCATTGTGAGACTGAATGCATCCATTGCGTGCTCTCAGTCTTGGGCGTTAAACGCCCCTAGGACTGGGACCTTGAGCCCGTGACCCACGTTCGTTGGGTTGGGCGCTTGCCCTCCAGCCTTGAACAGGGTTGAGCTAAGCTGTGGAATAAACTCTGCCGGTTTTGATTGACCAGACCGGCAATGCAATGCATTGAAATGTCCTGAAAAAAATTTATTTACTGGACAGGCATGCGCACACAGGGGCTATAGACCTTGAAATCCACCAGACCCTTTATGAAGGACAAAGTCCTATTCTTGGCCAGTTTTGATGGACCAGACTGGCTGGCTAGCAGTGACTTGACTGCAGCATTCATTCATGTTTAGAACTGGGCAGCACACACAGTACCGTAACGTAGCGAAGCATACATGTACCGGTTTTGATGGACCAGACCGGTAGACCACTTCGTCAACACTTATCCATGCCTGGGCTGTAAAGTAAGCACGCCTCAGCTGTAAAGCACACAAGCTCAAAAACATTATAGGAGAGATTTCAACAGGTTAAAACCCCGAAACTCTGATAACAACAAATCGAGGATTATCATTTACCACCCCTTTCTACTTGCTTGATATATGAACTTACTTTTTGTTTCCGTGATGATTACAATTGGTGCTGAGTGTGATGCTTAGGTACGGTACCGTGCGTTGTCGATTAACTAGTGCTGTGAGATGGCAAAGCGGGTGATTCAAACGAGGGAGATGATTCTGTAGGATGAAACTCGAGCTTGGCTGTGGATGCTGACAAGTGAGAGAAGGTCTTGACAGATGGCTTGGTCACAAGTTCAACATTTTGCTTCGTCGAGGTAGATAGAGATCGGTTATATAAAACCATGAATAATGGGCAATGAACACCAACTACATGCAAAACGCTTATGTTTAAAAAAAATCAATCCAAATAATTGCACAAGCAAGCCTCATCACATCGTCCTGACCTAATCCTTCTAAACAACATCATGCCTCATCGACACTCTCCCCGGATGCCCGGGTCTCAACCTATCCAGCCACCCCCGCAGACGATGCATCCAGCTCATCTTACCAGTCGGCTCCCGACGCAAGACCAGCTCGCGTCCAATCTCCGTCACCTGCGTCCGCGGGGTCTTGCCAGTGACATGTGAAACCGGAAAGTCATGGGCGGGCTTAGAAGCCAGGAGCTGCCGGACCTGAACTTCATAACGGTTCCGAGCTTGTCTGGTCTCACCGTGTTGTCGTTTCTCTTCATCAAGTGCTTGCTTCGCCTGGTCCAGCTCGAGCTTGAGCCTGTCGAGCTCCTCGTCCTTGGCCTTGGTCTGGTTGGCGTGCTCTTCAGCTTGCATAGCCTTGTCGAGAGCGGTGGCGGTGAAACTGTGACTCGCCTTGGCATGCTCGGCGCGCGCGTGGTCTCGGTCCTTTTGGAGGCTGTCGCTACGTTGCTTCTCCTCCTTGAGTTCCCGAGACAGATTGGCTACCCTCTCATCTCGCTTGTTCCGGAGGCGCTGGATTTCGGCTTCAAAGTTCTGTCGTTGCGTCTCGAGGCTTCTCTTGAGCTCGTCGTTTGTGATCTCAGCAAGGGCTTTGGCTTTGGCCTGGTTGTCGGCCCAGGTTTCGAGTCCTTGCATCTGGTCCATCTTTTTATTTGCTTCATGCAGCTGCTGGGTGATCTCAGTGAGCTTCTCGGTCTTTTCACCCAGTTGCTGGTTTTTGTCGCGGAGGTCATTGAGCGCATTATTCAGTGCATCCCGCGTATTGTCCAGTTCTTGACGTGCTGCGCTCAGATCTGCCTGGAGGGAACTGATGGATTCTTGAAGGGATGGAGAGTTATCGCGTGGAGTGACGGGATAAAAGGATGGTGGCGCATTGCTCGGGGACCCCATGATCGGTGAAGGTGGTCTGGATCTTCTTCGATCGCTGGGTGGCGTCGGCATGCCGAATGCGCCGAGAGGGCGGCCATCGGAGCCAGGGGCCGGAGGTTCGGGGGTTTGCAATCGGGGTGGGGCGATAGCGGCCTGTTGGCGCGCAAGCGCTTGGGTGATCTCAGCTCCCCAGTCGTCGGCAAGACGGTGCTTCTGCGGGTAATGCCAATCGCGACACAGGCAAAGCTCAGCAAGGTCGAGCAAGTCTTCCCGCGTTATCCCGGAAAGGGGCCTTGCGGCGAGGGAAGGGAGGAGTCTGTGGATGGCCATGTTGTCTTTGTCGTCGACCCGCTTTTGGAAACCGCAGCGAAGTCCATTGCCCTTGTTGATGCCCGAGCATTGCACTTTTCGGTAAAGGCCACTGCCAGTGATATTTAGAAGCTGGTCTGGATTCCAAAGTGCCGCCATTGTGCGTGTGTGACTAAAGAATATGCTCTGCTCGCGATGAGAAATGTCATCGAATTACAGCAGCGAGGACCGTGGATTTGGTGGATTTTTAAAGTCGAACTCCAAGGAACCCGTAACCCCTGCTTCCTATCTTGTCGTTTTTGGCGCGGCCTGATGAATAAGGCCCTTGGCGGGGGGGTTGAGTTGGGGGTCACCCTTTCTGACCCAGGCAATCCAATTTGAGACGCAGAGACTGGCGAACATGAGCACCGCCACGGCAATATTGGAGACGGTGCGACCAACGTCACCGCAAAACCCTTGGAAATGGAACGCCTTTTCGAAAGCCTCGTCTGCATTCGCCGCAGAGCCTTCTTTCTGCCTTGGTCGGCCGTATCGACCGTCAGGCCGTCCTGAAACGATAGTTCTCTGCACGGTACCTTCCGCGCCAATCCTCACAAAGTCTATACCTCCATCTCGCAAGCAATTCGGGACGTAAAGTTCCTGAATTTCGAGGGCACGGTCTAACTCCAGTTCAATTCAAGCCCGCACGCAGTTTTTGACACGCGAAATGGTGCGCGATCAACTATCCGCATCTGCTGCAAGCCACAAAGCGGCAGAGGCGTCAAGGGCATTGGGATGCCGTTTTTTCCGAGCTTGCACCCCTGCGCTTCCCCTGCATGGTGCACCTCAGCTCCGCGATCCGTGTTGGCAGCAGAGTTCCCAGCACGTCATCCCATCTTGCTGCTTGGTTTATTTCGCGCCAGCTAAGCGATGATGCAGCGTTCGTAGAGGGAAACGTCGAGGCAAATTGTTCGACAGAGTATTCTGCTCAACCCACAGCTCTGGCTCGACTTGCGAGTGGATCCAGCTCAATATGGCCAAGAGGCCGCTATGTCCTTGGCTTGACCAAATCTGAACGAATTCCCCTGCCTGGGCGGTTCGCGGGGGGGCGACGCGGCGCACCACCTCGGGCCATCGACGTCGGGTCGGGCAGGCCGCCGTTGGCAACCTGGAAGAGCACTACTGCTTTGCCAGCAGGGTGGCACAAACGAAACGGTAGGTATGTCATGAAGGTGCATGACTGATGAAAACCCACCGAAGCAGCATTCCCAGACGCCTGGCGCCCGAAACCGACGGTGCCCTGGCTCTTCAATCATGAGGCACTGAGGGGAGTTTGTCCTCAGAGGACTCAGGAAAGAGCTGCAGTGCGCGTCCCAAACCCCACAGGTCAGACCCCCATCGGGTTGGAGCGTAGGTCTGCCCTGTGGGTCAATATTAGCGGGATGGTTGAGGACGTGGCCGCAGAAAATGGTCGCAGCCGTTAAGCGCCGTCAGTAAACGTCTTTCCGCGGGGGTCGCTTTCCACACGCTGTCGTGAGCCGCGTCAAGTCTTTGCATCAAAGGGCGAAGCCTCGTAGACAGGCAAGTCCACCGTGCGTCAGGCCGTGTGTCAACAATTTCCTCGTCGCGGCGTAGCGGTCAGGTCCCACCCGCAGGTTTAAGTCTGTCAAGGCTTTTCCGATCCTGCGCGTTTTCGACGCGTCGCTACAGTGGGCTTAGAGCAACGATGCTCTGATTCTCCCAGTCGCGATCCTCTTCCCCATTTCCACCTTGGTGACCGACATAGGCTCGTGGGGAAACACGTGGGTCACAAGTCACACTGGTTGACTAGTACTGTAGTCTGCGATGCACTCCCCTAAACCATAGCCAGGACGGGAGATTGTCGCCCATGACAGTCCCGATTGATTGGTCTTGGAACGCCAAGCAAGCGGGAGCTAGCGGCGGGTTCGGTCGGCCAGGCATGGAACCGGTCTGGCGGTCAAAGTGTTCGCCGAGGTGAGACCACACGCTTGGTCCCAATTCCGCGTCACCCGGGCCACTCCGATCTTCTGGTTGGGCTTGAAGGGTTGCTCATGCTGGTCATTCGGGATGTCGCCCTAGAGGGATTTCACGGTTTCCTTGAAGTGTCCGGCAGTTGCCGGCACTGGTTTTGCGGGCTGACGGACAACGGAACTCGACTGAACGCGGGCATCCTTTCAATGACAGCTGCAATGATTTAGTAGATGCGAACTGTTGTCATGCCGCCGAGGGGATGCCTTAGCGTGTTTTCACTTGGGGAACGTTCATCGGCGTATCGTTTCGTTTGTATGGGAGTTCCGGTCTGATGTCCGCCAAAGGGCAGCTTAACGCGGGATTCGACGCAACAACCGACTGATCTGGCGACACGTTAGTGGTTGTGCTGGAATGTCGGGCGCGGAAGGGAAACCGGTGCGACATGCTGTGATAGGATGAGACCAAGGGTTCGCGAAGGACGGCTTCGGGACCGACCAACACCAGCCTTCGGGGCCGGGGCGGGGGCGGATGTAGACCACCTCAAAGTCTCGCTGCGGGACTGGGGTATTCGACAAGGTCCGGTTCGCAGCCTCTTAAGAGCGTCTTGCTTCAGGCGTAAGATGCAAAGCCGTCCACCTGATCCGTCGTTGTACGTTCGGCGACGGTGCCGTGTCGATCTTCAACCCGTGCGATGGAGTCCATATCGGCTGTGCTAGACAGTACTTGGGTTTTGCCCCACCTCTGTGCCCGTCTGCAATGCCGAGCAGCGACATAGACACGGCTGAAGTATTTCCTACTGTCTTACCATCTCGGAGTGCTTCCCGACGTTTTTGCAAGGAAAAGAGATCCATGAAAATGGTGGAGGTGGAGAGTGTGGAGAACGATCGGTGGGGTTGGACCCCAGAAAAAGAAGCTTGTTGTGACTTTGGGAAATCGACGCCCCAAGGAATCGCGCCAGAGCTTGACGCGCTGCAACGCGTCGGACGTCTGCTAGCTGAACACTCCTGTCGTCAGCCGCACCATGTCAATCAGGAGGTGCCGGACATGTCTCTCCCTTGCTTGGTATTCCTTTTCCTGGGGCACTGGCGACACTGCCGGCTGAAAGGTGTGCAGCCTGGAATTAATTATCTGTTTTATGCCTCTCTCTGCCTTTTTTTGCTGCTGGTCTTTGCGGGACGGCAGGCTCGATCAGTTTTTTTCGCGGGCTATGCTTAATGCTCCTGCCGTTTCGTGGCGTGCGACGCTAAAGTTCTCCGGGAAAAGACCTCGGACAAGAGTGACTTGAACACCCAGCATGGTCATCTGCGCTACGGTGTTTATTTTGGAAGTATCTGGCATGGAAATGGACCGGGCTAGGACTCCGTTTGTCGCACTTGTCTCGTGCCTTTTTTACATTGTGAAGGTCATGGCACTGCGGGAGACTTGTGGTGCAATCGGATACCGGGTATCGGTAGTGGGGTTAGCCGTTGCTCACTGCCCAGCAAACGCTGTCGGCAACAGCGTCCAGTAAAAGCAACGAGACAAATTAAAAACGGAAGACAGCCGTTGAAATGCACTGCAGCGTCACTTGGCAGAAGTGCAGCATGAGGCTGATCTTATAGCCAAGAATAGCATCCACTTTGTCGAATCGCTTTACACGACATCGAAACGGTTTGCCTCAACGAGCGTAGGTTGGTGCTGTCCGGCTTTGCACTCGTCGGGGTGGTTACCAATCAAGTTCCAGCAGGCATTTTGCTTGGCCTCTGAGCGGTGTCCAGGTGTGCTGTGAGGTGTCGGTCGGACAAGGCAGTGTTGGCAATCGACGGAAGTCCGGTGCCAGGGCTGAAGGAATTTCTTGGTTCCCCACAGATTCTTGCTGTTTGTTGCACCATGCGTGCGGAGAAAAACGGACAGGGAAAAAGAAAGTCAAAAGAGCTTCCCCAGAGAGGAGGAAATGATGGAGACTTCCTGCTTTCGTCGTCGCTGCTCTCTGCTGCCTGCAGCGCGCATGCAGGAACACTCCCAAAAGATGCAGTCAGCGCGTTGATCTCCCAACAGCAGAATCTTAACTCTGGGTTCTGACGCAGCTATACGCAGCCGTCATCCAGCCAGTGTCAGCCAGCGTCAGGGGGGCATAGATTCATCCCGGGTATCGGCTCCGCCTCCCCTGACCAGGGTTGCTGGACCGACTTTGGGAGGGAAAAAAAAAATATTAGGACGACAGCGACCGCCTCCTTGTTCGACCTCGTTCGAAACGCGCGTCCTGAAGTTTTTGACGTGTTTCCCAGGTTTCGACGACCGCCAGCCACAAGATGGAGCCCCTCAGAAGATTAGCCAGCTTTCGACGCCCCAAGACGGCAGTCAATCGCCCGACAACATCGCCAGGTCTTTCGACGACGCCTGAAGAAGTCAAACACGATGAGCTCCAACCGCCCATGCTTACGATCCAACGCACCGAGAGCGTCATTGTCGACCCGGTTGATCCTTCAGCAGCCCTCGCGGTGGCTGCGACCGAAATGGTTGTTGGTTTCGTCCGCCGTGCAAAGAGCACCCGCGGTCCACGCCGCATGGACTCCTCGGCCGGCCCTGTGCGGCGGGAACGGACCCGGAGTCTCGACCTCCCCACCCACATGAACCAGCTCGAAAGCCAAGGTCAGACTGAACGTGACGCCGACCCCCCATATCAGACTACGCTCAGGTCCCGACCGAGTCTCCGCAACCGTCTCAAATCTCGATTAGGCAACAGACCGGCCGCCATCTCCATCAGCCCACCCGTTCCCTGCGCGGACCCCAAAACCCCGACCGACCCGCAGTTCCGGTACCGTCCCAAGCGCGGAGGTGCTGACCTGTCCCACCTCGCCGCAACCCTGCAGGTTCCCCGCGACAGCCAGGACGGGGACGGAGAACCCAGCCCAACCTACAAAAGACTCTCGTTCGAGAAAAGTGACCAGGACATTCTCTCCATGGGCGCACTGCCCACGTCCAAGTCGGAACCAATACCGTCTCCGACTCATCTCTCTCCGGCACTGTCCCCCGATCTCGACCGTGCCCCCGGAGAGTGCCGCCGCTGTCACTCCAAGCGCGTGCAGCGCACCCTGTCCGCACGGGACGCTTCCACCGCGGCAGAGCGCACCTTTGGGGTACCCACCCCTCTAAAGCGCCCTAATTCGGACGGGTCAACCACCAAGGACGTCTTTAACGACTACAAGTTTACCGCGGCCCGCCCTGAGTCGGGGGATAAGTTTGATGAACTATCGAGCCTTGATCGGACAGCGAGTTACCCGATTGTATTTATCGACGATTCCATCCCTAGTCCTCATTACGAGGCCGTTGCATCAGAGGACAACCTCCGGGGGGAGCAAACCCGCCAGGTCCTCCGGCAAGCGCCCAGCTGGGCGAGTTATGGGGAGGACGACAACGACGCCGAGAAGGTGGAGGCCAATGGACGGAACCACAGGAAATCACTGCAGCCGCTTCTGAGCAACCCCGTCTCGATGCGTTACGGTTCTGGAGTTCCACAAAAGCGAGAAGAGATACCTACGGAGCTGCCACCGCGGACGCTGCGCAGGCAGAGGAGTGTGGCGCAGAGGATTGTGGATTATATCCGGCCGACGCCGAAGCGGTCTGGTTCGGTCCGGGGAGCGGTGAAGGCATTTTTCTGATGCGAGATAGGGTACTGGGGGGGGAGGGATTAATTGGGATGGGTTGGGCCAAATTGCCAAACGCAGCGCTGGGTGTTCGGGGAACTGGATTTTGCTGCATTCATTTGAGTTTCTTATTGCCATTCGGTGTCGATATACCTTTTAACGCATTGCCAGAAGTTTCTTTTGTCTTATATTCTGTTTCAATCTTTACAATTCTCAGAAGTTGTTTGAGAAGTTGAGGTTGACCTCGCGCCTGCCGGGTTTGTGAATGCAGCCCAGAATCGAACTAACATGACAGCAGTGGAAGGCGCGGACCATGCATTTGCCTGAAGCAGAGGTCCGTCTGTAACATACTTTTGCACGCAGCTTGGGAAGGCACGCTGGAGAGGAATAACGGGGGTCGGGGGGCGGGAGAGGGGCCACGACGACTGACCTCACCCACAGCGCTTTCGGCGATTCGAGGCATGTGGTTCGTCTCTTTCCAACACACCAGTTTTGCGAGGAATTTTCAACCCCCGGCAAGGAAGGCGGCCGCGACCGAGCCACACCCCACAAGCCCGAGCCCCGCATGTCCCCGAGCCTTACCCGGCCTGACATGGCCTCAGCACGCGCGTCACCGGCACGCTAATGCGAAAGGGATTTTCTGCATCGATATCGACTTTTCCGTCAACACCTCTCGACATCAGCTACCGATATGACTCGGACTATCGATCTGTTCCCGCGTGGTTGGTCGCATCTCCGCGCATCCTCTGTTCTGCTTTTTACGAGAATGGTCTGAGCGCCTGTAAGGCTGCGTCGATTGAGCGGAGCTGAAGGCCAATGCAGGTACAGCGTGGGATCGTGGGATGGATATTGGGATCTCGACATGGCAATGCATCCTACGGATGTCTTCCCGAAGCGGCTCAACCACACCCCCCTGCCTGGTCTAGACCTGGCGTCAACCATTCCCGCCAGCCCAAACAGGCGGCGTCAAATCTCTTTCAAGACAATGGAAGTGGTTGTGGCGTCGTTAGGTTAGCGCGAGGCTCGCAAGCTGAAAATGTCACTATCTGCCAATAGCACCTCTCGGCATTGATCCTGGAGCTGTCAGGGGCAAGATGTCAACGACAAGGCCAAGTACTTTACAGGCCCGGCTCAGCCCACCAGAGCCATGGCTTCCGGATCATCAAGTCATTCCTTTTTTCACTTGTCTGTCACGGCATTGTGCTCATCGCCATGGCGATCCTCTCGTTTGGCCTCCTGGCCGCGCCGCTCTTTTCAACCTTGCTTCTCTCCAATCCCGTTGCTGGACTGCCGCATAGCTCGCCCCTTGCTGTCCGCGATGACGCCTTCACTCGCCAGGGCTGCTTTCTTGAGACGCCCCAGCGTCTCTTCAATGCGGGCTTCAAGGGCGACGACCAGATGACCATCCAGATGTGTGCCGCCTTCTGCTCCAAGAAGCCGTACTTTGGCCTCGAGTATGGTCGTGAGTGCTTCTGTGGTGACCAAGCTGCTCCAACCTCGCAGCTTGTCCCCAACTCCGACTGTAGCTTCTCTTGCGCTGGAAACAGTGCCCAGAAGTGCGGTGCCGGTATGCGGCTCGAAGTCTATTCCAACGATGCCTACGTTCCTTACTCCCCACCTGCCCTTGATGGCGCTCCGTACTTGGGCTGCTTTGTCGACGGCAACCCTCGTGTTCTCCCTGAGCGTCTCATCTCAACCAGCGACATGACCATCGCCAAGTGCAGCGCTCACTGTGCTGGGTACAACTACTTCGGCATTGAGTACGGCCGCGAGTGCTTCTGTGGCGACTCTGCCCCTACCGTCGCGGCGCCTGAATCCGAGTGCAACATGCCCTGCTCTGGCGATCCCAACTCTTTCTGCGGCTCAGGTATGCGCCTCAGTGTTTTTGGGCCTGTCACTATTCCGCCCCCCGCATCTACCAACCCCCAAACGGTCGGCAACTTTAGCTATGAGGGTTGCTACACCGACTCGCCCGGCCTGCGTGTTCTCAGCGGCCCAAGCACTGGCGGTTCGACAACCACTCTTCAGTCGTGCGCAACCTTCTGTGCCTCCTACACTTACTTCGGTACCGAAAACGGTAATGAATGCTTCTGCGGCAATGCTCTGCACGAGTCATCTGTCAAGAAGCCGGAGTCAAACTGCCAGAAGCCCTGTGCCGGTAATCCTTCCTTGACCTGTGGTGATGCCGCTCGCCTCTCCTTGTACAGGAAGTCGCCGCCTCCTCAATCCTCAAGTACCAGCACACAGCCATATACGACTACCAAAACAAAGTACAGCACCAGCAGCACAGTCACAGCCACAAAGACAACGATCACCAACGGAACAACCTCGTGGTATTCGACATCCACTTCGTCTGAAACCTCTGAGCCTCCGACCAGCACGCCTGAAACGACGACCTACTGGTCCAGCACAGAGACCACAGAGTCGACTTCTGAGACTACTCCCGCAACTTCGGCGACATGGACCTCAACGTGGACTTCGTCTACCCCCCGGTCGAAGAGCTCAAGTACCTCGAGGACAACCACTTGGTACTCGACGTACACGTCGTCTATCACCTCAGAGGAGCCAGAGACCACGACCGAAACGACACCCTACTCGACAAGCACAGAGTCTACAGAGACGACTGCTTCCCCAACTTCCGAGACCACACCCATCTCCTCGGCTACCTGGACTTCGTCTTCCATTCGATCCAAGAGCACGAGCAGCAGCCTGAGAACAACCACAAGCAAAACCACAAGCAGAACAACAACGAAGTATACGACGTTGACTTCATCTGCCACTCCAAGCGAGACAACTGAGACAACTGAGACGGCGACTGAGACAACTGATTGGTCAACCACAGAGTCAACTCCTTATTCGACGAGCGATAGCACGACCGAGACAACAAGTGATTGGTCCTCCACAGAGACGCCTTCTTCGACTGCCGAGAGCACGAGTGACGTGGAAACATCAAGCTACTGGTCCACCACAACTAGAACATCCACAAAAAGCACAACAACCAAACCGACACCAACCAAAACCTCGACAAGCCGAACGACGACCTGGTACTCGACATTCACCTCGTCTGCCACTCCGAGCGAAACCACCGGCTGGCCCACGACGGAGTCGACACCTTATTCGTCTACTGAGACTCCATCCACAACAGAGTCGCCATCGAGCTGGACCGAGACCTCAACCGAGACCTCGACCGAAACCTCGACTGTGACGTCAGAGGACCTAACGACTTACTGGACCAGCTCTACTCGTACTTCAACCAGGTATTCTTCGACAAGGACTTCCACAAGGACTACTTCGACTTGGTATTCGACCTGGACCTCTTCGACCATTCCGCCCCCGGAGTCCACCACGGAATGGCAAACGACATCTTACACGACTTCCATCGAGCCGACGGAGACCACTGATACCTCGATTGAGCCTTCTGAGGTCACTTCTCATGAGTCCACATCGACGGGATATTCGACCAAGTACTCGACCAAGCCGCCCCCGTACACCACGTCTGAATGGCCGACGACGACACCCACCTACACCACTTCTATCGAGTCGACCGAGACTGCAACTGAGACTGCCTCCACTGTGACCGAGCCTTCTTATGTCACATCTCATGAGCCAACTTCTTCGACGCTCTACACAACGAAGTGGTCGACGAAACCACCCCCGTACACCTCGTCATCCTGGTCAACAACGCCTTACACCACCTATACCACGGAAGTCGAACCAACCGAGACCGCGGATACCTCCTCTACAGTCCCAACTGAGCCTTCATATGTTACATCTCACGAGCCAACTTCTTCGACGCTTTACACATCATCGAAGCCGACCAAGCCGCCCGGCCCATTCACCTCCTCTTCCGTCTACACCACCGAGGTCGAACCAACCGAGACCACGGATGTCTCCTCCACGGCCCCAACTGAGACTTCGTATGTGTCATCTTATGAGCCAACCACTTCTTCTTCCTCAACCAAGAAGCCGCCGCCGCACAATACCTCCTACACCACGTTCCAGACTATCTACACCACCTCGTCTACGCCGCCATCAGAGGAGACACCAGTGAGCACAACGTCGTCAAGCGCAACCAGCACGCCAAGTCCTACCGGTGTGAACTTGATTACGGAGAACCCTAGCTTTGAGAGCGGTGCGTGGGGTTGGACCTTTTCTGGTGAAAGTGACTACGTCAATAGTCCCGTTCACGACGGTTCCGTCTCCCTCGTGAAGCGGTTCGACAACACGGCCGGCTCGTCATTTGACTTTAAGCAATTCATCAATGTCGAACAGGGCGCGTCGTACACGGCTTCGTTCTGGTGGTCGCACACCAACCCCAGCGCCGACTGCCGTGTCTTCCTCAAGATTGATTTCTCTCCCGACTCCACCAATGTTGACACGCGCACTGTTGCTGCTGGTAGCTGGAGCCAGATTTCCTTGGACTTCGTGGCCACAGGGACCAACACGAAGGTGAAGGGATATGCTCAATGTGAGCCGACAGGTGTGGATGGAGAGGCGTACAGCAATATCATCTACTTTGATGATGTCAGTCTTGTGAAGACTGGCTAAGTGGGTAATTCTTGTTTGCATGGGGTTCTTTTTTTCTTTTTTCTTCTGTTTTTTTTTTGTATATTTGTCTGCCTAGCTACACTTTTTTCTACGAACGTCGTAACGATACATACATATTGATCATATGTTGCCAAAGTCCGAACCTGCCAATCGGTAATATCATGAGGTTTCCGAGGATGCGCTGGATTTTCACTCTGAAATAAATTTTGTGTGCATTTTTAGTACACTTTGGATACCACTACAATTTCGGCCCATGTAACCTCGAATTGGTCCTTCCAATCTGCAATCATGCCGGGGTTATTGTGTGTAATATGTGTTGTGGTACTTTATCCAGTTCGGCACAACCCGATTTTGTTGCCGGAACTATTCGCACCTAAATGAGGAGAAGTTGACTTGCATTTCACTTACAATGTTGATCGGAAGACAACTTCAATGTCAAAACTCACCAGCACCATGCATTTAAACAATAACAACACATTGGAACGAAGCCATGGACGTGACTGCCTTGACTAACGTCTCAGCGGTTTCGGTGTTAAATCCATGTATAAACCCAGCATTTCAACCACCAATCTACACCGTCAGCAACATTTCCGTAATCAAGACTTTTGAACGCGACTATGGCGGCGACGACAATCGGGTTAGCGAGAGTTTCCAAGGGAATTTTAGTTTTTCCGTCAGGGATATAGCGAATAATTATTCCCTGTTCTGTACCTGGGGACAACAACAACAACAACAACAACAACAACAGCAGCAGCAGCAGCAGCAGCAGCAAGGAAAGGAAGGAAGTGGCTATGGTTATGCATCTGGCTATAACGACTGGGGATGGACGAATTGCATTCAAGTTGACCCTGTAACGGGGACGGGGTCTGGGACGGGGATGGCGCCGTCTTGGGAATCGCGCATTACCACGCTATTGAATCTCGATAGCAAAGCGCTATTACGGAATCGATCGCGGCAAATCCCCGTGCGGATGGCCCAGTTTTGGGGATGCGATGTTGGTGTCAATGGATCTTATCCGTGAGTTTCCAGTTTTCCTTGATGTTTCATCCTCAACTTTGTTATGGGAATATGGGGACTGAGACTGATGAGTTGAGACAGAGAGTGGTATCAAGCCCGCGCAGACATCTTTCTCGACATAATCTGTCCCGAAACCGGCAAACGCGACTCGATAGTTCCTTGTAACGTCACGCAGCCTGTGACTGTAAAAGCGCTGTGGATTCCCCGAGGGACGCTTTTTCCTGGAACGCATCACCTCGAACCCCGTCCGACTACCCTCCGGCCTATAACTAAGGGAGTCAGTCCGCCGCCGGCGCGAGATTGCAGTGATGTGTCGCTTTCGTATATTTACTGGACAGTACACGACTTTACCTACCGGGGTGGAGAAGGGGGGGATAATCTTGCGGAGAAGGCGACGGCGAGCTTCAACTTAAGTCTGACGAGCCGAACCACCGGCGTGCGTGTACGCTGTCATTGGGGAGCGGGAGTTGGTGTCACGGAATATTCTGACGGCAACATGATTCCGGAGTGTGTTCCGGAGGGACCTGATCCACTGCATAGCGACAGTGTGTTTCGGTTGCGCTTCAACGCTACGGCGAAGACGTTGGGTGTTGAGCAGCGTTGGGTGTGTGGTGATGTCGCGGGGACATACTCGTAAGCTCCCTGACTAAAACTTGACCGTGAGAGACAAAACAAAAAGGAAGATACTGACATTCACAAATACCAGAACCAACTTTTCTGCGCAGACTGCCTCCGACGGTCACAAAGGCATCACCCTCCCGCTTCGCTGCTCCCCCGGGCTCTGCACACTTGACACCCCATTCAAAGTCCCGGGACAGCTGACCTCTCCCGTCTCCCTCCTTCCCACAACAAAATTCCACCCCCCCGAGGGCATATCCACACCCAACTGTCTCGCCAACTCCCAGCTCACAACAGAGTATAACTCACCGATTGCCATAACGCGGTTCATGTGGCAGGCCACGACCCTCAAACAGACTATGCATCTCGGCAATATAACTTTTTTCGAATCTGATCCTTGGGCTTATAACCGTACGCTGGTCATACAAGTCCTCAACCGGGCGACGAATTTCGTGGCATCCTGTGCTTTTAACGATCCTGAGCTGGATGGGGATACCGCGAGGTGGTGGCCGTGTTTTCATGATCGCCGTGACAGTGACGGTCAGGAAGATCATGGTGGTGGTTCTGGATCTCTCTTACAGCGGGAGATTGAGACATGGATTCAGTTCCGCTCACAGAATGGGGAATTACGCATTAACCAGACCTGGTACTGTGCCTCTACCTCGAACTCGAACTCAAACTCGGACGACGCATATCAAATCACCGCATCATCGGGAATCGCCCCGAAACTTTCCGGATGGAATCGCTATTTGGGAATCTTTTGCGGAAACGGCAGTAATTCCCTTTCAGGCATGCCTTGTCCCCTCGCCCCTGTCATTACTGGAGATGCATGCGATTATGTCTTCTCCACGCGGTGGTGTACGTTGGGAGATAGAGATGGGTTTGCTTCTCTACTGGGTGGTCCTCTGAAAATACCTCTCGAAAAAGTCGACGTGGTACACCTCCCCTCGGGGGAAGTCACCGAACCGGAACCCTATCCCGGGAAAGAAGAGGTCTGGAGCTGTACAGTGGCATCCCTCGGCCGGGGTCCCGTAAAGTGGACATTACAACTCAACGAGGGAACGGACTATTTCGCACAAACGGCGTGGTTCGGGAGGTCAGACGATACCCCGTTGAGTGATAAGCCCGAAGTCATGACTACGTGGTTCACTTTTTCGCTAAACAATTCCGCTCTTGCCGGGTACCCTCCTCCCATCACCACCTCCACCACCTCCTCCACCTCCACCACCACCGACGGAATCCTTCACCATGTTGGAGTTCGCGAAGATATATTCAACTGGATCGGCGTCATGACTCCCGGAATGCGCACATTCAACCCCTCTCTAACCGTCAGACACAGCGATTTTGGAAAAGGCTGGCCACCCGGATGGAAATTCCCCAACGCGCTAGATTGGAGTCTCCGATTCGATATCGCCTCGGGATATCTCGAGTTGAACCACTCTTGGTATTGCAATGATAAGAGTGCCGAAAAACCCGTGGTTTTTAACGGGACTTGGCAGGGCTTTCTTCCGCTGGATTGTAAATGGGGGTTTTTAAAACCTTCCACAGCGGGAGGCGTGGTAACGAGATATGGTGTGTCGTGTGGGTTTGCAGGAGGGAAAAGGGAATTTGTGGTCACCCCGTCGGTGGTGAGCCATGTCTCGGAGACGAGGATTCCCGATCGGAATGTTTGGGCTTGATTTTATTTAGTATTTATCTTTTGTTTTGAACATGACCAGACATGAGGGAAGGGTTACAGTTTCAAGCTCGCAGTTCGTGGTTGCTCTACTTGATCTGATTAAGTACCTACCCAAGGGGGTACGTAGCAAACTGTCTGCCTGTGGACAGGAGGATTGATTAGGTACTTGACGAAAAAAAAAACACATTTGAAATCAACTACATGTACAAACGCCCCTTTCTCAACCGCAATACCCCTAAATCACCCTTACGACGATCATCACCACATAAAGTAGAACTAATGGCTAGCCTCCCTATCTGCATCTGGTTCTCACCACCACCACCACCACCTACCGGTACATGCACATGTACATCACCAAACTGTACCTTGATGTTCTTAACTAGCCTAGCTCTATCCGCCGCATCAAGAAATGTGCCATTTTCCGGGAGCAAAACATGGGGATTATCCCTAGTCGCTAAACTCGAAAAATTCATTGCCAGTTCCGGACCGTGAATGAAAAGCCCGCGAATGAGCGGGGAGGCCACACTCGCGAGCATGAGTACCATGGATGCGCCGGCTAGGGCGAAGACCCAGGGTTTATGAGCGACAATGACTTCGCGGTGGATGGTCTGGCTGCCGCCGTTTGCGGGCCAGATTCGGGATTTCTGCTTATTATTAGACGTCCAATTGTACGACTCTCCCCATTCCCTCGTTGTGGCGTTGGTCCCGGGCTTCAATGGGGGGATGAACGTCGTGGCATTGCTGTCCCAGAAGATGGCGGTCTCTTCGCTAATCCCGCCAGTAAGAGTATGCATGCTGTTCATGCAAAAGAGGTAGGAATTTATCAATTGCCCCATGCGGTCTGAATAATCCTCTCTAGAAGGTGGCGGTATGGACACGCCGTTTACAGATATCGTCACCCTCATATTGGCGAAGGTGGCGCCTCGTAAGTACGGGTCCCGGAGATACTTGTCGAAAAACGACGGTCTTTCTGAGCTGGAATCTTTGAATGCTCCAGAAACCGACAGGAACCCTACAAAAAAAATGGTCCAGTGGTTGAACCAAATGTCGATATTCGTCCACGCGGAAGGAAGGGAGGGCAGTTTTGATCGCCGAACCCGCGTGGCTCGACAGGTGGAGTTGATAGGGCAAAAAAATTGAGTTTCGACATAGGTGCTCTCTACGGAACAGAGCAAGTCGAGATCCCCAACATATGCCTTTTGCGAATAATTAAAGCGGAAGGGCGTCAGGTTGGCCAGGGGAGTTCTTTCCCGGTTAGACGTAGCATTCCAACTAATTGATGCGCCGTATCCCACAACCCTCTTGGGGATGACTGCTTGCTGAGCAGGCGGGGAGGACTTGTTGAAAACGTCGCAGTTCAGGTTGAGATACGGCGTCTGAAGAAAGAGATGATAACTCGTGTTTGTCCTATTTTCGTTTCCGGAAATGGGAATACCGACAAAAGCCGTGTATGCGGCCATGTCGCTGTCACTCTGGATTGTGTCGTACCATCCCTCGCCGTCTGGCTTCTTACTAGTCTGCCTCTCGTATAGCTCGATCTTGGGCACTTTGATGTTGCCCCACGTGTCGACCGGCGAGATCCGAGTCTGCCAGGGAGAAACCAGAGCCCCGGTGAAAAGATAGTTGACCGTGAGAAACAAGCTCCATCTGTCCGAGAACTGGAAATCCCAGAGATTGCTATGAGGGACCACAGTGTTGAAGGACGCCGCACTTGTTGCTGCCTTGGTTTCGATGGACAATTGTCGGATTGACGCCTGGCCCCCTATTGGCGACAAGGCCCAAATACCAATAAGGGTTATGCCCAGGACGCTGATCATGCGTAGCTGGAGTTGCGTGGTGATGGTGCTCGTGAGAGAAGTGCTCATGGCCAACGTGTCAAGTGTCCCGATGCGCTCTCCTCTTTCCAGACGCCAAAGCAAGATCGCGTGCGCTGTTCGTCCAATGACCGAAGCAAAAAGAATTGGAAAAAACCGTGGGGCCCTGAGAAGGTTAATGGAAAATTGCGTGAAAGGAAAAGAAGCGTTACATATTTAGCAGTATCCTCTAATGTTCTCCTCGCAACTGGGTTTTCGGCGGTTGGAGTCTGATCATAGTGGTAGACGATCAGCGCAAACACAAAGAAGGCGCAAGAAGAGCCAAAAAGCGCAAGATCAAACACAATTCCCAGAACAGTGGTAAACAGCGAAGACTCGATTCGACGGGGACTTGTCGGCCAGCCGGGTGGTGCCTGTGCGGCATTATTATCGCTGGCTTTGATGTCTAGAAATGGCGCAAGAGCTGGGTCGTGCTGAGTGGTAGAACTCGGATGCATTGTTGGCATCTGGGGACGAAATGGCGGTTGTGGAAAGTGAAGGGCAAATTGAGCGGGAAGCTGCGCGCTGTTAAACCCGCCATCATCCTCAGCTGCTATGCAGCCAATATGACTATTCTATACTGGGAAAGATGCCTTTTCAACGCGATGCAACCAAGAGGACTTATCGTAGTCGGGATCGTCCGTACATTTGACGGCACACGCGGGCTGCAGCCTCCTTGTGTGATATCAAAGAGCCTTATTTGCGCAGAGGAAACCTGACTGCTCTCACAAACCAAACTGAGTAGGTGGGGTTCTAAACATTCTCTCAGGGACCTTCCCTCAGCTGAGCACACAGTCCATCCGCCACTTGCCATCATCTTACTGGCTCGACTGCGCCCCCAATCTCGGATGTCACCATGATGGGCTCGCTGATGTCGCTCCCGAACCGTCCAACATGCGAGCGCCCTCACCAAAGAAAATACTGCATGTCCCATTGTTTTTTTCCCTCGTGGGGGCCGCTCATCGTCATTGGATCGATCGCATGCACTGCTGCCTGGGCGACTTCCATCTAAAACTGTAGTCGTCCCTTTCGTCATCTCATTGCACACCCCGATTCTTGACGGGCAATCCTCAGTTGGCCGCTCCCCTGGAAAGGGGGCCTCACTCTCAAGATGAAGTCGGCAAAAGCAAAGGTTCGCGAATTAGCATCAAGAACACGCTGGCACCGAAAGACCGGCCTCGAAGGGAACGACGGCCCCGCGCTTTCTGCTGCTGACAACGGTTCAATGTTGACCTTCCGCATCGAATCATCCGAACTCAAAGACAGAGCAACATTCTCTGCCCGCACTTAGATACCCCCGCGCAGCGACTCTGGATAATGGCGCACGAACTACTCCGGACCGATCCCCAGTCTCCTGCGCTCATCGAAGAGTACGAAAAACACTTGATCAGGCTCGACGCGCTGTCGGAAAATCAACTCAGTTTGCAGGTTGGAAGTCGGAGAATATCGGCAACGAGGCGTGATGCATTCGCCGGATGGTCAAGTTGAGGTGTCTGTCCATGCCAGTCCGTGCCAACGAGACATTCCTCCGCATTCTTGACCTTGACAAGGGAAAAATGACGGTAGCAGAGAATGCTCAGCTTGACTTTAGCGAGATTTACGCCTGGCTTTCTGCCGACAGCCAGCTTCTAGCAGTATTGTCAGGCGTCGATCAATCAGTGCGGGTGCTGGAGAGAGGTGGTGGCTGGATGGAGGGAATCGCTCTAAAAGCGCCAGAGTCTGAGAGTGTGCTCAGGTTTCGCTTCTCGCGAGACAACCAAATAGCTGCTTGTATGACCCGCGCTGGAAGCCGTCAACCTGCCCTCCCCAAAACCAGGGGAGCAACGGTTACTGGTTTGGGATCTCCAGACCGGCGCAGTGTTGCTTACGCGCCCAATCGCTCATGGCAGCGAAGATTGGCCGATAGGTGATTGGGAATCTCTTGATATTTTAAAGCCACGGGAAGGGCACACGATACCCAACATATCTACTTGTGAGAGTTTTGCGTTGCCACTCAAGCCCGGACTTTGGCAGCTTTCGTCCAGCCTCGATGGCTGCCGGATTGCACTCTCTTCAGCTGATAGTGGTTACGTGGCCGTCTATAGCTCCAAAACGCGAGAGAAACTCTACCACTTGGCGCCGGTGAGCAGATATTCCCTAAGACGACTGGC
>Ga0247760_1000639_pt1 | contig 37063 bp, 20 predicted proteins | sample UWRJL171409R4_FD_179936 | JGI IMG/M metagenome (GOLD analysis project Ga0247760, IMG submission 179936) | Plant litter microbial communities from Arlington Agricultural Research Station in Wisconsin, United States - UWRJ-L171-409R-4 | ecosystem: Environmental > Terrestrial > Plant litter >... | reverse complement strand
TGTTATTTTGTCCCTCCCCCCCCCCCCCCTTGGTCATACCAACAGGTTGTCATACCAGCCAGCTGTTGACTTGTTTCTCTAGCAACCGGAAGTATTAGATGGCCTGCAGCATGGAACGGGCTTTTTGGTCTGCGTACCACTTGGCATCTTGACTCGAAAGGACTTGAAGGGGTGTATCCCAGTTGCAGGTCAGAGCCATCCCGTCCTGCTTGTCTAGCCTTTCCCCTGACCTTCCCAGCACGCAAAAGCCCGTCCCCCCCCCCCCCCGGCTCCAAACTGGCTAACGCGACTATAGAATAATGGACACCGTCGGCCTCCTTTCCCGCGACCTCGCCGAGTTAGAAACACTGCTGGTTAACTCCATGCTCTCTTTGCCTGCCAACCACACCGAAGAGCTTCCTAAGCGCATTTTATATTGCACAGACTTCTTCCCCCACGATGTACCTGCACAGCAGGAATTTGTCGACCGTTTTGTCATCCAGATAGAGGCGTATCTCAAGACTAACAGGGAAGAAATCAACATAGCTGACTGTTGGGAAAAACGACCACCGGTGGAGGATGAGGCGGGTGGAGACATCCGGAAGTATCTCGACAAGGTCAGATGGCATCCATACCCCCTGTTATATGTATCTGCATCAGGTCTAGGATTCATCTCACACGGCTACAGACCGCATACAGTCCCTTCTACTATGACGGGTACAACGAGTTCTCCGATTTCCGAGAGAAGTACGAAGAAAAGTTCAGAAGGCCGGTATATTTGGGGCCATACATGCGCTGGAAGTGGTATGTTAACCTAACCCCTTAATGGCTCAGGTCCTCTGCAAGAGCCAGCACATATCTCACAATACTGACTTTCGGATTTGGTCATGATTGATAGGGACCAAGGCGTCAAGGTCACAGTACAGGAAAAAGACAAAGCAATGGCCGAGATCGAAGTTTATAAGCGCTGGTTCTTCCAGCACATCCTACCGCTCACACCCGACGGCCGCTCTGACGCCATTCTTATGCTCCCTTGTGGCAGTGGGAAACCAAAGTATCGGGATCTGCCAAACGCGTAAGCTACCCCATACCCAGCTTGCGAACCCAAAAGGTGCTTGGTATGTTAACCTCAAGATACCTACCAACTAGCCCACCGAGCTCCGTTCCGGCTTTCACCCCAAACTACATCGCTTCTGTGCTAGGCCTCCCACAGATTGTCTTGCCTAGTAAGTCATCTAGTTATCTCCCTGCCAAAACATGACTTATTCTGTCTTGTGCTAACATCCGTCACGTCGGCCAAATGGAGTATGAATCGGCTATCTCGAAGCAGAAGGAATATCTTCCTATCGTCGCTTCATTTGTCGGGGCTCCAGGTGAGAATTAACCCCTCCTTACAGTTAGCCATCTCAACCTAACCCAACGTTCGCTGACGAATATCACGCGAACAGGAAGTGATCTGGCGCTAGTCAAACTAGCGAGAGAAGTCATGACGGAAGCTGGCTTGCCAACCGTGATAAGTACTGGCCGCTTGATGTTCCCTCGTCTAACTCAGTCCGGAGAGGAGAAAGGGGGGGAGGGGGTGGAAGGGGTCTTATAGCCATTAGCGAGGGGACGGCTGGCTGGTGCTCGGTGGCACCGGATACCTAGATGTGTGGAGGAGGATAGTGAACCCTTCTCATTATTTGGACCAAATTCATACGGCTTGGAAATTACAAATCATCTTCTTGCCTCCAGTCACAGCTCCATGAGTTCCATGTCCTCTGGGCTCGCGGAGCCTCGCCTCCTAAGTACCTGTCTCCACCTCCCGTGACAACGGGTCCGCATCCATCTAAGGCAACGAGGAGAATAATACATGGCCCAGCAGAAAAGCGCTGAGGCGAACACAGCGACCATGGCATGCCAAAGCTTCGGCTTGTTCGCCCCATCCATCTCAACTACGCTCATCCCGAAAATGGTTGCCACTAGAGAGCTAGGGAAGAAGAATAGCCCCATCTTGGTAAGCTTGTTGATCTCCTCCGTTTTGACCTGCGATCTCTGATGCTCCAGTAGCAGAAGCGTGCTCTGCAAGCCCTGTGACGCTGACTCGCATCGCTGGGATAGCGCTCGGCAGCGCATCAACAAGCTCTCGTAGTCACGCGTCAGCGCTCCACGATCACCTAGAGGAGCTCTGCAGCCGCTGTTGTTGATATCACAGGACTCAATCTCGGTGATATCGGCTAGCCGCATATCATTCCAGGCAGAGGAGCCCCCAAGCGCCTCTACGTCCTGTTGGATGATCCCCTGAAAGCGGTGCACCAGACCGAGGTTGAACCGAACTTGAGCCAGCGCAGCGGGAGCTGTTGCGTCGGTGACGTCCTGGTGCCCTTCGATATCCTCGTCGATAAAGTTGAGCACCTGGTTCCAGGACGCGGACGCCGCGCTCAAGAGGGACGCTAGCGCGGAAAACGGGTCGAACTCGGCCTCGACCCCGAAGTCCTGGCATGGGTGATACGGGTGCATGGAAAAGGTGCCAGGGGTGCCGGTGAAGCACCGCGCCTGAGTCGGTGCTCGCCTTAGCAATGTCGCTTCGCTATACCTAACAGTTGGCTGTAGTGTCGGCCCAGCAGTCGCTGGGGGCGCCGAGCGGTCTCGCGGGAAGGGCTCGGATCCCATAGGCAACGGCTTGCCGCTATCTAGCGCGTACACGGCTGCATGGTAAAATATTAACTGATCGTCCGCAAAAAATTCAGCCATGAACAACTGTTTACCTATCCACGCCCCCTCCTCAAACTCGTCAGGTATCAGACATAGAGACGCGACTTGCTCTACGGTAAAACGCCCCCAATTGTGCATGTGCACCTTTCTAAACCTCGTCGCCCCCGCTTCCATGTTCCCTCCGTCTAGCAGCCGCTTTTCATGTTGGATGCATAGCGTGTCGGCCTTGGCACGATTCACGGGATAGACGGCAGTTGTCGAGTCGGCGCTGTCGTTACATCGCCAGAGGGTAGGGAGCCGGACATGCACAATGTGCCCGCGACGCGACGGCAGCGCTGGCGACTCATATGACGTCCGATTTAGCTTCGATACGCGTTCGAGCTCGAGGTGGCCGAGGAAAAACTCTAGCGGGAGACTTGGATGTTGGGATGCGAGCTCAACCACAGATGCTGGGGAGAGGTGCCCCTCGGCAACCACCACTTGTGACAAGCGCGGAATCCCGGCGGCATTCAAGCTTGCCGGAGTGTGGAGCCTGAGGATCTTGGAACTAGGAGTCTGTGCTTTGACTAGATCGGGGACTGGTGGGGCACAAGCTCTGCAGATGTAAAATGACAACTGCTGGAGGTAGAAGCGGGATTCCGGCCAGAGCTCGCATGCCTCGGAAATCCTGGTTTTCAGCTCGGCCAGGCCGGTCCGCGTCTCGACCAGGGTGTGCAACCCGGAGGATGATCGACTCAGGTTCATTTCGTCTCGCCAGACTCAAGTCCGCAGAAAATGGGAGCTGAAACTGACTGTTCTGCGTATAAGGTTTGGAGAGCATGGGATGGCAAAAGCAACATCGAATTGGGAACACCTTGGTAGCTAAATTGAAGAACGCACAGTTTAGTGTGGGGTCCAAAAACAGTGAGGCTCTGCGGTCCAGTTGTGTCATAGGGCTGCAAGTGCATTAAAAATGACACCCAATATCGCACTTTCCCCGATTGAAACGTGGCTGCGATGAGGTGGCGGCTTCTCCTCGTGCCTATTAGAGGCCGCTGTCACGCCCCAAGTGGCGAGAATCCAATCGAATTCTCACAAGAGCGGAGATGCTCAAGTTGCATGGCCATGCAACCTGCTGGGACGTGTTCGTTTAATCTCTGCAAGCCTCTTGCGGGTCCCTCACATGCCCCGTTGAAAGGAACTCGGTTGGCAATTGCACCAAAGCCGTGTGGACTTGGTACAACTTTGGACGGAGGTTATTTATATCCGTCTCGTAGGGCCTTCGTGGCAGTGGCAATGCTTAGTATATCATCCAATAGGTACGTTTCGCCTTTTTTTCCACTTGGACCGTAGAAACAAAGTTTCCAGGAGTTTGTATTTCAGCGGTCCTCCAAAGCCCTGAGAAGGCAGAGCGGTGAGTTAATTTTGGCCCGATCCTGCTGCATAATATCATCTCCTTCAGTTTTCTGAGCTGTGGCTCGGACATCCCAAGCCACAGAGAAGGCCCCAGTTTTTCTCGCTGATCGTTTTATGAAATTTCTCATGAAAACACTCAACTTACAGGCTAGTTCCTTCACTAGTCTCTTATTGCTCTGGTTCAAATAGGAGACACCGATTGGGCTAAAATGGTTAAATTAGCTATTAAAAACGCGCTGGAGCGATGCGACTAACTGTTGTGAATGGGAGGGTGGTAGGGACTGGTGATGATATTCGTGAAAAAATTCTATTACATAACCCTAACCTTGTGGTGGGTAGTGCCCGGCTATCAAGGCCCCTTTTTTTAGAGAATGTCTATTTGTACCGTACCCCACCCACTCTTCCACACATAGCCCTAACCCTGCCCAAAGCGGTCCATACCATTCATTGTCATTTGCATCGTGCGGTGAAATTTCAATTGATTCTGCCACAACTTTCCACCCCTCCACCCACCACCATCACCATCTCACAGTCGTGCCCATCGCGTTTCTAGCTCTTAGAGGTAACTATTCAATTCGCGCACGAATTTCTGGGCTAACTGAGCGTTTAGATGGCCCAAAACAGCCCGCCGCACGATGGCGCGATTTGATTTCGGACCCCCGAGGTCGATGCGGACGGCGATGCCGACTATTTGTTCTTCGATGACGCCAAAGCCTGCCCGAGACTGGAGCCGAAAGCGGGGGTGAACTGGGAACTGGGGCTGGGGTCTCATTGTCGCTGGAGGGAGGAAGGCCTGGAGCGTTGCCAAAGGGGCTGAAGGTGCTAATGTACGGATATGGACGGGGTGGCCGTGGGGGAGCTGGCTGCACGGCTTGCATTTGTCCATATCCAATCTGAACCTGCGGTGCTGGTACCTGGTAATTCGGGTCGGGTGCAGGGTATCCATGATAAGGGGCTTGAACAGGCTGCCCTTGAGAATTGCTGGCTGGGTTCGGCCCCTGAATGTTGGCTTGAGGAGAAGCAGCTGGTGACATCGTTTGAGGCATCGTATATTCATTAACCCGAGGAGGCTCCAGTGATTGTCCGGGATTGTAAAGCTGGGGCGGAGAAGAACCTTGAACTAGCACATAATTTGGCTATTGTGGAGGGTAGGCGGGGAAAGCAGCATCATTGTTGAGTTTCTGCCGCCAAAAGCGGGCGATGAAGCCCTGGGACGAGCTCTGCTTGTTAGAACTGCTCATTTCTTCAACAGCGGGTGGTGTATCGTCGTGAAGGCGTGTTTGAGGAAAATATCACGCTTAAAGCCTTGGCAGCGTGGTGGGTGATATATGTCTGCGCTGGTCACACCCGACGTTCTAGGCATTTGCTTGGGCAGACTCGAACCACGCCGGCCCATTTATGGTCACGGCAAGTATAGCCGGGACTTACCTCTTACTCAGGATCTGCGACTAATACGGACTCGGCCAAAAAAAAGTGTCAGGTGAGACTATATAGGTAGGTATTCATCTCGATCCCTTGATTTCCAACTGTGAGATCCGCTCATCAAGCTGGGCCCTCTCCTCCTCAATCTGCTGCAACTGCAAAATCCTCTGACGCTGAACGTCCAAGATCTCTCGTCAAGCCGGTAGCGCTTCCAGTTCTGCAGCCGTTTGAGGGGCCGCAGTGCTGCTAACCTAGGGAAGTTCCGAATATGCCGGCGTGTCGTACTGCACGGGTGAGTTCCTTGCTGAGTCATTCCATGCAGGCGGGTTGCTGGGTGGTGTGATGGGTAGCTCCGTGGGTTCGTGGTTCTGCCTTGGGTTTGAGTCGATCTATAGGTGGGTTCGTTAGTCAGAATGAACTTGACATAATTTAGGTTAATGAAGACGAGAACAATTACCTCGTGAATAGGGGAATAGGCTACATTAGCTTTCTCGGCGGGCTTAACACCCGTCCCTAATGTGTTAGTGCCGCAAACCTCGAGATGGATTTCAGTAGGCTGATTGAGTCGAGTGGATCGATGTCTTCTGACGAAGATGATCACAGCGATGAGAAATAGCAAGGCAGCAGCGCCAATGCCTGCGCCGATTCCGGCTTTGGCTCCAGTGGATAGCCCTCCAGAGTCGTCTGAATTTGGCGATGATGTACCTCCCAGTTCACCCGGTGGTGCTGAGGTGGTGCTTACAAAGCGTAAACCGGGGGTTAAGGGGTGTGTTTCCAAGATGGAGAGGTCAGACGATTGCCATCGAATCTGTATAAGGGCCGCGGAACTTATGCCGGAGCTGGCGGAGGCTACAGACGGCCAAGATGTAACGGCGACATAGCCACTTCGTTTAGGCAATGTCTGGTTAGTACATGCCTCATTACCCACCTACCGTAGGTATGAGATGCTCACCTGAGAATACAGATCCAAGCAGTCTCCCCAGACAACACTGGTGGGCCTTGGGAGGAATGATATCGAGTGGTGCCCGCGAAAAACCCGGAGGGACAGATTGCAGGTGAATAATAACCAGCGTTTCCGTCCCAGTATGAGCTCCAATTCGGGGGCCCACAGGAAGACAAATAATTCTTCGTGGCAGTTGAAGAATAAACAAAGCCGCCAATACCACAAGGCGGGGTCCAGACAGTCGTCAGCGCTGCCGCAGGTGATGTTCGCGACATGATGGCATTCGGACCGGTTCGCTTTGCGCGATGGTGGGGTCAGAACAACAGCGCAAAAGGACGGATAGGGTGGGAGGTCGCAGCTTGACATTTAAATCACTCATCCGACACATCGTTTATGGCGGTCTCAGCTGAACTGCAACTGCAGTCCCACGGTCGAATCATGGCGTCGCAGATGCGGAATGGCGTCTGAGGCGCTCAGTGTGCCCAATTGTTGCACCGCAAACACCCCCGGTCGAATGATGCTGCTGGGCTCGACGCAGGATGCACAAGCTGATTCAGAAAGGAACGAATTGAGAAAGGCTGCGATCGCCATCCTCAGTATGTTCGATATTAACGCTATAACCCTTACCCTTGACATGCATTGGCGTTTCGGGCATTTTAATATCTTCAAGCGTGCAGCAGACGCTCCCCTACATACCTTCGGTAGGTACCCGTCGTATCCCCGTATTTCTCCCTTGGTTAGAAAGCTTTCCTACTGCAACTTCACTCAATCATACCTAATGTTCAGTTCCCGCACTCCACACTGCCTGGATAGAGCATCCGGCCGCGGCCGGTGAATGGTAGAGCCAGGTCGCTTCGAGATTTGTAGGATCCCTAAGGTCTCATCGATGATTGGTGACGAGGACTGGAGATGGTTTGGTAAAGGTACTGCCTACAGCTTTACCCCAGCTCTTTGCGTCCGTCACGGGTTCAAAAGTGGGCATAGCCCCAAGGCGCCAAGCCCCAAGAATGACAGTGTGGCTGACGTTGCCTGTCCTGTCACCATGCTATATTAGAAGACGACAAGCCACAAGGTCTCCGTATTGTTACCACGCACGCACATGAGCTCTTACGTGATTTTTTTTCTTTTTTCGTCTTTTTTCTTCTTCTACGAGGATGCTATTTACTGCCCCTAAACTTCAATCAGAAGGTTCAAGCTCGAGTAATCGCCACAGCCGACCGGGACGACGCCCACATTATCACTCCGGTAGCTGACCAGGCAGAGAGCCATCCGATGGACCGCGAGGCGAAGCGTTCCTTTCTGCGTGATGGCTACGATAGCATGTGTGGCATGTTCCAACAGGTGGTGCAGGGCCAGCTCAGGGTATATCGGAGATGGTGCCTTGCGGACGTCGACCTACTCTTCCGTCATGAAGGACTTTGGGCCGTACCGCCCTTTTCTTACGCGAAAGGGTTATGTTGGACTCACCCCTAGCTCTTGTGCGGTCGGTGACGTAGTTGTTATCTTCCTCGGGGCAAAGTTGCCATCGTTGCTGAGACCGACGGGAGATGGGGCGGCTTATCAGCTGCTTGGGGAGATTTACGTGCACGGTGTCATGTACGGAGAGGCTATGACTGGCGAAGTGGAGATCCGGTGGTTTATTCTTCACTAACTTGAAGGACTTTTCTAGGTTGTTAACGACCTTTTGCGTATTGGGAGTTGGACCAGGTGGCGGCGTAGGTGGAGCTGGACGGGCTGTTGCGGAAGGAACGGAGTGGGTACCCTGATAGGCTGAAGTGCGAGATGTAGTTTTAGCATTAATTATCTTGATGAGGTTTAAATTGATAGTTTTCGACTTTAAAAATTATTGAAATCTATCCACTGAGTACCCTAGAAGAGGCTTTGTGTAATATTATAGATTCTCTCACCGTGGAGAGGGAATTGTACGGGCGGGATTCTCGCTCTAACCGCGCTGTAACCAGGCTGGCTAGCTGAGTTGAAATTGTTTCAGTGAGCATGATTGGCTCAAACTGGCTGGTCAGCTGATATACGCGCAACGCAAGGAGGCGTCTACCAAGCGTAGCTGTGCCCGTTTACGCTCGCATGAATCTCTCCATTCCAATCAGCCGACAGAAGAAACAGCCGCAACAAAATGCGGCTACTAAACACAGATACACTAATAGTCGAGGAGTTTCCCGGTCCAGAGCTCAGGGGATGTCCTCCTTTCAGCATCCTCTCACACACCTGGGGCCAAGAAGAGGTCACGCTACAGGAAATGCAGATTCCCACGCACGCCATCCAGTCAAAAGCGGGGTACAAGAAGGTCGAGAGCTGCGCCGCAAAGGCGAAGAGCGACGGATACAGATATATCTGGATTGACACGTGCTGGTGAGCATTCAAGTCTTTGTCCCCCCCCCTTCTCTTTTACTTTTTGTTTCTTTTCTGTTCTGCCCTCAAGGCTGAATTCCGCAGTATCGACAAATCGAGCAGCGCCGAGCTGTCGGAGGCCATCAACTCCATGTACTTATGGTACAAACTCTCGCATGTCTGCTACGCCTATCTAACCGACATCCCGACTTCCTCGGACGTGCTCGGCCAGGAGGCTGACGATAGAGAAACCGACTTGGATTCGGGCTTGAGCTTGGCCGACTTGGACTTGCCTGACTCAGACTTGGCCGACACGGAGTCGGACAGCAGCAGCGACCTCGGCGATTCCTCGTTTGACCGCGACGGTCTCTTCGAGCGTAGCCGGTGGTTCACCCGCGGCTGGACCCTGCAGGAGCTGGTGGCGCCACAAGTGCTCGAGTTTTACGCTGCTGACTGGACCGAGATCGGGACCAAGCTCAGCTTGAGCGATCACCTATCCGTCATCACGCGTATCGATATCGAGGTCCTGCGCGGAAATAGGGAGCCGTCTGACTGTCTCGTGGCCGAGCGCATGTCTTGGGCTGCCCGCCGTACCACCACTCGTATCGAGGACCAAGCCTACTCTCTCCTCGGAATCTTCAACGCCAACATGCCGCTCATCTATGGCGAGGGCAGCTATGCATTCCAGCGACTGCAAGAGGAAGTCATGAAGGCCACCGAGGACTACTCCCTCTTCGCCGCCCACACCCTAACCGATGATGGAGACGGCCGCAATAGTTACGGCCGGAAGATACGGAAGGCCAGCTCCCTCATCCTGGGTGTGCTGGCCTCCAACTACACCATCCATCCGGCTGGTCTCTTCGCCGAGCATCCCCGCAACTTCAACTTCCGGTCACGCGATTTGACCCAACTCGCCCCTAACCACTCGTACCTCAACCCCCTCTCAGAGTCCGACGGCGGTGGCAATGTCTATGACGCACCCTTGATGACGGGGCGGGGCCTGCGGATCCGCCTGCCCATCCATCTACCGGGTCACGGGGAAGGGGGCAAAAACAGCGCGGGGACAGGAAGAAGAGGAATTCTGGCTTGCCCACCTCCACTGCTCTATGTATGGACGGCCCCTCTGCGTGGCTCTGCGGCGGGAGAGTCCGGTGTCGGTCGTGTACCAGCGCGTCCTTGCAAGGGGAATGTGGATGTACTACTCGCACGTACCCGTGCAGGACTTCAAGCCCACAACCATCTACATACGCCACGCCAGGACCCCGTTCTGGAAGAGTTCCCGGATGGCTGATCTTGGCCGTGACCACGGCCGCTTCTCCATCCGCATTGACATGAAGTTGCCGCGGCCGCTGGAGAACCCAACCATCACGTTCCGCAAAGTCAACTTGTATAACCCAAACAGCTGGACACTATCCCGGCTCCAGCATTCACCCGTTGTTCCCGAATCGCTCGGCATCGGCGACACGGTCTTCATGCGGTGTGTGCCTAGAGATGCCGGCTTTTCCTTTATCCTCGCTTTTGGGCAGAGGTGGTGCCGTGTCTTGGCTCTGGATGACCCGGTCTTTCCCAGCGACCAGGGTGGCTTGTTTGATGTTCCGAGTCTGTCGCTAGACAACTCATCACCTGTTCGGTCGGTTGTAGACCGGTTCCTGCAAAATTGGCCCGAGAAAAGCGACAGAAGTTCAGCGGCAATATGCGGCTACCGTGTCGAGGCTGGTTGGAAGACAAGCGGCGTCGATTGGGGATATGTATTACTTGTGACAGCAGGCCTCGTTAGCGGCGACAGCTGAGTTGAATGTATTCTCTCTCCCAAGGTAACAAAGAATCCCCACTGGCACTTACAGCACAACCACCTCATCCATTACCAAAATGTCAGCCTCTTCACCCCTGCTTAATAACTCAAACATCAACACCAAAATCCCCCCCTCCCCGCTTGCCAAAACCCTCCTCTCCCTCATCGGCATCACTTACACTGCCTTTAGCATAGGCTGCCCCCTCACCCCTCCTTCGCCCTCTCAATTATCAGCCTCTCCAGCCCTCTCTCCCCCGCTACCTTAATCATCACATGTATATTTAACATACGGGAGATCATCGTCAGTAAGGCTTTTCTCCTTATAAAGTGTAGCGCGTCTTTAAAGTGCGGCACAGTGCTGTATGCGAGGATGGGGTTGGGGACTGGGTGGTGATATGGTAAATGATTTAGGATGAGGGTTGTGCTTGGTGTTAATGTTGATTCAGGGGTTGGTCTGTTAGTGCGGGTTTAGAATTTCATGGGGTGAATGTCAACTGGGATTCGGTCGTCCGGAAAACTCAAATTATCTACCTAGTCATTGAAGATAAAGACTAATATCGTTTTCTTTCTGCGAGAGAGGCTTGTCACAGCAATAGTGTGATCAAAGCGTAAAGAGATCAGATAGGTAGGCGTCAACGATCGCCCCCTTAACCACCCAGACCCCAGACTCGAGATATGTTGTAAATACAGCCTGGTTTCCTGCAACAAATCTGGGCTCCCAAAATTTCCTTTTTCGTCTGTCATCCTGAGTTAGGGTTAGCTGAGGCTGATTTGTCCTGAGCTTCCCCTGATTCTTCCCTGAGCTAGGGTGATCCCATCCGCCTCTGCAGCACAGCCTCAGAGGCCCCTTTTCAGTCACCCCGGCTAAAGTTTCCCCTCGATGAAAGCAGACGACGCGTAATCTGTAAGGGTAACTCGCAGGTAACAATTCCAATTACGAACTACACACGTATTAGGTGTGCGTATACTTGGCCTAGTTATTGTTAAAGCTGAGCAACTGTCAGAAACACTGCACCGTGGATTGTGTGGAAATAATGGCAATTGAGTTAGGTTGCAATGGATTGATTGTATTGTGCGGGGAGGTTCTGGCTGAAAGCCAGAACCTTCTTCTTTATAGACCACTTCGTAGGATTCAGCTTCGTCAACACCATGGCTGAGGCTGACTGGCGTTCAGATAGTGCCAGGCATCCAGTCAGCTTCGCTAACCGGAAGCCCAGGGCCCCTGAACCCCCTTTCTTTCTGACGGCAACCTATACCTACTAACAGGGTTCGAAATTAATTTCTAATTTTTTAATTTTAATTTTAGTTTTCTAATTTAATTTACTATTAATTTTGCAAAGAACTAAACTAGGCTAATTTAGTTTTGGTCAAAATTAAATTAAGCTAATTTTAATTTTAGTAAAAATTAAATTAAAAAAAATAAAAAATAAAAATATATATAATAAAAAATATAAAATACAAAACAACCCCTTTAAGAAAAAATAAATGGTATATTTGTAAATACTAAGTTAGTATTATATTATAAGCTGTAAATAGTACTGTTATTAAATGTTTATATATAGAAATACCTATTAAATTCTAGTGGATTCTACGAAATTCCATAAGATTCCACTAGATTCCACCAGCTTATACATCGTTTTACAAGATTCTATTCCTAATATAATATGACTTACAGTATTTCTAATGTAGAAAAAGAAAGTGTTACGGCCTGCTCCAGGTCGCCTGTGTGACCTAGATGAAGACAGATCGTAGTAGCGGACAGAGTCCAATTGCTACAAGATGGGGAGGTGCAAGATGACTGAGTGAAGGCTAGCACAACTCTCGAGGCAGTACACTGTCAAACAGGTCGCGGACTCAGAGGTTCCAAATAGTAAGTCCCTAGAGAACAATATAGTTGTCTGAACAATGTATTGCTAGCGAGAGGAACCAAGAGGTCCCTCACTTCATCGCGGGTACGGCGATGGTATCTATACTACTGTTTCCTGCTGGTAACTTGTACTCTGCTCCGTTGCTCTGTCTCCTGTCCCCTCGGAGCGACGGAGCACAGGGAGTCTGCTCCGCGAGTTCCTTGTTGCTCTGTCGCGGAGCATCTTCTACAGACGGAGCACACAGTGCTGGTACAGTGTTCCTACTGTTCCTTCTACTGTACGAGCTGCGGGGACACGTAGGCCCGTCCCGGCCACAAGGGTGGCCTGCAGGTCGTTACAGAAAGAATCTATTAGATTTAATATTAATAAGCTTTAAAAAAGTATAAATATGACGTTTAAATCACTTTTTTTATAATTTTTTTTTACTTTTCACACATATCATAATTATTACCTCTTAAGATAGATTCATTTACTATTATTACCTTAGACTTGAAGTCTGCAAATTCTAATCCTAACACACTAATTGGAGACGCTGGGTGCCTTCGAGTCGGCCTTCCGCGCTGCCGAGCTAAGCGGTGGTGGTACGGCATGCAGATGAGCGGTGAGCGGTTTCCACGGTTGATTGTCTAAACTACTGCCATTTGTTCCTTCCTTGCCTGCTCGCTGCGGCTCCCGGGTGGGTCCATCGTCGCGCATGACTTGGAGTCTGCCTAGGCTGTGGCCGCCATCGTACACGCCACATCCCTTCAAGTTCTTCGGGCGGCCCACTCACCAACGCTCTTACGAAGCTCTCCCCCATTCAGTCTATTCGTCTCCTCCAGCTCCAGCAGCTCCTTTAGTACTGTGTGATGGAGGCGCTCGCTGCACTATCTGTCGCGGCAAGCGCGGTGCAATTCGTGACATTTGCATCGAGCCTCGTCTCCAATGTCGCCGAGATTAACGATTCCTCTCGGGGTACTACCGGCAACGTCCTGTCTCTGGAAGTCATCCATAAACGTCTTGCCGAGGTGTTAAAGGCACTTGCCCCGGATTCACCTCCGGATTCTGAGGCAGCCACGGAGACACACGAAGAAGAATCCAGGATCGCGCCGAGTACGAAAGCGATTCGGGAACTAGCTCGCATCTGTGGCGATGACTGTGAAAGGCTCTTGAGCGTAACAAAGAAGCTCAAGGCAAGGCAGTGTGATGGACTGGGACGTCAGTGGGTGGGCTTTCGTGTGGCTTTAAAGACGCTCTGGAAGAGGGAGGAAGTCCTGGATCTTGAGAATCGGTTGGCTAGGGCTCAGACGACTTTGATCCTGCACATATGCAAAGTTTCGGGGTAAGCAGGTGTGGGAATTACACAGTGGCTGCATCTGTAACTCGAGCATTGTGCTAACCTGCTTGGTTTATCAGGGATTGGCAGTTATCCCACCAGGAACAGCTGGAGCACTTACGCACCGAAACCCTTCGCCTTCAGTCCGGTCATTATGTGCGCCTTGAGCATATTACACAAGAGTTGACGCATGTCAGCAGAGCCATTTCATCACTCAGGACAGCTCTTGCCGACAGGTCCAGAGAAGATTCTTTCGACGCATTACTGAAGAAGATGGCCGCCGTGACAAAGTCTAATGACGATGTCGCAAGGCAACAAGCCATCCTTCAGAGTCTCAGCTTTCCTTCGCAATCCGATCGATCCGCCTCGGTCTCGAAAGCCCATGGCGAGACCTACGGATGGGTGTTTGGTGGAAGAGCCCCTGCCTCTGCCTGTCCGGATCCAAGCTTGAAGCTTTTGCGGTGGCTGGAAAATGGCTCGGGTATCTTTTGGGTCTCGGGAAAGGCTGGCTCGGGCAAGTCAACCTTTGTCAAATTCGTCGCCAACGATCCAAGGACTCTTAGGGCACTCCGTTCTGGTTGGGCGGGATCAGCGAACATGTTTGTTGCCAGTTATTTCTTCTGGGCAGCGGGATCCGCGATGCAAAGGTCCCAACAAGGTCTTCTCCAGTCACTTCTTTTCGACATCTTCAGGCAGGATCCAACCCTCATCCCGACGACCTGCTCGCATCGCTGGTCGAGTGCCTCACCTTCGTGGCAACCGCCGTGGGATGTTTCTGAACTTCAGGGCGTCTTGCGCCAAGTTGCGGGCGTGCCTGCTTCGGATGCCGATGGCCCCGTCTCGAACGAAACCCGCATCTCCACCAAATTCTGCATATTCATCGATGGTCTTGATGAGTATGAAGGTGACCATCTGGAATTCTGTGATGCTATCAAGAAGTTGTCGCAATCTACTCGCATCAAACTGTGTGTCTCAAGTCGTCCCTGGAACGTTTTCGAGGACGCGTTCGGGCATGATGCAGGGCAGAAGATATACATCCACGAGCTGACAAGCAAGGACGTAAGGAGTTATGCAGAGAGTCGACTCCAAGGGCACCCCCGTTGGGATCAGATCGTACCGTCCCCGGCGGCCGCGGAAGGCCAGCATCTGCTGGACCAAATCACGAAACGCTCTAGTGGGGTCTTCCTTTGGGTTGTGCTAGTTACCCGGCTTCTCCGGGAGGGGCTAACCAACTACGACAGCCTATCCGACCTACAACGGCGACTTGAGGAGTTCCCAGCTGAGCTTGAGGAGGTTTTCCGGAGCATCTTCGAATCTGTCGAGCCATTTTACCATGCCAAGATGGCGACGACGTTCAGGATCGCCATTCAGGCAACAGCCCCTCTGCCTATCATCATGTACGGCTTCCACGACCTGGAATACGAGGACAGAGACTACGCCCTAAAGTTACGTCAAGGACCCATGTCTATGGACGCTGTCGACGAGCTCGAGGCGCAGACGGTACGCCGACTGAACGGGAGGAGTCGAGGGCTTCTCGAGGTTGACGCGGCTGGCTGCGTCAACTTCCTCCACAAGGCAGTCATGGACTTTCTAAAGACAAAAGACATGGCAGACTTCCTAACCAACCATAGTCCCGGATGGTTCAACGAAGGCCTCTCCATCCTCAAAGCATACACGGCGGTGCTCAAGTCTCGTCAATGGCCGCTTCAAGCCATAACTAGGTGTTCCCCAACACAGTATGACAGCACCACACAATACTACGATATGATGCCTGAAGGTCCCGAATATTCGGAGACTAACCTACTTGGATTCGTGGGCGACATTCTCCTGGCAGCTGTGCCGCTGGATAGCTACCCAGGACCCCCAAGCTCCACGACTTCGACCTCAATGGGGAAACTGTTGGACGAGGTGGAAATATCTCTCAAGTCACTTGCTCAACGAGGCTCGGTGAGCTTTTCGTGCGCGACAAGTCAGGTGTTCAGGGAAATAGTCATTGACGCCGATATTACCAATTATGTCGGGGAAAAGCTGGCGGCAGATCGCCACTATCTGGACTGTCTGGACAAGCCCGCCATATGGACCCTTATGATGAAACGAGTGGGGAAAAACGTACCCTTCTACCGGCCCCGAGAGAAGATGTTCTATCTAGCCAGTATGGCATTAGAGAATGGCAGCTGCCGTGACGAGGTCGACAGGGAGTACGGCAGCAGGAACGATGCCCAGTCACCCTGGGTATTAGTCATGGATCAAGTCTTGAGCCCCCGGAAAATCCCAGAGATGAACTTCATCCTCAACAGTGGCATCATCCCACTCCTTCTCAAGCACGGGGCTAGTCCGACGGCTCACTGGGGAGAGTTTCACATCTGGGAAAAGTTCCTTCACCTCGCCCTCTCCGCAGTCATTGGTCCAAGCCAGCAACATTCATATCTCCGAACCTTGGACAATTTCATTGCCACTGGGAAGTTACCAGAAGCCATGGAAGCGAAACGGAGAACAAGGCGATTCTTTCAGGATCTTGCCGCAGGGAGCCCTTGGCCTTATGACAAGGTGCAACTTCTCGAGGGTGTTTTGGATCGGCTGTTGCCAGTGCTTTATCCAATCGATCAAGATGAGAAGTTTATTTGGGACCCGATTCGAGGAGGACTGCCAGCTGTCGTTGCAGATGGGTTGTTCTCCCGACACGAAGCTTCGCACCATCGTGAGAAGATGGATGATGGGAAGGAATCTGGCTTGGAGGACGTTTCTTCAGACTCAGACGGATCAAGGGCAGAGGATGGTCCGACGGCGGTTGCTGTGGGGGGGCCCATCTGGCCGTTGTGGAATCATCTATCATCACGTGTCTCGTCGGCGTTGCAGTTTGTGAGAAGGGGGTAGCCCTTCAGTTTTCAAGCACCGCGGGGCTTAGCATTTTTGGCTTCTCTGGTCCAGCAGCGTAAGGTTGGACAAACGAAGACTGGATACCTATCTTGCATCTTTCTTCGGGTTTTCCACCGTCGTTGGACCCCGCAAAAGAGTACATCGTCATATTTTTGTGCCAGGGATCGCGTAATAACCTCTGATGCAACCTTCCCCTTCGCGCCCGCTTAAAATGGGAGGTGTGGCTTCTTCGCTTCCTCGAGGTTGGGGCAGCAATCTAAAACTGGGAGTGCTGCTACCGATATTAACTCGTCGCAGCAAGGAGATGTGTCGACAGCCTGCGGCGCAGGATTATTCTCGACCCGTGGCGTGGCCCGGTAGGCGACGCAGTCGCCCTTGAAGCCCTTCCCGAAGTAGGCCTGGCAGTTTTTGTCGGAGAACTGGCCAGCGGCTTTTTTCTCGTTTGGGGGGTAGATGTAGCACTGACAGTCTGAGATGGTAGAAGTGTCAGACAGGGGCCAGTTGGTAGGATGCCCGGGGTAAGGGGTTGCCAACGTACCACGTTCCAGCATTTCTCAACGGCCCCGTAGTCTGGCAGGCCGTATGGATCCTCAGAGAAGCTCGAAACGGCTTTTTCTATCCTTGGAGATGTGCGTCCGGTCCGTGGATTTGGCGTTGAGTGGCACGAAGGGAGAGGAAGAGGATATGAATAGGCCGAGGTCGAATGGTGCGGCGTGTGCTGCATTTATTCAGATAATGGCACGTCACCGTACTGAGAGTGCATCTCCACGACATAGTTCCCTTTGATTCGAGAGATACTGGTCTCGTTCTTTAGCCGGAGCTAGCCCAGCTGGTAGTGTTGATGAAAGCGGGCTTTCGGGACTGAAGATCGGGCACTTCAATCAGCAGCTGAATAGGTTCGCGGTTGTTTACCAAAGACCCCTGGTGTCAGCCGGGGTCAGTCTCATCCTCATTCAACTGCTTGCTTCCCAAACTATTTTCGGCGACAGCTTGGTTTCGTGCTCCTTTTGGGGCTGGAGGCTGAACACTGACATCGGACCACAGGGACTCGGGCCAGATGAGGGAAGGCTTGAGTTGGAATCGGACGACCAATGGGATGAATGGCTTGGCTCAGCAGTGTTCAATACGCCCTCAGACGGTCAAGACCGGACCGGCTACCACGTTCTATGAAGGCAGCCCCCCTAAGGCTAAGTTGACATTTCTAACTGGGCCTAATTAGACTCTCGGCACGCGTCAAGCCAGCACAGGCTAAAGCTGGCAAGGAAATCGCAGCTGGCCTCGCATATATACCGTTCACCTATCAGAGCTGGCACGGTCTGCCCCGCGTAGCTCCTTTCCACAACATCCGCAATACGATCACTAAAGGGAAGTCCTACTCAACATGTCTTGTCTCAAACGTCGGTAGTGAAAAGGTGGAGCTGTAACACGGCGGTTATGCCATCCGAGTGGCCGAACAACCTCGCCTTATCATCCGCCCACTTCCGTGGATCCAACTTCACCGTGGCCGTCATTTGAGGATGCCGAGGGAAACAGAAGGATGGCCTCCGTGAGGACGACGATGAGAAACCGAACCACATCGATAGGATTGAACAGCTGCTGAGGCGATCCCTGAGGTGAAGGGACACCCGTTGCTTATTACTCGGTATTTTCGAAGAGCTCCAACGGGACAGGGTTGAGCGCCCGAGGTGCAAAACAATCAGGGACCCACAACCCACTTGGTTAACCCGCAGGCAGGAAACGCTTATTCTGGGGAGCCACATTGCTAGGGACCATTCATGAAGATGTTCCTCACAATGATCCCACCTTGAGCTCGGCATCTCTTTGTGGCTTTCAGCTCGATCTCCAATAGGCACAAGCGCCTGTGATGGGACTCAGGTGGCTTTACGCTAGACCCCATTGGTGAGAGGTGCTGCGATTGGGCGTCACAAATGAGCGACTTTTAGGACCTGATGTGCAGTGAGCTGAGGATCTCATGATCGATCAAGCCGAGGGTCTCATGATCGATCAAGCTGAGCGAGCGAAGATGCGATACCTGCAAAATGGAAAGTGCATTTCCATTCGCAAGATATAAGGCTCTGCCGCCGAGGGGAAAGCGCAAGATATTTTTCGCTTCTGGGGAGGAAACAGGTAGCGCTAGAGATGGCTTGAAACCAAAAGCGCTGCTCAACTCACTCTATGTTTTTATCCTCGTCCTGGTCCTGTTGTCTCTGTCTATTCCCCCTTTTCGTTTCTCTTTCCTTTATTTTTTCTCTTTCCCATTTCTTTTTTCTTCTTCTCCTTTTCCTCTTCTCTTTGCTGGCGTACCCCTAGCCTGAGCTAATAATCACGTTTCTAGATATTCGAAGCAATGGCTGCCCCTCAGGAAGCGTCAGGCATTGCGCCAGCGGCACCTAAGAAAGTGCCGAAGGACGCCAACGAGGCTATGAAAATGTACGAAGATTACATTGACGAGCTCTACTCACGCTGGCCAGAGACATTTGAAAAGCTGCATGCTTTCCTCAAGCGTGGTAACTGCCGGTGTCCCAGCCAAGCTTGCAGATGCACAAGTGTCGGCATGATGTGCGATTGCAGCAACCCGAATGCATGTACCTGCGGAGGTGTGAATCCTCAAACGGAAAAGCATGATGTTGGGTGCTGCACACATCGGCTGAAGCACAAAGTCCGCATCTACGATATCGACCCGAACGCCACGACATTGGAATCATACGTAACGGTCCATGGCGAAGAGCATCGACAACAGAAATACTACGATGCTGCGGACGAGATCGAGCTTGAAAAGCTGAAAGACGATCTGTTTGAGAGCAGCAAGACAGAGACAACGGGGTCAGGAGGCGCTAAAAACACACATCTCAGACTTATCACCGTGAGCCATCTCAGCGCCAATGTGGCAAAGCTGCTTGGAGGCATATACGACATTCATGCGGATTTCTTCAACCGTCACCTCCCAGGAACCGAAGCGATTTCGGGCCGTCTGCTCTCAAGAGTGCCCTCAGCAATTCAGATCGAGTTCGACGAGCTTTACGAAGCGCGCGATACCTTTGAAAAGATTTGGCGCGTTGCCGAGGAACCGGGCGGCATTCAAGGGCACCAGTTCATCCGGCAGGCGCTGCAGCAAAACTTCTTGATACACTAGGCCGCCGTAAATATACTCTTGATATGTCAAGCAGGCTGGGACTACTTCCCCATTTCGGACGAAGACTGGAAAAACGGCAGATGGAATACGCCCATGAGCGGGGGATTCGAGGACGTCAACGCGGAGAACAACTTCCAGTTCAACCTAGCTCATCGCATCTCGGTGTATTCCATCCCCAAAGGCCATGGCGGCCACCCAATGACAGCCATCATTCTCTTCTACCCGAGGCTCGAGCTTTGCAATAAACCATCGCATCTCATCAAGTCTGCTTCGGCTTCAGCAGAAGCCAAACCGGGAAGGAAGCTTCGAGAGCACGACGCCAAGGGGAACAGAAGCGAGTGTTCACTGGTAGATTTCAGAGCCATTCCCGACACGATTCCTCCGATGAGTGACTACACGCTAACAAAAAAGATGCAGGAGCAAGGGGAGTCGCTCCGCAGCGACATCTACGGCAACGAAATCTTCCAGCTCAAAGACAAGTGGGACTACGCTGGTGGATTCCACAAGGAATTGCTTTTGCACGTCGAAAATCACTTCAAACGCTGTCAAGAGAAGAAGATCAAGGTGGATGTCGATTTCATTCACTGCTTTGTGTTTCCGCTTTTCCGCATCGTCTCGGCCAATTGGACGCGGCTCATCCACAAGCGCGGTCTTGATCTCGACATGCTTGAATGGAGACCGCAGGAAGACAAAGACACAACGGGAAGCATCCACACCGTCGAGGAAACCAAGTCTCGCAGAGGCGCGCTGGTTCGCCATCAAAAGGCCATCACGGCGACGCTTGAGATGCTCCGACACCTCAAGCAGCAGGAAAAGGCGGCTCAATTTGAAGATGAAGTCACCAATGTTGGTGACGCTAATCTCAAGGAGCTGGAAAAGGTCAAGTTGAAGTACCGGGACGACGACAACGGATACAACAAAGGCCTAAGCGATGGCCTTAGCGGACAAGACGCAGACGGCGACACCTGGGAGGCCTTGTACTACGACTTCTTCGAGCTCAAGGCCGGCGTCGACGCCCTGGAGAAGCGCGCAGACAAGATTGCGGAGAGCATGCTGGCCATGATGAACGTCAAGATCCAGTCATCCAACCGGGAGATACAGGCCTCCAGCAAGGATATCTTTGCCTCAAGCAAGAAAACCATGGAGTTGAACACGCAGATTCAACATTCAGCGCAGATTTCGGGTGAGCACGAAGGTGCTTTGAACTGGATGGTCGCCGTTGCATCGGTCTTCTTAGGGGCATTCACCATCGCCGATGCGGTTTACCCTCTGAATCCCAACTCGGACGAGTTCATCCCTACGGGTAACGGGAAGTTTTGGAGGCTCTGGGGGATCGCCCTGAGTGTGGCTATATTCGTGGCAGTCATATGGTATGTTGTCGCAAAAAAAGAGAGCTGTAGCCAAAGAGGAAGACCAACAGGATGAGTGGATCAGGGCGGGGATCCTGCCGGACCCGGATGGAAGGGACCACCCCTGAACTCAGTCCAATGAGAGGATATACAGAGAGTCTATTCGCGGGGAAACTAGGCGCTTGTCCAAGAAGACAGCAATTTCGCGGATGCTAAGAGACTGGTTTATCGCAATGGGCAGATTTCTCAGGCGCAAATATACATTCTCTTTTTACATTACTGCACTATTCACCCCCCCTTTGCCTGTCGCCTCCTAGTCAACAACCCCCTCAGGCAAAATCGACACATAGTCTAACGGCGCCGGCTCCAGCCCATCCGGCGTTCCCACAATCTTTAACGTGTTCCCCTTAGCCACCTGTACCCCCTTAAACGTCACCTTTATAGCCGTCTGCCCATTAATATACGGGCTTGCCGCCTTACCCACGATATACTCCAAATCCCCCTTCCGCCTGCCCACCCGCTTCTCATCTAAAAACAACTTATACGTCGAGTTCCTAATCGCCTAGTCAAAGTAGTTCACCGCCAGGTTGTACTTCCCGCTCTTAACGCCGACCACCGTGCTTGTAATCCCCTGCGTAGAGTTACTCGACGTGATAATCACCTTAGCCCCGCTCGCTGCCTCGAGCGGATGCACATTATATACCTTATACCCTTGTAAATCATCACCTCCGCTTACACGTAGTACTTATACTTACTTACCCACCCCCGTGTAGTAAAAAGTTATTAGGCGTCGTCTTGGTGTTTTCGTACACGGTAGTGATTTTAAAGGGGTATTGGCTAGTATTAACAGTGCCGTTTTTAACAGTACGGTTTATTCTAATAAAGTTACCGTTAGCACAGGTTTATTAACGTTAAGGGTTACCGTTTTAAAAGCTTAGGTTAAGCCTGTAATGGCTAAAGAAGATGTTAGTAAAGGTTTATACATAAAGGTTACCTAAATAGTTCTTATACGTAGGCTAAAAGGTAAGAGAGATAACTTAAATGACGTGTAAGACGTTAAGGACAGAGGAAATGTAAGTTAAGTCTATTTAGTAAGGAGGGCGGTAAAATCAAAGGTGAACAACTAGGCAAGTTAACCATAAGCGTACAGATTAAATATAACTATATAAGAGCTAAGTTAAGTAATGTTTATATGTGACGACCCTGCAGGCCGTCACTTGGGCCGGAGCGGCCCGACGAATCCCCCACACAAGGAACAGTGCAGGAGGACAGTACGCACAGTACTGCGCACTGGGCCAGGGGTGCAAAGACCCAAAGCCCCTACGACTAACCAGCAGCTGCTCAGTCTTAGCAGGAGTGCTCACCTACTGAGCATCTGAGAAACCTCTAAGCAAGGAGTGCTTAGTAATAGGTTACTCAGTTCCTCACTAAGTAACAGGCCACTAAGTAAGGTATAAGGTACCTCTAACTAGTTAGTATAAATAATCATGGTTATACCCACAACCACCGTAAGGGACTCTGGTTCCTCACACTAGTATTCAATTATTCATTTATATCTTACTATTCAGACTCACCTCTATACATTATAATAACAACAACCTACAGTGACATTAAACCCCCCGTTTAAGAGTGTTAGCTTAATAAGCTGTCTTTAGAACGCCCCTTATCTGTTAACGTCTTACTATACGTTCTGTCTTAACTTACGTTAGTCCTCTTAAGGCCTATATCGGGTGCAGGTTGTAATACGATACTAACGTTTTAGTTCTAAACGCTATTTATTAAACTCTTAGACATTACCTCTCTCCCACTAACATATTAACCTCCAGAAAAGGAAAGGAGATCGAGAAGGCATAAACTTAGCTTTAGTTCCCCACTATTAACAAGTTAGCTACACACCTTAAAGACTTAAACTTTAACTAATAAAGACTAGTTAAGGAACTTAATAAAGCTTTCCCCAAAGACACTAAAAGCCGTATCGGTCTTATCGAAAAACTTTAAGCCCAACTTAACACTGTTAAGCTAGAGAATAACGACTTTAAAGGCTTACAGAAGAAATAAGTAAAGCTCCCTTTACCGTCACGCTTTAAGGGAGACTTTACGTAATTAAAGTCTTAAATAACCCAGCTCCAGAGTTATATTACCTATTATAATAAGCAGTTCTTTAAAGAAGAAGGAAAGGTCAGGTTTACCAGAGCTTTACTAGACAGAATAGCCACTCACTAATATAAACCTTATATAAAGATAATTAATAACCTTTTTATAAACAGAGCGCGTAAAAAGGCCCCCGAGACTTAAGCTCTTTTCAACAACTTTAACGTATTTATTAACTAACTCTAGACTAAGTTTAAAGAACTAAACGCCCTTAGGTAGGCTAAGCAACGCCTTATAGCTTTAAAGCAGACATCTTCAGTCTTTAAGTTCTCCACACACTTTAAACTGGAAGCAGTAAAGACTAAACTCAGTTAAAAGGCCTTAATAATACTGTTCTAAAGTAGCCTGAAGGAACACGTCACTAGAGACCTTTACTAAGAAGACCGACTAGACCACTTACAAGAACTGGTCGAAATGGCTATTAAGGCTAATAATTAGTACTATAATTACCATTATCGTAAGAACTTCTAAAAAGAACAAACCCCTTACTAGCCAAACAAACTAAAAAAGGGGAGTTAATTAACCGTGATAAGTTATCACCCCAGGTTAATAGACATTAATATAGTGAACTGTCAGAACCAACCTAACTGTAATAAGCTGTAACAACAGCAGTAATAGAAGCAGCCTAAAGACCTATTATAAGTTTGGTACTTTAACTGTAATAAGAAAGGATATATAATATAGTAATACCTGTTATTAAAGCAAGTTAGTTAAAAACCCGTTCTGGAAGGAGGGAAGCACGTTAAGTTTAACTTAAGAGATATCTATATTAAGATAGCAGGTAACGAAAAGGACTGTACTTAAATAGATAAATGTAACTTAAAAGATAAGGAAGAAGAAGAGGAAGAACCTTAAGATATAATGTATCCAGTTCTTAAGGGTGTCTTAAAAAAGTCAGCTACGGAGGTGCAGGTCGTAAAAGACCGACTTTAAAGTAGAAACTCAGAACTACTAAAGGTGCAAGTTATAAAAGACCAACTCTAAGAAAAGATATTCCAGCTAACTGTTACAGGCTTTAAAAACCTTACCTTATAAGTTTAAGAACTAAAGAAGTCTAGGAAAAACTTTAATTCAGACCTTACTAAAATAGTAAAGGAAGTTAAATAATTAACTCTTTAGGTTACTTAAACAGTAAAGTAAGCTTTAGAAAGTGAAAAAGAGCAAACTAAGAGAATTAAACTAGAGAAATAAAAGTTCTTCTTAACAGTACCCCTTAAGACTCTTAAACACTTTAAGCATATTAAATGGATCAGCACCCTTACCTCCTTAAAAAAGGGACAGCTTAGGTAACTGCCTTACACTAAAGCTAATGTACCTCAGATTAGTACTTTAAAGGTTCCTTAAGAAGGCATAAGGTAAGCACACTAACAGAGGGTTTAAAAGCTGGAGGAGAAATATTAAAAGTTAATAGACGAAATAAAAGACCTGTAAGTCAAAAGCCTTACTATAACGTTAAAGGATAAAGTAATAGAAATTAAGCTGTAACTCCATAATAAAGTTCACTTTATAAATTAACTTAAACACTACCTTATTAAAAAAGACTACTTTATAAAAGAATAAGCTAGGTTATTACTACCTAAGTTCTGGGAAAAGGTTTAGGAGAAACAACGTATATAGAGGCAAGTGGAAGAAGAGAAAAAACAAAGCGCTACTTCCCCTATTTCGTACTTTATAACTGTAGTACCTACAGTTAACATCGATTACCTTAATTACAGAGATATACTGTAGATCGATTACGTGTATAACGACTATGCCCTTAACTAATATTATAGGCCTAAGGCCCTTTATAACTACTTCTTTAATATATAAAGACGGGATTACACTGTTATAAAAGTAGAGTTAGAACCAGCTTATTACTAAGTTTCTTACTCCCTAATAAAAGAGTCCGGTAATAAGTGGAAAGTTACTATAGTTAACTAAGCTCCTATTACGTACTAATAAGGAGGAGTACTTAATAACTGCCTAGTTGTAACGTGTTTATTACATCTTAATGGAAAAGCTAGAGAATAGTAAAAGCGGGAAGATTACTAACGGATCTAAGAGTAAAAAGACATCGCTGCAATTTAAGCCTACAAAGCGTATTATCGACTTATTAAAGACTTTAAAAACATCATACCGTTTAAAGTCGACTGGACATTACAGCGTAAGAACCTAAGAAAGGTTAATCGTTAGGTTTACTAAAGCTGCCTGTTTTTCTAAAAGGAATTAAGAAAAGGCTACAGGCCCTTTAAAAGGGCCGGAAACCAGTAATTCACTAGTTAGTAAAAACCCTAAGAAGAAGAAAAAGCACTTAAAGGTTAGGCTAAATAAGACCTTAAGGACAAACAATTATTATAACTCAGATGATAAAAGAGTATAAGCACTATTCCGTCAGTATTAACATAATAAACAGAAAAAGGAGACCATTTAAAGTAAAAGCAGTAATTAATAATGGAAGTACTTCTAACCTAATACACCCCTTATTAATTAACTGAAGGAAACTCCTTAACGAAGAGTATAAAAAGGCTATTCCTATTTAAAATAGAGAAAGAGGCCTGTATAAATATAATAACAGTAAAGTTACCTATTACTTACCACTCCTAATTAAAGTAGACGGGAATAAATAATAAGTAGATTTTAACGTTACATTAATAGTAGGGTATAATATAATCCTAAGTCTACCCTAATTAGAAAAGTATAACCTTATAATTAACTAAAGGAGTAGTTACCTTACCTTTAACAAATCCCTTAACTATAATTACTGTTTAGAGAAAGTTAAGAAAGCACTAAACTGTTTTAAAGATACATAAAGCACTTAAAAGCACATTAAACCTTTAAAACTAAGTATAATTTAAGTTAAGTTTACTAAAATAGTTAAAGGACTAAAAAGTCTACCGTATTACCTAAATAACGATTTAGAAAGTAAAAAGAAGTTAAAAGTTAATCTATAAGTAAGTAAAAAAGTCAACTTATCTAAAATACCTACAGAATATAAAAAGTTTACCCTATTTTGAAAAAAGATACTATAATTATTAAACCACAGACTATAAGATTATAAAATTAAGTTAAAGCTAGAAGTAAAGTTCTATAACTTCTAGCTTTATTATTTAAACCCTTAGTAAATTAAGGCCTTAAAGGAGTACGTTAATAAGAACCTAAAGAACGGGTTTATCGTAAAGTCCTAATCACTAGCAAAGTACCCAGTATTATTCGTCCTAAAAAAGGGAGACAGTAAGTTACACATAATTATTAATTACTAAACGTTAAACGAAAATACAATTAAGAATCACTACTTATTACCACTTATCGTGAAAATGTAAAAGCGGATTATTAAAGTAAATTAGTTCTCTAACCTTAACTTCCCTATAAGGTTTAACTACATTAAAGTAAAGGAGGAGGATAAGTATAAGACGGCTTTCCAGACTCGTAACGGGCATTACTAATACCGTGTTATGCCGATAAGATTAACAAACACCCCAGCGACCTTCTAAGGCCTTATTAACAGTATCCTCTACCCCTTCCTTAATAAATTTATCTTTATATACTTAAACGACATTCTAATCTATTTTGAAACTTTAAAAGAACACTAAAAGCACATATGACAGGTTCTAACAGCTCTTAAAAAAGTAAAGCTAATAATAAACTTAAAGAAGAGCCACTTCCACGTTTAGGAACTAAACTATTTAGGGTTTAAAGTAACCCTTAAAAAGCTTAAAATACAACTGGAGAAGACAAAAGCAGTTAAGGACTGGTTTACTTTAAAGAACTAGAAAGAGTTACAAGCCTTTATTAACTTTGTAAACTTCTATCACTATTTTATTAAGTACTTTATAAAGATTGTAAGACTACTTTATAAACTTACAGGTAAGGGAAAGCCGTTTAAATAGACCGATAGATAGCAGAAGGCGTTTAAAGAACTTAAACACGCCTTTATTACAATACTAGTTCTAACCCTCCCTAATTTCTTAAAACCTTTTTAAATCAAAACAGACTCCTTAGAGTTTATAATTAGTAAAAAGCTTAATTAAGTCCAGGACGATAAGAAACGTTACCCAGTTACCTTCTTATTAAAAGGAATCCACAGCCTAGCCCTACAATATTTAATCCACAATAAGGAACTAATAACGATTATTTAGTACTTTACTAAGTAGGCACTATATCTAAACAGTACAGAAGAACCGGTCTAAGTCTTTTCAGATTATAATAACTTCCAGTACTTCCTAATAAAGGAACTTAACTTACGGTAAATACGGTAGGCAGAGTTAATAGCCCCGTTCCACTTCCAGATCCACCACGTTAAAGGAAAAGATAATAAGTAAGTTAATGCTCTTAGTCGGAGACAGGACTATAAGGATATTAATCTAATCCTAGTCCTTATTACTATGTTTAACAAAGTAAAAAACAGCACATTAAAATATACGCTATAAGTGTCAGATAACTAGACACTGGAATAAACTATTAATGTCTGCATAAACTTATAAACAGAGTATAACATCTATTAGTAACAACAGGACTTCTAAGTAAGAAGGCTAACAGAAGGAACCTGTAAGCACAAGTACCTTTTAAAAAACTTCTTAAGGTACGTATAAGACTATAGTAAAGAGTACCTAAAGCATTTAAACTATAATAAAACTGGTTATTAGCTAGAATAGCTGCTAAAAGGTGTAGATAGCACACCTAAACCAGGAGTAAAGCTCTAGTACTAAGAGAAACTGTACATTTATAACCTAGACAAACAAAAGGAGTACGTCCAGTAAATCCATAAGTCCCGACTTAAAGGACATATAAGCCGAATTAAGACTCTTACATAAACTTAATAAACGTACGCCTTCCTAGAAATAAAGAAGCTAGTCGAGGAAATGATTAATAACTGTAACGTCTACTACTGGAAATAGAATCGACATTATAAGCTTTATAAGCTTCTTAAACCACTCCTTATACTATAAATGCTATAAAGTTTAATCTTATTTAACTTTATTACTGGGATTTTAAAGTCTAAAGACCCTACTACAGGAGTTACTTATAATTAAATCCTCATAATAGTCGACAGATTAACAAAATAAGCTTACTTTCTGCTAACCTTAAAGGATATAACAGCAAAGTAACTTACTTATATCTTCGAGAAAGAGGTAGTTTTACAATACCTTTAGTTAGATAACATCGTTACAGATCGAGATAAGCTAATCGTGTCGAAGTTCTAATAAAGACTAATATAAAGAATGGGAGTGAAAAGTAAGCTTTTAACAGCTTTCCACCCACAGACAGATAGCTAAACAGAGCAAGTTAACCAGATACTTATAACGTATCTCTAAGCTTACATTAACTTCAAATAAAATAATTAGCTTAAACTGTTACTAACAGCACAGATAGCCTATAATATAACGTTAATTAAGTTAACAGGTATATTACTATTCTTCACTAACTACAGCAAGAAGCCTAAGCTCCATTAAAGCCTACTTACTAATACCCCCTAAGCTACAGTCTGTATAAACTAAATATAAAAGTTACATAACTACCTATAAGCCAAACTTAAGTTTACACACGAACGAATAAAGAAGTTTACTAATAAATACTAAACTAAGTAACTAATATTTAAGAAAGGACTCCACTATAATAACGAACGAGTTAAAAGACTAACTTTTCAGGAAGGGGATTATATTTACTTTTTTTTACGAAACTTACATTCGAAACGACTTAATAAGAAACTTAACTTTAAAAGGTACAGACCGTTCTAAATTAAGAAAAAGGTCGTTACCTTTAATTACAAATTAAACTTACCTACCAGTATAAAGGTGTAGACTAAGGTTTTTTATATCTTACTTCTAGAACCTACCCTAAAAGGAGTTCCTCTAGAAAAGAAGATTAAAATCAACACTAACAAGGATAAGTACAACGTTAAAGAAGTTATAGATTTACAGAAGGGAAAAAACACATTTAAGTATCTTATTAAGTAATTAAATTATAACCCTAAAAGTAACTTATAAAAGCTAATTAAAAATCTTAAGTACTTAAACCTAATTACAGAGTTCTACTAAAAGAATCTAAACTAACTAAAACTAACAATAAGAACTAAAAATAAGATAAGATCTGACATCTAAATTACTATATTAAAAAGTAAGACCATTATAGGACTTAAAACCTAAAAAGCGGCAGGAAACTCCTTAATAGGTACAGAAGGACATTTATCAGAACAGTTAACCAAAGTTATAAAGACCTTAGACCTAATAAGGAGGCTGGGCCTCCAGAGCCCCTAAAGCTTTACTAACACTGTTAAAAAGAAAGTTAGTAAAAGAAATAAACGTGCTATTACTACACTATAAAACCATAAGAGGAAAGAAACTACAAACCAAGTTAAGAAGAGGTCGTCAGCTATAGCGATCCCCTAGAAAAAGAACCAGCAGATGTTCCTACTAGAAAGCCTCCCTAGTCAAAGGACTCACTAGCCTCGGGAGGAGTAGCTAGACAGGCCTCCTCCTGTTCCTAAAAACGAAAGATCTTTACCTCCTAACCAAACATAGAAAAAGCTTACTCCTCTATATAACGACGTTAAGTTTTAATCCATTCAAATCAAGCAGCAGCTTCGCGGAGCTTTTAAGTTTTCAACTCTAAGTTCCGCACAGCAGTGTTATACTCCACATTAAGACAGCGCTTCTCAGAAAAGAGCCACTAAAGGAAAACATCACTATAACTAAACATATCACACGAAGACGAAACTCTTATTAATAAACATTTGGAGTAACTATCTAATCGTGTTATAATAAAACAGGAAAGTAATTTTAAAGAATAATAACTATAAGGCGACATTTATAATCTAAAAGTTAAAGTAAAATCCGTAAGGTTACGACGATAAAAGGTACTGTTCTTCAAAATACACTTTTACACACAGTTAACAGGTATAGTTACATTAAGAAAGAAGGAACACTCTTACTAAGGTTCTTTATAAAAAAAGAACGTTAAAGAGGGGGAATCGTGTGACGACCCTACAGGCCGTTACTTAAGCCAGAGCGGCCTGACAAATCCCCCATATAAGGAACAGTGCAGGAGGACAGTACGCACAGTACTGCACACTAAGCCAGAGGTATAAAGACCCAAAGCCCCTACGACTAACCAGCAGCTGCTCAGTCTTAACAGAAATGCTTACTTACTAAGCATTTAAGAAACCTTTAAGCAAGGAGTACTTAGTAACAGGTTACTTAGTTCCTCACTAAGTAACAAGCCACTAAGCAAGGTATAAAGTACCTCTAGCTAATTAGTATAAATAGTTATAATTATACCCACAACTACCGTAAGGGACTCTAGTTCCTTACGCTAATATTTAATTGTTCATTTATGTCCTACTGTTCAGACTCACCTCTGTGCATTATAGTGATAACGACCTACAGTAACATTAAACCCCCCGTCTAGGAGTGCTAGCTCAACAAGCCGTCTTCGGAACGCCCCCTATCTGTTGGCGTCCTGCCATACGTTCTGTCTTAACCCACGCCAGTCCTCTTAAGGCCTGTGTCGGGTGCAGGTCGTAATATTATACTAACGTTAATAACACTAGTGTAGCTGGAAAGAGTGGTGTTAAAGCGCTTCTCGCTAACGATATTTACTATGTAAAAGGGTTAAAATTCAATACAGAAGTTAAAGTCAAGTATCTTTTTCCATATAAGTGCGAGGTATATAAGGTAGGTTTACTGACTAAGATATTTTTAAGTAACCTAAAGCTTAATAATAATACTAGTTTTATAAAGGTGGCTAAAAAGTAAGGATACAAGCTTACAGACTTAGAAGTTAATAGGGTTGTATTTGATTTAAACGACGATGTTAGGCTTAAACTTAACATTAAGCCTGTTAAAAAACTAAACGGTAACGTTAACGTAGTTAGCTTTTTAATTAAGGGTCTAGTTAAAGTTATAATAATCGTAAATAAAGGCGTGGAAGACACAGATGCCGCTGTGTTTATAAAGAGCGCGTGTAAAGAGGTTAACGCTATCGATAAGGGTACGGTTATAAATTAGGAGTCTAAGCTAGCCCTCAGAGTTAGCTTTAACGAGATATCTGGTTAAGTTAAGGATACATATATATAAGTTATTAGTAACATTTTCTCAGAACTTAATAATAGTAGGGTTTAAGGGGTTAAAGGTTACCAGGTTACCGTATAGCTACAGGGTAGTAAAGTTAAGTAAGAGGCCCATTTAAATGCTGTAGGGCTAGAACACGGTGGCGATACAAGTAAAGCCGTTTATTATCTTAAGGGTAAGTAAGGTCGCGTTAACGTTAACGTTATTAACGATAACGGCGTTAATGCTAATAAATACCAAGAGACGCGTATAATAGCTAGCGCGGGTAAGGTCCTTACAGATATAGCCTTTCTAGAAGAAGACCGACTTACCGCTGTAGCTACGCTTAACGCTGCTGTAGGTGCTGCCGTCTTAGGTATTGTCCCATTAGTTAATCCAGCGTATAGGGGCCTCGGGGTTAGACGCTACCGAGAAGTCCAATACGTTGCCCTGCGCTACCAGCAAGAGGTAGTACAAGGTGTCAGAAAGAAGGGGGTTCTGGCCAGGGGCCAGAACACTACACTGGCGAAAGCTCTAAAATGGACTAGAACAACAAGATTAGTAATATTAGCCACGCAACGCGCAAGCGTTGCTGCCTCAGATAAACTGTATTAAAAGGAGTACTCTAGCTTTACCAGAGTACGTAAGAATAGAATTCAATGAAGTTGTAACTAACCTCAATTCCACAGAATTCTAGTATGCAGTGTTTCTGACACGTACCAAGCTATTAGCAGTAGTGCGGAGCCCACTGTGTGGGTACAGTGCGTGCACTGTACCCCCGACACCGGCCGTAATTATCAACATCACTACCCTTATCAGGAGGGACCCAGCGATTTAAGCTCGTGTTAATAACTAAATCCTTACTATACTTAAGGGTAGATCTGGGAAACTTATTAGTAATAACATCATTAACATTAATGTTTTTAAGACTAGTTTTCTTATTTAAATTATTACCTGTCTTAGACTTATAAGAGTTAAACTCGCGCTTAGCTCGCTATACGATTCCGTTCAGCTTAATATTCTCAGGCTAGTTCGTCATTTTAGTTGATAGCTAGGGGAAGCAGCTAATCATTTTTTAAAGTGTAACTCCAGTTTAATATACAGATAATTATACCACAAGGTTTAAGACTTACCGTGCCAGGTAAATAGATAATTATAATAACACTGTATATTTAGTAGGCGATTAAGAGATTATTTCCTCCTTAACAATAATAATCTAACTCTTCTCCTTTAGCCAGTCAATAAGGTTACCTCTTACAACCTCCTAATCAACTGTAACCCTGTTATGTTATAAAGTATTAACTTAAGTAAATCGTCTACAGTCTCCTAAGCTTCTTAAGTCTATCCAAACGGACAAACTGCCCCGCTATTAAGCCGTTATTAGACTTAAACACAGTGTTGTAAAACTGCCCATTTATTTCGAGAGTTATAGGATAGCTATTACTGATTCTGCTCTTAACGATTTAGCATTACAGCTTCAGATAACTGAGGTGATCAGCGCAGTTCACCAGGCTTAGCACAGTGTATTATTTAACAACGCTGTGCTAAATAAGATATTAATCTGTCAGATGGGTTATTAGCTTTAATAGTATACTTACTGTATTTATACGTAATAATAATGTTAATCTGCCAAAATTTTCAACTATCTTAGCATTTGTTATCATAAGGGTAAACTAGATCCCAAGCTTCTTACAGGGGAATAGCTTAGTATTTGGATGTTTTTACACAATCGTTATAATGTTTCAAAACCAGCTTAAGAACCTTATGGAAAAGGATATCCCTACTATATATAAGTCTATTAACATAATTCCAGATAGCGTTAACAGACCTATACGTGATAATCTTACACGTATAAGCGCTAAGCATGTTCTACCTTTATAAAACACTTTAACACGTTATACCTTTCTTTCAGGGGGATCCTAGTTTACGTATGGTTAACTATATCTAAGTAAGCGTCTCCAAGACCTGCTGTTTTAAAAGCTGTGCTATAAAATATACTAGCATGTAAATTCTCCCCTTTTTAAGCCTTGACAGCAAATGGCCTTACAGCTTTGTAATGTCTTATATACTTCCAGTAGTGGGTGTAGCTGAGCTATTATTAAGTTGCTCTAGGTAGCTCAGTTTGGTTAAAGAACAGCTTTTTAATATGGAGAATTAAACTATAATACGATTATCTGGGAGAGTTAGTGGTTAAACTAGCTATATACCAGGCAATATCAGGTTATAAGAAAGATGTACGAAAGGAAGTTCTAGTATCAGGATTCCTAATAAGATGACACCCCTGTATATAAACCACCCCTGCATCCGAACCACTATTTACATCTTAGGCCTCCACACCACCCACTAACTTCAAACCTCCACAACTACCCCAATAATAAAGGTATCTTAATACAGTCTTCTGCTTCAAATAGCTCGGTTAATAAAGAATTAGTAAATTCATCAAGATCCCTCCTTACAGCTAATTACACACACCTCATCTCTACAATTAAAGTAAAGGAAGAATTTTAATCGGGCTGTACCTTCTTCCACCTTATAGTCGTTATTAGGCAGAGCGCTTCCTCTAGGGCCTTAACTTTTCGCTCGGCCTTTGCCAGTTTAAAGATCTGCTCATCAAAAGCCTTTTCTACCTTCCTCTACCACACACAGTTACATAAAGACAGCCTAACTAAGTCTATAAATTACTTCCCCTAATCCCTTAACTCCCTAACCTTCCTAAAAGTCTTCCAGACCGTCTTAATACCCTTATCGGTCTCCAGAATAGGGTCTTTAACTAATTAGACCTTTAAAGCGACTAAGGGAAGCTTTGTAAGTTACGTAAAGTTAGAGTTCTAAAGGAGTTATCTACTTCTTAAGGACTTACTTAAACTAACTGGCCATAACTCCATTACCTTCTATCCAGCCTTAATATTTACCTACAATAACGCCTTAATACACACTTAATAGTAAGCATTTAGAAAAACACGTTTACCAGCTACAGAATCCTCATAAAAGCCAAGTTCAAAGATCTTAACGATTTTAAAACGGTAATACTGTTTAAAGGGACCGAAAATAGAAAGATCAAAAGGTTAAAGCACGTGGGAGGTATAAGAAAGAAGAAAAAGGAGGCGTATATTATGCTTAATGGTGGTAAGTATAAAGCGGTCAGTTATGTAACTACTGTAACTGTTAAAAATCAGGAGACACGCCTGTTTAAGGGCTTTAAGGGCTGTAAACGGAAGGAAGATTTCGGTAAACCAGGTATATGCTGTATTATTATTAATCCAGCTGTTCTCAGAGGCTTAAAACTTCTAATCCTTAAATACCTTCAAATCAGTAAAAAACCATTACTATTATAAGCTCCTGCCCTTAAAGATGATAAGGGGATTAAGAAAATCGCCAGTTACTAAAATAACTTCGATAATAGTTATCTAAGTACAACTGTCAGGCTGTTAATATTATAAAGCCTTATAGTCCCAGTAACTAACTACTAAGCCGTTCGATCTAAGGCCAGAGGTAAGCCCAGTCTCGTCCATATTCCACTAGTAACACAGCTAGATCTAAATAATAATGTGACGACCCTACAGGCCGTCGCTTGGGCCGGGGCGGCCCGACGGATCCCCCACAGAAGGAACAGTACGTGAGGGCAGTGTACACTGTCCAAACGCACTGGGCCAGGGGTGCAAAGACCCGAAGCCCCTACGACCAGTAAGAAAGTGCTTGGTGGTCCACAAGGACTGACAACACCAAGCACCGCTCAGTTAACTGCTTAGCTGCAACTGCGTAGTACACCACCAAGCACAACGGACCAAGCAAGGTACGAAGTACCTCCTGGTTAGTTAGTATAAATAGCTATGGTTATGCCCACAACCTCCGTGAGGAACTCTGGTTCCTCACGCTAGTATTCAATTGTTCATTTATGTCTTATTGTTCACACTTCCCTCTGTGCATTATAGTGACAACGACCTACAGTGACATTGAACCCCCGTCTAGGAGTGCTAGCTTAACAAGCCGTCTTCGGAACGCCCCCTACCTGTTAGCGTCCTGCTATACGTTCTGTCTTAACCCACGCCAGTCCTCTCAAGGCCTGTATCGGGTGCAGGTCGTAATAAATAGCCAGAATACAGAGATGTTCAAACCACAGCTAGATAACCTCCTCAGTAGCGTTAAAGATACGAATAGAGTTAACTCCTCTCTTCCACATAGTCATAAGGACTAGATTCCTGCGAAAGAAACAAGTACACCACTTCTTATTAATATTATCAAAGTCACCACAAGCCACACAGACTCCCTAGGCCATTTGACGAATCTGATGATGTGTAGAAGGACACCCCAGCACCGACTGCAGTAAAATCCACTTTAAGAGGTGTTCTTCTTATACCAAAGAAAGCCTCTAGCGGTCAGAGTGGGCCGTAACCTTTAGAAGCCTTCCAAAGAGCCACCCACGGAGAGTAACGTACGGAACACCATAATACCGGGCAGAAGCGCGTAATTTACCGGTATTAAGGTACTCGTTACAGGCCTTACGGACGTCAAACTCAGTATGGCGTTTAAACTCCATCGTGAGAAAGTGTGTGGAAAAGATGAAGTTGATTAGAAAAGAATTGGCGGAATGGGAAGACTTTTTATAAGGAGGTTGAGGACAGAGATGTGGCTATTCAGAGTGGTCCTCATGTAGATGTAGGGGTGGTTCATATACAGGGGTGTCATCTTACTATCTTTAAGCTTATATAAGGCTAATTTCCTCAGCCATCTTGCATTAATAGTAACGTAGGCTATGCAAGAACCTTTATCTATTAAATTATTGTTTAAGGGTTAGTTTGCTAACTACTAAGGCTATACCTTACTATAAAAAATATAAAAAATAGTATCTGTTGATTTGGACTCTATATCTTTGCGTTTTGTCGACGGTAGTAAAAAGTTCAGGGTATAGAATAACAAAAGAGTATATATAATTAGCTGTAGGTAGGTGTGAGATATTGAGGTAAAAGCTAAGGCGGAACCATTCGCTTTCTGAACATAAGGATCAGCGTAGCCGTTTTTATATATGGGACCAATTTTTGGCTCGCTTGGTTAGAGTTAAGTGGTTATAGATGCTGCGGCGCAGCCTTCGAGAAATGGCTCAGAGGGTGAGCAAGACTGAGCCAATCCTGAGCGGCCCTGAGCCAATCCTGAGCGGCCCTGAGCCGAGCCAGGGTGAGCGACGTCACGTGTGCGTGGTACGAAAAAGGAAATTTGGTGTGCCCAGATTCGTCGCAGGAAACATGTAATTTATCAATCTCCGACTCTCACACCCTCCAAATGCTCCCTAAACCACTCAACCGCCTGTTCCTCGCTCTTCTCCCCCCTCTTCTTCTGCAACGGATCAGCCCTATCCCCACGCACCACAAACCCATGCTTCGCACCACGATACTCCACCGCCTCATGAACCTCCCCTCCCGCAGCCTCATTCTTCCTCTTCAAAATCTCCCTCAACCTCTCCCATTTCTCCATCCCCATCCACTTATCATCCTCCCCATTCGCTACACTCAACGATTGCACCACACCTTCCACATCCTCCGGAATCCCCACCCACGTCGGATGCGCCGTAAACGCACAATCCACTACCACCCACTCAACCCCATCCACCCCAACCACTCTGTTCTCCGCCGTATCATGCGTCAACCACACCGTATACCTCCCTCCCCAGCAAAACCCCACAACCCCCACCTTCGGCACCGCCCCTTCCCCGGGTCTCGCCGGATCTTCCGCCGCCCTCACGGCCCTGACAAACCCCTGCACCCGCGGCGCGACCACCCC
>Ga0247760_1000638_pt1 | contig 37078 bp, 42 predicted proteins | sample UWRJL171409R4_FD_179936 | JGI IMG/M metagenome (GOLD analysis project Ga0247760, IMG submission 179936) | Plant litter microbial communities from Arlington Agricultural Research Station in Wisconsin, United States - UWRJ-L171-409R-4 | ecosystem: Environmental > Terrestrial > Plant litter >... | reverse complement strand
CCCCCCCCGGACGTAGTACACCACAATTTCCTAGACTGTTGATGCCCACTCTTGGAGTCTGGGAACTGCGATGAGAATGTCGCCTTCTGTTAGGCCGGTTGGGTGGCCGAAGGAACAGGGGGTCGAACTCAGGCCCAGGTCATCACCAGGGACTACACGCGATGCTAGAATCAGCTGCTGTAATAGGAGCTCAAAGGATTAAAATCTCTTGGGCATACTCGGACATGATACCAAGTGCGAAGATACTTTCAACCCCCGACGCTTTAAGCTTCGCGGCCAGGTCTGAGTTTGAGTCAAATACATCGTCATGCATCTTCTGAACCAGCCACTCCTCAGCGACACCATCTCGGGGTTCAAAACCAACTCCCATAAATGTGATCCTCTATTCAGAGGCTCATCTTTGGGCGACTCATCGTGCTGTATGAACACGAGTGGAACCGATGGCGCGGAAGACTTGTCGATTCGTGATGAGTCGAGGATCTGCCGTGCCGTGTTGAGAATTTTGGAGCCGGCGGTTCGAATCCGAGCGGCGGCTGGGATCTCATGCTCGGAGTCGTCGGCGATGCCTTTTTGAAATGTCTATGAAGGAGAGGGCTGCAGGTGTTGCCATGTTTTCTAGGTTACATCTAAATCTTAAATGTGGACACTCTCTATTTAAGGATGAACGTGCCATGCAACATTGTGGACCAGCAGCGCCAGCAGGAAAGAAACCAATAAAAGACACCAATAATCAGTTCTACACATCCAAACCAAAGAAAAAAAGCTTAATGTGGCATCTATATCTGATAGTGGAAATGAGATGGCGTTTTATCACAGGGGGTGGCAAGGATTTATGCGGCTTGCCAATACTCGCTGCGGAAGAACGTCACCAAAGCAGTGCTCGTCCGAGAACATGCGTATGCACGACGGCTGCAGTGTTGCCCCTTCCGCTGTAACCAACCATCAACGCATATGCCAAGCTACGAAGGCGTCGCATTATATCATCGCGCCTCCGTCCTGCTCCTCAAACTGATCTCCGCCCTCCAAGAAAGAGCCACTACTCTTTATCTTTCGTTTGCAAGCTTTATCTCTGAAAAACACTGCAATACTTTAACTGCTGAAATTCCATTTCGCGACCCGATCGCCAATGCCGACATGGCTTGCGCGACCCGGTTCATGTGGACGTGTGTCCTCCTTTTCGCCAGCACGCTTGGGCTTTCCTACCGAACCGACAAGTTTACCGTCCTCGCCCACGCCCGAGATGCCAAAGAGACATACGACTACGTTATCATAGGAGGCGGCACTTCCGGGCTCACCGTAGCAGACCGGCTCAGTGAAGACCGGAAAACTACGGTTCTGGTCATTGAATACGGAACATTAGACGACGCGCCCATCATCGACGAGCTACAAGCTTGGTTCCTCATCCAGATAACCCAACCGCAGTTATTCTACAACATCACATCCGTTCCCCAGCCATCGTTACGCAACAGGGCTTTTCCCATCTTGATCGGGAAGACAGTCGGGGGCAGCTCGGCGGTCAACGCCATGATGGCCATACGGGGCTCCAAGCAGGACTACGATCAATGGGGCGCCCTTTTCTCCAAGTCTTCACCTTGGACCTGGGAGGGCATGCTACCGTACTTCAAAAAGGCAGTGCGTTTCACGCCCCCCGACCCGGCACTGGCCCCTGTCATTCCCAATGACCCGGCATTGTGGGGAAAGACGTCTGGGGTGCATGCTGCTTGGCCATCATTCCAATATCCTGCGACGTTCGCCCAAGTACAAACATGGAAAGACATGCCGGGCGTGAATTTTCGACCAGACAGCGGCACTGGTGTGCCAGGTTTGTACTGGTATCCGACGTTCATGAGCCCAACCAACGGTACCCGTTCCTACGCCAGGACTGGCCATTGGGAGAATATTCCGAGACCAAACTATCATCTCCTGACCAGATCAAAAGTCGACAAAATACTGCTGCACGGGACTACGGCCTATGGCGTCAAGTTCACCTCCTTGACTGACGGCTTAACCACGGGTTCGATTCGCGCAAACAAAGAAGTCATCCTCGCCGCCGGCGCCATCCACAGCCCGCAGATAATGCAGCTGAGCGGTCTCGGACCAAAGAGTCTCCTGGAGTCGGCAAACATCACTGTGACAGTGGACCTCCCCGGCGTCGGTCAGAACTTCCAAGATCACATAAGCCTGTCCGCCAATTTCACCTGTAAGCGCAAATATTCCATTCAATTACTCGCCCTCCCACCCTCCACTTCCAGAAGTCTAACAGACCTGTCACAGATCTCAACCTAGACTTCAACCCCTCCATCAACAGCCTCACCCAAAACGCCTCCTTCCGCGCCTGGGCAGATTCCCTCTGGGCAGCAAACCGCTCAGGCCCCTATTCGCTCGCCAGCGGCAACGTCGGCCCCTGGCTTCCCTTCCCCGTTGTCTCCCCCCGACACAAATCAATATCCTCCACCCTCCTTTCCCAAGACCACGCCTCCCTCCTACCCCCCGGAACCCACCCCACCGTCATCGCCGGCTATCGCGCCCAAATGCTCGCCATGGCGACTTCTCTACGCGAGAACAAAACCGCCTTTTTCAACATGCCGCTCAGCGGCCGGCCCACCACCACCCTTATTGCCAACCTACACGCCCTTAGTCGTGGAACGGTAAACATCGACCCGCGAAACCCGACAGCAGAGCCGCTAGTAGATTACCGCGCGCTTAGCAATCCGCTTGACGGAGTCATCTCGGCGGATATTCTCCGCTACCTACGAAAATATTTCCAGAATGCTGCAAACGCGCCGTACCAGCCGGTGGAAGTGACGCCGGGGGTAAATGTGACGAGCGATGCGGAGTTGGTGGCGTATATTCAGCAAACTATGCGGCCTAGTGGGCATCATCCTGCGGGGACGTGTGCGATGATGCCGAAGGCGCTTGGGGGCGTGGTGGATGAGCGGTTAAGGGTTTATGGAGTGAAGCGGTTGAGGGTTGTGGATGCGAGTGTTATGCCGATGGTGGTGGGGGGAAATACTTGTTTGCCTGTTTATGCGATTGCTGAGAAGGTATGTCATCTAGGGGCGTGATGTTTGAAGTGCTGTGCTAACGGGGGTTGATGTAGGCTGCTGATATTATCAAGGGGGAAAAATAATGTGCGGCGGTTTCTGTCGAACTAAAAGCCAGACCAATATTGAGGGTACAAAACGTCGTCAACCTACAGGCTTCTTCCACTCACCCCCTGGAAATCATTCCACCAAACCAAGCTTGGCACTTTTTCCTTCTTACTTTGCCCGGTCTACGTAAACAATAAACTTAACCGAAGCTACTGATAACGTAACACTAGTTCGTTTCATATTCCAGCTTCTTTATCATAATTTTAATTTTACCTTTAAGGTTAGGTGTCAAACTGCAGCCGCCTCGCTAGGCGCTCAGGCGCGCAGGGGCCTTGGATCATGTGCTCTCCACACACAGGGAGCTTCCATTTGTACATAACTGGGGAGTGCGAAGCACTCCCCTTTTCTACCTAGTTAAGTCACTTTGCAACTGCACTTCCGCTGCTCGCGAGCCCTTCGTTCTTCAGTCAAACGTTCCATATTAGGTCTGAAAGCTTAATACTAAGATTATGATTAAGCTTACCTACCTTATTAACGGAAGATATATACCAGCTTAAAGGGATTTTCAATACGCATTTGTAAATATTTATTAATAAGGCTCTAGTGAAATGCTTTTCCTTAATTAACTTATATTAAGGGAAGCGAACTAGTGACTCGGGGCGCCTATGTAGGCCGACCCTGTCGTTCTTTTTAGGCTCTGTTTGAAGTCGTATCTGGGCTTTTGAAATGGCCCACGGCAACGCAATATGACGTCCCAACGCAATACCCCGAGCAGGCAGTGTCCTTAACGCTGGGATTCCAGGCTGCGAGGGCGCCCGTCGTGATGTTATACAGCTGCCGCAAAGTCGCGGCAGCTGTTAATTCTCGGAAACGCCATGCCCGTCATGGAGCAGTTGGTAATTATGTCAGTGGCGTTGCGCTCCAGCGGCTGCACGCAAAACTGCTGTGTCCCCGGCATCTCGCGTGGAGTGAACGTGCCACCAGTGGCGTTGAGCGACGAATTCCAGGCAAGGAGGTCCGCTACAGTGACGCCATACAAGAGGGCGATGTCCTCGCAGTCACGTCCTCTTACTCTTGTCAACGTTACAGAGTACCATCGTCTTACTGCTTACGACGCTCTTAACCTAGCGCGTGGAGTGGTAGGTGGTAAAGTAAATGTCTTAGAAAATCGAATCCAGCCGGTACTCGGTTAGCAGGCTGTTAGTAACTGCTAGATCTAGATACTGCGACATGCCTGACTTCCAACCCCACAGCTCGACGCGTATGTTGGACTCGAGGACGCGCTTGACGGCGGGCATCATGTCGCGGTCCCCCGTGATGACGACAAAGGTCGTCTTTCGAATTTTCTCGGCGGCCTTGGGGTCGCCCAAGTGCTTCGCCCGGAACTCGGCTTGGAACCTTTGCTCAGTCGCTTTCGTCGCCATGTCGACTAACATGGAGTTTTCGACATCCTTTTCCTTACCGCCGTCGGCGCGGTCGTAGATGTTGGTCTCGAACTTGTTCTTCTTGAAGGCCTCCCAGACTGGGTCGTTGGGGGGGTGGGCGGGAGCCGTAGAGGAAGGAGGGCCCTGGATGCGATTTTTGCCTCGGAGCCTCTCGCTGAGCTTGCTGATGTCGATGCGGGGACGCGGGTCGCGCTCGCTGTCTTTCAGCTTGGGCATGAGGCTGTTGGAGTCGTCGACAAAGATCATGAAGGTTTCATCGGATATTGTGATGCTTGTTGAAAAAAAAGCCCTGAAGAGGAGGTGGTGACAAGATGCGATAAATTGCTGTGAAGGCTCGACAATACTTGAGGTATTTTATGGCCAGCCAGCTGCTTCAAAGGATATGGGGTGGGCATTTTGATGCCCCGCCCGAGACATCGGGACGTCGCATTTGCAATGACGCATGAAGAAAATGTGCGGGGTTTTGTAGGTCGAGGGCTTGAGAACCAATGGGTTGGGCGAAGGTTGCCTCAAGTGTTTTAAGTAGGTAGCTGCAGTGTTTAAGCTGCTAACCCCAGAGGCCTGATAACCCATTTCATCGACGTTCCCTTATTTTAACGGCTTGGCGTTTTCAAGCACGATGCCAAGAAGGTACCGACAGTCTCAGGGATCAGCCCTAACCATGGTGAAATCTTCTCATGAATGATCCCCTCGTATTGGGAGGGGAGCCTGGAGCAGTGAAGCTTTCGATCGGTATTCCCTCCGCCTCGACTCATGTGGCGGCTAGCCACGGGTTGGCAAACTGCAGGTACTACCAGAATGAATGTGATGGAATCCAGTGACAGAATATGATAGAAGACCCGCTCCGCATCCGTCAATGGTCAACTCCCTCAGCTACTCCACTTCGATCCCAGGCTGTAGGCCTCAGAGCATTCGGGATGCAGCCAGACAGTTTGCGCTACCCGAGGCACTCTCGCCGAAGGTTGGATACAAATTCTCTACTAAACCCGTGCACATTCTTTCGGATTTTCCCCTCCCTCATGTGTCGCAGTCATTTTCTGGAAAAATATCTCTTCTTGGGATGGCGGAGAAACACAACTTCATCATGGACCCCTCGGGGGACGTGATTCTTACCCTCAGCAATCCAGATGCGCCATTCGCTGTTTGGGACAGGTCAGGCATCAGCGACACCGACAAGCAAATTCCCGAAGACAACCCCACACCGGCACCAGCCCCCGACGTGACGTTCCTCCTCTCATCACGCCATTTGTCTCTTGCGTCTCCAGTTCTCAAGACGATGCTCTCCGGTCCGTGGAGCGAGGGGGTCAAAATGGACTCCGACAGCCTCTATCACCTCACCGCCGGGGATTGGGACAGCGAAGCTCTCGCCATGGTCATGAACGTCATCCACGGGCGCTGGAGTCTAGTGCCCACGACGGTTGCGTTGGAGATGCTGGCGAAGATCGCCGTCATTATCGACTACTACGACATCCGTGAACCCCTGCAGCTCATTCTGTCGCTTTGGATGAAGGACTTCAAGGCATCATCGATACCCATGTCACTCGGTCGTGAGCTCGTCCTGTGGATCTTGGTCTCGTGGGTTTTTAAGGATCAGGCCCTCTTCCAACAGGCAATCAAGGTGGCTATTCTCCGGAGCACACATGAGCTGGATGTTCCCGGCGATCTTCCGATCCCGTCTGCTATCATCAGTGAGTAGCTTTCCCTAAGCCGCTGTCGAGTTTTCCTTGGCAGCCACTCGGCCCTTCAACCACTAAATGGCCCCGCATCGCAGACGAAATCAACCTTCGCCGCTGCGAGTCAACGAAGGAGATCGCAGAAGGTCTCACGAAGCTTCGCCAAGGCTACATTGGGGGCCAGTACGGCTGTGATTTTGAGTGCCGCTGTATGCACCTTGGCGCGCTGATGAAAGGGTTGCACGACTTAAAGTTCGTCGACGACAACACTCCTGACACGGTATTCGGAGACTTAAGTTTGGTGCAGCTCGTGGAAAAGTTGCGGACTATAAAGTCTCCCAAGTGGACAGCCGTCCCACTCCAGTGCTGCTGCTATTCTAGCAACGGCAATTACTATGATCGGTACGAAAACACAAACAAGGTATGCCCCAAGTGTCCAAAGGCTCACAAGTGTTCGCCAGGCACGCTGGTTTACGGATTTGGGGAGTTCCGTCTTGGTGTGGGCGAAAGTGTCATCAGCACCACCTCTGGAGGTGTCTTGGGCCAACACGCGCAGCGACTCGTGAACGCACTCGAGGGGAATATTGTGATGAACCTAGAACAGTTTCTATTCGGCACTGAAGCTAAGCAGCTTAGTTGTCATCATATGTAGCCTACATGTTAATACAAATGGACGACGAGGGGCCTAGGAACTCTGAGGGTAGCTACTTTGGAGCTGTTCGACCTTGAGACCGGGTACTAAAGAGTTTGGAGAGTTCAGGTGCCTAGATTCGTTTCATAATTACTACACATTTGTTTCAACTTTCTGTTGGACTTTGCGTGCCGAAAAAGCACATCTTGGAGCTTGGGGACTTGATTAGGTACCTAGCGTGCGCTCCCACTTAGCTGCTCATTCGCTGTGGGGCGGCGGGTGATGTCACCTCAATTTCCAGGCTTGGCGCGACTCACGATGGTGGAGCCACGCATTCTTTTTCCTTTTCCTCTTCTTCAACTTATTACTGGCGCGCATGATTCCCTCTTTCTCCACCTTTTACCGTCTATTTCACGCCACCAAGGACCAGCAATAGGAATATACGCAACCTGAACAACGGGCATCCGCACGCAACGAGAATTCACGATGGCACCACCAACCCCCGTCGATGTGAGCAAGCACCCATGTCCACCCAGTGGAGCCGTCAGACATCCCTGGCTTTTAACAGCTAATCCCCTTCAGGTTCGCGACCGAATGATAGCCAGTTACAAAAAACATGCAGGACCGACCGACCAAGAGATCGACGGCTTCAAACCCCTTGCTGTCCGAGATTACTACCGCTACACGAACAAGGTGGAGGTCTTCAATGGGATAAGGCAAGCTCCGAAGAATTTTTTCAAGGCCATCCGTGCGGGCCGCGACAACTGCTATGATATCCTGATAAGCCACCGTACATCTTTGATAAGATTCCTATGGAACATGTCGTGTAAATCGTGGCAAACGAGATTATGATGGATTTCAATCATGTTCTCCGGCCAGAAGATGTCCTTGAGGTTGTCATGGCGAGTGTGCCAGAAAGCCTTCGGATCAAGTCCAATCCTCTGCGCGAGGACCTAGACCTAACAATCGAGCGAATGGCCTCGTGTCCGGCCTACACAAACTCCCGTTGCCTAAGCCGAGCCCGGAAGCAGTGGCGGAAGCAGTAACGGAACCGGCAGAAACAGTGAGGAGCACCCGAGTTTTCAGAGCCTTGAGACCTAAGTTGCTAATCACGTTTACAGCGTAGCTCACTCGATTATGACTCAAGCGATGACGAGTCCAGCGATGAAGAACCCGACGAGTTCGAATCAGTGCGGCTGTCCGGAGGCACCTACGCCAAGGTCTCCCACCACGTCAGCATGCGCAACGACAAAGGAAAGGCCGGAGTCATGTACCGTCTCGAGGAGGTCCTGAAGGAAGTCTCCGATGAAATCCACCTCACCCCGCTGAAAACCCCATTCGGCTTCCGCTCTAAACAACCGTAAGAACTCACCGTCCATTCCGTTGTCATACCAGATCAAGGCAGAGCGTTCCCTGAGGAGAACAAAGTCCTAGTCGACGAAAACATCTACTACAACTACGACCAGATCCGCGCCAAGCGTTACAGAGAGGATCCAGCGTACGCCAAAAAGATACTCGACCGCGTATGGCCGCACCGCGTAGGGCCACGGGCAAGCCCCGCTGTAGCAACTACCGCTGCAGCAAGTACCTCTGAAGCAAGTACCGATGTAGCACGTACTGTCATAGTCCTGTCACCCTGAGCCTAGCAAATGAGAGTGGTCAGGGGGTGTTGGATCAAATGAACGCAGATCATAGGTGTCTAGAGGATCATTGGAGACATATCGTAATGGTTTGTTTACTCGGGTGTTGCAACGTCGTAATTTCCCATGGCGCGCCCGAACCTACCCTTGAACTAAAGCCTCCCCATCCCTTCTCACATTCCCGTCCCCAAAGTCGCGGTATGCTGACTCGAGTAGATCGACCTAGGCAGTATCACCCCCCCCAAAACCGCAAGAAATTCTCATCCGACACAACCGCCTCCCCCTTCCCCAACACATAAATCTTGATAGCCTTCGCGCCCTCACCCCTCTCATAGACCACAGCACACCTCTGCCCATCCACACTTCCACTCCCACTACCACTCCCAGTCCCCACAACCCCCCTCACAGCCTCCCTCAACTCCCCAAGCAGCGCCGCCAACTTCCGCAGTTCAACCTGTCTTTCCGCCTCCCACCGCTCAAAGTGTGCCGCAGCATTAACAACACTGACGTGCTCGAATGTCCCCTCGACATGCGAGCCGACAATCAGCCAGGGCGTGCGGCCAAACCACAGCTGGGGGAGGTAGGAGCTGATTCCGATACCAGTACCTCCTGATCTTGTTCCGGTTGATGTTCCTGGTCGTCCTGGCTTGCGGGCTTTTGACTTCATTTCTGCGGCGGTAGATTGGGGCATTACTGGAGCGTTGAGGAGGTTTGAAAGGGGCGCTTTTGTCTTGGGCGAGGACGGGTTGATCTGGAGCTGTTCCATTTCGGACTGCAGGGAGGTGAGCGGGATTTCAGGGGATCCTTCGTAACAGGCATCGACTTCGAAACCGACGACGCAATCAAGGTCTCCAATCGGATAGCGCAGGAAGCGATCGTGCGTGGTGCTCGCTTCTAGGCCAGGCGGAAACCGCGTGAAGGCCTTCTCGAAGTTATGGCCCCAGCCCGTCGACTGGAACGCCATGAATGCAGAGTCGTACTGCTCGATGAAGAGCGTGTTGTGGACGAGCGAGATGTGCACGCGGAAGCTCTGCAGGCTTCGGCCGCTGCAGAAGTCGAGCAGCTTGCGGAGGCTGTTGCGCGTGGTGACGATGTCGACGGTGTTGAGGCGGAAGTCGGGGCTCATGACTGCGGCGGCCTGGAGGACTTGTTCAAAGGGGTTCTTGGTTGTGGTCCAGGCGCTCTTGGGCGCGGAGGGGGTGTTTTGGTCCTTAGGGACTTTGATAGGGAGAGCGACATCTTGCCAGAGCGGCGCGTGTCCTGTTGAATTGGTTAGGACAGCTGATGGCGTAGGCTTTGCGGGAAGTGGTTAAAACCAGTCAGGCTCACCTGGGACTTGAAAACCCCCGAAGCTCTGCCAGTTGTAGCTGCAGATCAGCTCATACGGCGATGCGCTGGAGACTGGAGTCGTCGAAGGTTGGAGGGTCGCGGCGTCGATGGTGTGAATTGACTCTCGGCCCCGTAAGCCTTTCCACATCTGAGCTCCGCGTGATTTGGCATTTCGAGGTGGAGCCCTGGGGATTGGCGCTGTTTGCGCGGAGGCGGCAGGTGCGGGTTGCGCTTGGGGCCGAGAATTGTGCTTGGCCGCCCGATGCTGGATGAGCGCCGCTTCCGATTGGAAAGTGCGCCCACACTGGCAGGTCGGCATTGTCGTCAGGGCTCGAGTGAGGGTTCAGTGGGGCGGGCACGATATTTTGATGCGGGATTTGAGTTGGTTGCCAATCCACAAAGCGGGCCCGATCGGGGCCTAATGCATTCCGGTCGAGTGACACACGCTGACCAAGCCTTCGACGCACTCGAGTCGACGTCCCGTCCCGTCCAATGCCCAATAATCATTCACCGCGCTCCACTGGAACGCGGACATGGAACCCCAAGAAGAAGGCACATTGTTGGGAAGACATTTTTATTTGCCACACCAAAGTAATTAAAAACTCCGATAAAGCTCCAGAACAATCCCACCATGCATTCCACCAGCTCACATTAAACGCTCAAGTTCCTAGACCTTTCTTAGTGTTCGACATTAACAAATACATAATCACCGTCCCATTCTACAAGCTCTCTGTATCCCCAAGAAACACCAAAACCACTGCACCTGTTAAGCCTTTGATGTCGAGTTCGCCCTCGCCGTCGGCGCCGCCGAAGAACTCGAATTCGGCCAACGAACACTGCTCAGAAGACTCATACTCAGGCTCGAAATCGTCGGACGAGACAGTGACAACGCGTTTGTAACATTTGACACGCCCGTCGCAATCCCCGAAACGTTCAACCCGCCGGAGGCAATGGGGCCCAGGAGGCCTGACGTGATAGGACCAAGAAGTCCCGAAGTGATGGGATCGAGGATGCCGCCGAGAAGTCCGCCCTTGGATGTGGAGTTTGCGGCGCGAGATGATGCGCTGGAGTTGGTGGGGGTAAAGGTGAAAGCGGCGGAGGCGTTCCAGGTGGGTGCGGGGGTTGAGGAGGTGTTTGCGAATGGCGCGCGGTTGTGCACTGTGACGAGGGTGGTTTGGCTGCGGACTTCGACGACGTGGTAGTTCTGGGATGAGGCTAGGGAGATGAGATGGCTGGTGAGCCAGAAGGCTGTGAACAAAGAGAGCTGCATTTTGGCTTCGAGGAGTTCCAGGTTGGTTGTTGAGGGTTACATGGGATGGCGCTGTGGCATCTCAGGGGTACACCTGCGAGGTAGTAAATATACCCCAGGTACGACATGACAGTGTATTATTATCTCTGCATCTTAATACCCAAAACTTGGTTTGTATGACGAGACGTCTGTTCCTGACGATTCCACGTTTTGATCGGGTATTGGCATTTCATTTATCGGTGCCGTGTTACCCAAGCCCTGCGGGTTGAAAGCGTGCCGCTGTCTGTTCCTGGATTGCCGATCCCTGCCATTTTTGGCCCAGATTCGAGATTGACGACGTCTTTTTTGCCAAACTCCCGGTCTTGAAAGCCATTGTTTCGGTACAGCATATTATCCTAAAACAGCAGCCAATTGTTCTAACGACGTCATAGACTTAAACACCATCACATTCATCGCGAGCTTACCGGCATTGTGTGCACATTGTGTGCACAGTCGTGCCCCTGGCCGTTGAATGCTCCTCCCTGGCACCAGCGCCAAGATCGTTGCATCGTTCAAGATGCTGGAACCAATGAGACGCGCTTTTGAAGAGTCCGGCCGCGCCTTCCCAGAAGGGGTTGGGCCTGTTCCCTTGAAGTCGTCGTCGGGACCGGAAAGGACCGATGCGGGGTTGGGGTCTGCTGGCGGGCGCTTGGCCGATCGTCGCACCGTTTGGACCCTCAACCGCCGCTAGTACTCTGATGCTATCATCGCCAGCTACCTCAAGCGATAACTAAATACACCCTCATCATCATTCTGTCTGTGGCTGATGAAAGATGACCACGTTCATGGCAACCCTTCGCCCTCAGGAGGCAACGACGCAAGATGTTGGCTCCGAGACCCCACCTTCAGATTCGGGCGCTGATTCACAATCCGCGCCGTCACGCACAGCAGGTCTCCCCCGCGACGACACTCCGATTGAGCCCCAGCCTTTATTTGGCGCCAAGCAAGGCAAACCGGAGTTAAGAAAAGAGCAGTTCCGGATTCTGAGAGTCCATCCAGCCCGCGAGGGCGATGAAGTGCGAGCGGACCTTGTGGAATACAACATCAACGACGAAGTCGACTTCGAGGCGGTTTCGTACACCTGGGGGCCGCCTTCTAACGACCCGGTGTCGCTCAACCAGGAGCCGTACATCAAGATCGGCGACAGGCATCATCGCATCACATGGTCCGTTCGGCACGCACTCGATGTCTTCCGGCTTACCGACGATACCCGGAACCTCTGGATCGACCAGATCTGTATCGACCAAACAGACGACGAGGAGAAAAGCGCCCAAGTTCCTCTGATGGGGCAGATCTTCAGACGCGCGACGGGCACCCTGATTTGGCTGGGCCCCCACGACGATCACCTGATCGCAGCGGCTGCCAATATTAAGCTCTTCGGGAACCTTCGCCGACAGATCGTTGCTGTCGCGGATCTCAATCCTTCATTATCCAAGGCGCGCCGTCTCAGCGCCGTACTCGATCTATTACGCCGGACATCTGAAGAGCAAGAAAAGCACGAGATAACTGGCCAGAGGTCCCTCCTATCGAAGCTGGATGGTGCAGAAATTGCGCAAATCCTGGATCTATACTCCAATCCATGGTTTGTTCGCACATGGCCCCTCCAAGAGGTTGTATTGTCGAAAAACAAAACCGCTTACATTGGTCACTTTTCCATCGATTACGAAGACCTCGGCCTATTCACAAGCTGGTATATCCAGCATTATCACAAGTCGTTGCCCTCTGCAAGAAGGTTGAGGGGCTTGCGAATCGTCCGATATGTTTACCGTTTTGCCGTCATGTACGGCAAAGGAATTGACCTGTGTTCCCTGCTTAGCATTATTCGCAGATTCGACGTCAAGGAGCCAAAGGATAAAGTGTTTGCTCTGTTGGCTATGGTCAACTTTGGCCTCCGCCCGGATGGTAGTCCTTATCCAGATGTCAAAGACTCTTATCACCCACGACATCGGGTGGTACCGGCTCCGTTGCGGCCCGATTACTCCAAGTCCGACGCTGAAGTCTTCCTCGAGACGGCAAAGTACCAACTAAACAGAGACAAATCAGTACATTTCCTTGCCTTCGTCCGTCACCCACCGTCTCCCACAGCCTTTCTGAGAACACCGTCATGGGTCCCGTGGTGGAATGACCCCGACGAAGCACAGGATCCGCTTTGGCGTCCTGGTGACGACGATGACGAACATTTGGCCGACTCTACCGTGCATACTGACGTCTCTTTCGACGAACGGCTGTCGCTATTCGACCCCCAAACATATGTACAGACTTGCATGGTATGGGGGGTCGAAATAGGAAGAGTGAAACGGGCATCACTGCCTTTTCCCAGCAGCTTGCGGGGCACCCGCACACGCAATATCATTGGCAGCGAAATCGAAACTCGGATGAAAGAACAAAAAGAGTCCGGCTCTAGTCTGTCCCCGAAAACCACCTGGGAAATTTCCGACACTCTGGCACTCATCGAGGAGCTCATCATGGCTCTCACAGCTGGGAGCACGACCGTGCCAGGTCCCAGCCAGCTCGTGACAAATATCAGGAAAGGTGAGCAAGCAGCTGATGGGCTTGTGCAAAGGCAGATGCGCGGCTTCGTTGGTTGGATATCCAAACTTCCCGACCAGGACCCAAAACCCGAATATTTGAGGGCCTTGCTGAAGTTGCAAAGCCAAGTTCAGGCTGACGACCCTGGCTTCCTCGCCGACGACGAAACAATCCGCGCGGTCATGAGTCGGGTTCGGAATTCGGCAGGTAACAGATGCCTTTTCAGGACCGACACTGGAATGCTCGGCCTAGGCCCTGCCTGCACAAGAGTGGGCGATGTGGTGGTCGTGCTGCGCACGGGACCGGTTCCGTTCGTTTTGAGGGCGGAAGAAGATTGTGGATCTGAATACCAAGTAGGTTTGCCCGGTACTCAGCATCTGGTGGGCAATTGCTACGTCTATCGTGCCATGGATGGCGAATTCGCCGAGAAGGTCGAGAAAGAGGCGCTCCAATTCACCTTGGTGTGAGAGACACAAACACTGCAAAGAACTGACTCGAGGGCTGAATACGGAAAGTCATGGAACCTAGGTACGGTTGTCATTTCACATATCTAAGTAGACCCTTCTCGACAGCCACACGTGCTACATCCCAAGCTTACGCTGAAAGTTCGTCACAGTGTGCAGAACGATGTCTACCTCCTCGCTCGAGAGACGGTGATCCTCAACTAGAGCAATAGAGTTCGCCGTGCGAACTATGTTTTTGATCTGCCGTCCGTTCAGATCGACGTTTGCAAGTCGATCCACTGTCGTATCCGGCCAATCCAGTTTCTCGTAACCGGCCGTCCGCTCCGAGAATACGCGCCACAAGCCCTTGCGCGACTGGAGATCCAGAGGCTTGTATTCGAGAATCAAATGCATGCGGCTCTGAAAAGCCGGATTCATGGAGTCTATGCTGTTTGTAGTCATGAACATAATACCATCGAAGAGTTCGAAGATGCGCAGGAGCCCTGGAAATGGTGGTTTCCTTCGTCAGTATGACCAGTCCAAAGAAACAGGAGAAACGCCTTGGTTCTCACTCACCGCTCACAAAGTTGTTTCTCACAAGATCGCCTGGTAACCTCCGATCGAGGAAGACGTCGGCCTCATCGATCAGCAGAATGGCCTTCCGGCGTTTGATCAACTTAAAGATCCCCTGAAGTTGGCCTCAACCTTGCTCAGATCAGATCCCAGATCTCCAGAGAGGATGGCGTATATTGGGCTTTGTATGTCGTCGGCAACGGCCTCGACTGTGGCCGTCTTCCTGACACCGGGTGGGCCGTGAAGAAGGAGAATGCAGCCCTGCCCTTATTTTTAATTATATCGTCAAATCCAATCTGTCCCATAGTGTTCTGCCTAGCGAGCGATCGCACTAGTCGCTTCTGATCTGCCGGGAATAGCAAAGTTTCGAAGGCACCCTGGCTGAGGGGGACGTCGTGGAGGCAATCCACCATGAACCAGCACCACTGTTTCTCCTGGAGGGAGAACCCGCCCACACGATGGCTTGCCAATACGTAATCGTCTTCGGTGAGCGCCATCCCCTCCGCCTTGATGCTACCCAGCTTGATAAAGTCGATCGACATGTTTTCAGCAAATGCGATGCAATCCACAACAACTCGCCCATCTATCCGGACCCCCTCTTCCACATATCGGTCTTGCGAGAAAAAAATTCTCTGGGATCGTTCGTGTTTCACTGAGAATGCTGTCCCGCTGTAGTACCGGTGGTGTATTCCAGCAAGGTTGTAGAACTTCTTCCCTCTCACTACGAGCTCAGCCCGCACCGTATCCCTTTCCGGGTGGTATTTCAGAGGGTAGGCGGATAGTTTGCCGACTTGCTCCCTTCCTGTATACAACGGGATGGGCATCGTCTTCTCCAAGTAGCCGAACAGTTTCCCGTCATGGGAAAGAAATCTAGCAGTGACATCGAACATGGGTTCCTGGTATCCAAACTTTGTTTGGACCTCCGCTTTGTAGGTGACGCGTACAACCTCGAGAATGGCTGTTGTGTGTCCCGAGCCTGCGAAGACAAGGTCTCCTGGTTTGAAGAGCATCCAAAGGTCGTTGTAGGCGATATCGGGTCCTTCCATGTTTGGAGTCAGTGCTTCGTACCTCCGGATGGCTTGACCAAGCCTCTTCAAGCGCCGATAATCATTTCAGGAAACTGCTCTTGCGATGAGTAGAACGGTATCAATTCTTGCAACCCTTCCCCACCCTCTCGCCATGGCAACTTCCCCGCTGGAATTGCCCCTCGCAGCCTTCTCCGTCACTCCAACCAAAAGCGCTAGCATACTGGGCAAGTATCGACAATCGCGCTCTCAGCTGCTGGGGTTTGAACTGCTCACATCTGCAATCGACTCCTGCAACGAGCTTGGCACTGTGGGGACAGTTTTGCAGTCCGAACTAGACTTCCAGCAGTGCAGATTGCCTGACAGGCTGGTCACCATGGCGAGCCAGCAGCCGCTGAGGCTGCTCTCCTTGGGTATGCGCTATTTTTCCGTCTGGCCGTTGTGTGCCGTCGATCTCCAAGCTGACAGCTGCAGACGGTGGAGGGATAAGGGGCTACTCTGAGTTGAATATACTCGAGGCCATCATGAAGAGAATCCAGCAACAGCTGCAACCTCCCGCGCCGCCACTCCCGGCTGAGTACTTCGATCTCATTGCTGGAACCTCGGCTGGAGGGTGTGTGACCTCCGACTTCGTCGTTGCTACCACGATTTACGTGTGCTGACCCCGAGGTAGACTCATTGCCATCATGCTTGGGAAGCTCTGAATGACAATCGAGGAAGCAACGGCCTTTGCGGCGCTGTCGATCGACATGTTCGCAAAGCAATCAGCATTCAAGCTTTCAGGAGAAGGCCGTTTGGATAAAAAGGTGTTCACTGAGATCATCCGAGATGTCATCAAACAGAAACTGGGCGACCCGGACGGTAAGTTGCGCTCGGCTGGTGAGCAGCCGTGCAAGATGCAAGTCTCTGTGATTCTGATTACGTGCTCCAACACGGTCGTAACTTCGCGGAACGCTGACAAAAGTATGTAATCGCAGATTCGTCTGTACGGTATGCAAGGGAAACGTCTCACGTGTTCGCCTGTTTAGGTCTTATGAATCTGGCGACAACCTAGAGCACGACTGCGCGATATGGGAAGCTGCCAGAACGACCTCCGCTGCCCCTACGTACTATCCTTCCATTAATATAGGGCCACCCGAGGGACGTGAGAGCTTTCTGGACGCCGGGCTAGGATGCAACAACCCTGTATATGAGCTACATGACGAAGCTGAACGTCTGTTTAGCCATTCGAGGAACGTTGCCTGCATCATCAGCTTGGGGACGGGTAAGCGGAACACGAACCGGCTGTCCAAACTGGGGCAACTGGAGAGGAATCTTGTCCCCAGCAAGCTCAAAGACGCCCGGACCCTCACAAATGGCCTCAAGTGGATTGTTGTGGACTCGGATGCTAGGGCGGACGACATGGACCGCAAGTATCGCCACCTCGGCGGTGTCTACTTCCGATTCACAGTGGAACATGGCTTGGAGGATGTCAAGCTTGCTGAGTCTCAGAAGCTAGCCGATGTGGCGACACAGACCATGGCCTATATCGGATAGCCGTTTGTCACTTCAGCCCTGGATGAGGCTGCTACGGCGCTCGTTTATGTGGAGAACAACTCGAAAAGGTACTACACTCTGGGGCAGCTGTCCTTATCCAACGAGGCCGTCATTCAGGCGACGGTGCAACAGCACACCATCACACAGTCTCTGCAAACTAGGAAGGAGTTCTGCCGGCGGTGGTTCTCTAGCGCCACAGCGGCAACTAATCGGCGTCACGACCTTCACGACACATTGTCGAAGCGATTTCAGCGCCGTGATATTGGATACACCAGTTGCGCTTGGCTGCTCGAGAAACAGGAGTTCAAGGAGACACTTGGTGGCGCTTCTTCGAGTGTCCTATGGCTAAAGGGACGCCCCGGCGCAGGAAAGTCAGTCCTGGCTTCGGTGGTGGTGGACTACCTGTCTAAGAGGGCGGCGGATAACAGCTACTATCCTCCGCTCTACTACTTTTGTCGCCAACGCTGTCCGCAGACGACGCTCAATGATATTGTTTGCTGGCTTTTGGCTCAGATGAAGCAGGGGGGCGATGAAAGAGTGGTTGATGGAGCCGAAAAGTTTGTTTGCGCGCAGGAATAGCTAGACCTTGTCATTCGCTAGCTGCCCGAAGATCTCACTGCGGCTCTTCTACAACTTCTCGGGGATCTCTTGAGTTTGCCGGAAGGGAAACCGACGATGGTTATCGATGGCATCGACGGATGCGCCTCACTGCCTTCGCCAATCCACCTTTTGATCTCGTCCATCTTCCAGTCTAAAGCCAAGGGCGGGGTAAACATGTTCTTCACCTCAAGGCGAAGCATCGAGTCAGACTTTCAACATCGTCTGGCCCCGCTCGCTGGCGACGCAGGCGCACCACCCGATGTGAGGGAAATGGAACTCACGACAGAGGATACCGCCGGCGACCTGAAAGCATTCGTTGAGTACAGAGTCAACCAACCTAGTTCCCCGTTAGCCTACAAATCTCAGGCGCAGCGGGAGGAAATCATCGAGGCCGTGCGCAAGCGCGCGGACGGCATATTTCTCTATGCAAGTCTAGTACTGGGCGAGCTCAAGGGTGCCAAGATTGCCTCCAAACGCGCCATCGAGTCTACGCTCAAGACCTTACCCGAAGGCATTTTTCGAACATACGAACAGCAGTTGGAACTTGTCTCTGAGGAGAAAGTCTGGGAGGTTTTCTGGTGGATTCATGCTGCCACACGACCCCTAACTTGGGACGAAATCAAGAACGGACTTGCGATTGCGGATGGGGCCTTCAACAAGGATGGAATTATTGACCAGCCCAAGGATCAGTTCGTCCAGGACACGTGCGGGTCTCTCATAGAGTTGTATGGCGAGGGCAAAGCGCACCTACGTTTCATCCACCCGACGCTTCGGGAGTTGCTCGATCAGAACGGTGAGGCCGGAAACCGGCTGGAGTTACATCTCGCCCACCCCATGATCGCAACCAAACTACTAACCCTTCTCGATTTGCCCGGCATCCCAGAAGCACCGATCAGTGAAGCAGGGGGCGAGTTGGCTGAGACGCAAGGACGCTGTGAGATACGCAGCTAGGAACTTCACCAGTATGCCGTGTTGAGCTGGTACCGACACCTGAAGGCAAGCGGGACAAGTGCCAACGTCGCACTGGAAAGCGCTCTATTCGAATTCCTCGGTTCCGACTCATCACTTATGTGGATTGTTGCTGCTCTCACGACCATGCTGTCAAACGACGGTCGTCGTACGGACACATACGCGTTTCTCGAAGATGTTACGGATTGTCTTTGGAGCTGGATCCAAGAAAGAGGAAGCGCCCTGGAAGTGTCGAGTCAGGAAGAATTGAAGGCCTGGAGTACGGACTTCCTCACTCTTATGCTCGACTGGGGTGACGTGTTGGAGAGGGATCCCGGGTACATCTACTCTATACACTTCGACATACTCTCGAAAAACAACCGGTTTCGCTGGTTTGTCGATGCCAAAGTACCACAGCTCGTGATTCGCTTCGGCGATTTGGAGCTTCGCACTCGCAGCTCCCTGGGGTGGACGTGGCAGGATAATATCGTTGCGGTGGACGAGGAGCGGGACTTCGCATACGTCGTTCAACAAGGCTATCTTCAATGCTACCACGCTAAGACAAATCTGCTCGTAGCGGAGGCGCTTAGGCGATGTGGTCTGCGAGAGATCCACCCTAGCCCCTGATAAAAGCGCTCTTGCTCTTCTAGTTTGCCACCCTCCTAAACTTGACCAACACACCACAGGACACGTTGCCAATCTTCGCCGGGGTCTACAGCTGAGCACATTGAACACCAAAGGGGCCATGATTGCGTGGGGACTCGAGAACGAGGCCGATCGGGACGAGACACGGGCACTTTCCGCCATCCTGTTTATTCGACCGCTACGCCGTGACGTGTTGGTAGTACGGCTTGACTACCAAGGCGTGTCCAGGACCAATCTCCTGGGATCACTGCCTGGTCTGTCTTCATTTCTGCTGCGGAGTTTTGAGGCCGACATTATGTGGGTAGTGGACGATACCGATTGTCTTGCGTTTTCTACGGATTCATCTTCCCTTGCCACACCGATAGAACTTGTCTCCCTGGGCGATGAGGTGCCGGAGTCGAAGGCCTTCTTCCTAAAGAGTCCGCACTACCGCTCCTCGAAAATGGTAGGAAACCTCAAGACGTTTGCCATGATTCGCGACAGAAGGTTCATTGAGTTGTGGGATGTGGAGACGAGGAGTGTGCGACACACGGCCCAAGTCCCCGGAGTCGGTCACATCCTCAGCATTAGCTACTCTGCGCGATTTCTACTTGTTCTCAGGCTTCAAACCCCCGGTACAAGTACCAAGGCGCGAGATCTGAAGAATGGGAGAATCAGGCCACAAAGAGGCAATGTCTATATCTACGACTACCGAAATAACTCGTGGCTGGATCTCCTAAAACTGGAGCCGCCGCGGTCAAAGCAGGCTAACTCTTGGGCTTTCCACCTGGCTCCTGTCAAGGCTCGGTTCTCAGCGGAGAGCTCACTCACAATGATAGTTCTTGTCTTCGCCCCTGACGGCTGGTCTGTTGCGCGTAACATTTGGAGTGCCGCCGGCCTGCGTGATCGTTCCATGCAGGCTGGGCACCCTCACCTATTCATCTTCGAGGGCCAGCAGCAACACCAGCAGCAACAACAAAAGAGCGGGAACGGAGCTTTTGGTGCTGCCACACTCAGACATATGATCCCGATGCCGCCGATTGGAGTACAAGACGTTGACCGTGAATTCCCTAAAGTTCTGGACTGGAGCGATCGCCTCGACTCAGCGCTAGTGTCACTTGGTGGGAAAATGGAAAGATTATCGGCAGCTGGTCTTGAAGACTTGGCTTTGAAGTGGAATGAGACGACAGAAGAAAGAGGATGTGAAGAAACTATTTCCCGGCCAGAAGCGTCTGGTGTTTTCGTTACACGAGAGCGCCAGACCTTATATCGACTGCAACTCATCAGGCAGGCCGAAACGAAAGCCCTTAACGCTATATTCGACGTTGAGATCGATCGCGTTAGCTAGGGCGAAAATCAAGCTACCAAATACCTCGTCAAAGACATCACGGGATTATGGGGGTGCCTGTTTGCAACCTTCCAAAAATTCTCCTTCCTGTTTCTTCAATCAAGATCTCCAGAACCACGAGAATCTCTCACGTCATTCTTGCGAAATCAGCCTTTGGGCAACAAAACCTGAGGTACGAGAAGTTGCTCACTCTGATCGGACATGTTGAGAGCGGCCAACCGCTGACTTCTTTTTCCCAGCTCCTTCAATGGCCTTGAGAGGGGAGCGAGGCGACCGATTGAGCCTCCGATTCCTGCCCCGCCATCGCGACTCCCGCAACTGTTTTCTCTACCGTCGCAACGAGCCGTCCCTGCTCGATCTTCCTAGCCAACACCATTGATGCCCCCGACCGAGTCCCTGAGCCCTCGAGGCGCTACAGCACCGAAACCGGCAAGCGGGGAGTCGCGTAAACCGTCGGCTGGATCTCACAGCTGCCGAGCTCAGCATCAGCACGCTAAGAGGGTCGCAACAGAAACGCTAGGTAATCACGATGGAAAGCGGAGGAGCCAGCCATTTCGCGCTTCTAGAAAACCAATGCAGTTTCTGCGGATCAGCTTCAGTCCAGGTACAGTGCGCCGGCTGCCAGCTTGTGCAGTATTGCGGGGACGAGCATCAGTACCTAGATCGCGACACACATGAAGCAGCCTGTTCGCGAATCAGGACGACCCGAGAGGTCTTGGAACTTGAACGCGCTGCGCTCGAAGTCAGGCCCGGAGACTTTCTTACACCCGCCGACATGTTCAATTCTGGCGCTGGGCGGTTCTAGGAGATCGTGGGAAAGCAAGCCTTCATAGTAGCAAAGTTTGATGCCGCTGATGCCCTGCTTGCAGTCCAAACCACTGCCGCAATCAGGGAAGCGTTCCTGCATTTCTACGACATGTTAGACCTCAACAAACATGATCACTTGGGCGCCGCAAATATATATCCCTGCGTTCTCTTGCGACTTGGTCAGGAAATGGAATTCTATGAGTTTGTCAGGTCTTGGGCTATACATGGCAAAACTCCCGCTTCCTGGGAAGACGAAGAGCAGGAGGGCAACAACGAGAACACGGATGGCGAGGAGCTGGAAGACCAGCAAGAAGCCGAGCAGCGGAATAGCAGCCAGGAGGACAATGACCAGGAAGATCACACCAATGCGGGCGTCAACGCTGCATCCGACGATCTATTTGAGGCAACGGACGTTATTTCTCGCCAGGCCCCACTCGCCCATCTCGTCATGCTCGCGCTGTTCAAAGTTCACCTGCGCATGGACCTGGAGACCGTTCAGCGCTACCAATCTGAGCCCGAGGAGTGGTGCAGAGAGGTCGGAGAAACCATCCAAGCAGCAATGCAGGGCCCAGGAATCCCCGACGTCCCCCAGACAATCGAAATGTTGAAGCACCAGTTCGAGAGTCTCTTCCAAACTATTCATGACAGAAACCCGAACTTTTGGGGAGTTTTTATTGACAGAGAGTAGCACTTCTTGCATCCTCCTTAGGCCTTTACCCTCGGTTTGGTTGAGGAAGTAGAGTTAATCCTTTACTACTGCAACCATGTCTGGCAAGAGGATTGGGAGACCTTTCACCATGCCGTATTCTCTGGCCCGGATGGTGCTGCTCACAGGTTCATACCCAGATACGAAAACCCCAACCCCCCTGTCATGATAACCGACATCAAGATGTGGGGCCTTCTTCTAGGCGAAATGGATCAGTTGTTCGCAGAGGGGTTTTGTCAGAATCTAGCACTCATGGCCAATTGTGGTGATGATTGTGTATTGTTGTTGTTCTGTGGAAGAGAAGCTCTGGCCTACAGGGTCCCCTATTGCCAAGCCGGCTACTTCCGCGAATGGCTCCAATTGCTTATATAAGCTGACAGGTTTCTCGTCATGATTTGGAAGATCTCCAGCGACCAAAACACTGACGCTGACAAGGCTGCAAAGGCAGCCGCCCTCAAATCGTCCGTTCAGCGCTTGAGAGATCATGTGATCGGACCCTTACGCACGGTGGCCGAGCCCCGTTACCGTCGGCTTCGCACCGTTGTCTTCTACCAGGACGAAAACCAGATGTTCTTCGGCAGCGGCGAAATGTATGGGATCTTTGATGAGAAATCCGAGATTGTCGAGGTCTACAATAAGGACAACGCGCTTTACACTCTGAACCCTGAGCTCCCGCGTGATATCATCGTCATTGCCCACACGGACCTCCTTCGTGAGCGGGAGGTTTGGACTCGCATCGTCGATCATCTACATGCCGGAACGACGTTTATGATCGCGGAGTTCTCTGGCGGTATCACGGACGTGAATCGGGTCAACAACTTCCTGGCGCGCGTGGGGTTGCCGTGGGTTGTCAGATAGGATTATCGTACGGATGCTGTCTTGAACCGCGATGCAGTTGGCGAGCGTCTAGTTAGCCAACTTCCAGTGGAGAATGGGTACCACACTTGCAGCATACAAAACGTGGAACAAACGGACGTTTGGTACTACGATGCGGGTGGCGTTCTTGATAATGCCTACATACTGGCCTCAGTGGCATTTACTGAGGCTGGGAAAGGAAAGATTGGCGTGATTGGGGGGGTATTTGAACAAGCTGTATTTGACGCAATTGTTCTGGTCATATGCGGCTTCGCTGTCTAGCAGGGCACATAGATAGAGAATGTTTGTCTGTAGTTTTTGTATTCTCGCAAATTGTGTTGTGCAGCGTATAGAGCGAAGATACCCTTGTTGTTTATATTTACCCCGAGTTTCTTACTGTCAGAAGGCTACCTCGACGGGCAGTGATGTATCCCGACATTATATACTCATTTCCCAAGATACACTTTCATCTTCCATGTTCCACGAATTCGATTTTGTTATTTTAAACGATCAAGTGTTCAAAACACCTTTATACTCCCGTTTACCTCCTATATAACCATGAGCCATCTCATCGAGCCCTACCTCGCAGTCGCCTCCTTGCCAAACTCACCTTTTCGCACCGTTGTTTCTCTCTTGGGGTTAGGCAGATCTTTAGTTGCCGACGAAGGCTTAGTTATCATCAGTTATCCCAGCCGCCGGAGTTTAGGCGCTAGCAAAGCACAAACCCAAATCATACTAGGGCGGCCTTAGGTCCCAAGGCTCTGCCTACTCTCATCATCGTTATAGAGACCACCCTTCGAAAGAGAGACGTTTGGAGGGCCCTCATTGACCGCCTTCGTGCTGGGGCGACGTTAGTCATGGTCGGCTTGGTAGGGGTTCCGGTTGATGTGAGCCGGATCAACCGATTCTTCTCCAGAATCAGGGTGCAATAGGCCATAGCTGAAGATCCAAAGGCACAGGCCATATTGAATGAAGCTGCTGTGGGGGAGGATCTCGCAAGAATCCTCCCCTCTCACGACACCAGTGAGATTTACACCCTGAGAAACGTTGGCCAATTATGACGGAGAGGGTGGCGTATATTCACAGCGTGTCTCCGTGGGATGGACGGGTGTTAGGGGATGGTGTTTGGGGTTTATCGGTGACGGAATAAAAAGTGGAACACGAGAGTCGGTCATGATGACCATGGCTAATTTTGTTAGCTAGGTGATTCAGCGTAGTTATAGTGGGCCCCGTGCTTGGTTGTTCCGGACCTGTAATTTCGTGTTGTAATTATTCTTGGTAGTAAATACACTCACTTCGGTGATAATCCATTTACTTTGTTGCCGGTGACGTTTTGCGACGTCGTACGCTTTGTTCTTCGAGGTACACTAATGTTCTTTGGCTTTGATCAACTGTGTCGCTTCACAATGTGCTATTATCATCGATGCTGGCCATGTGCGGCTTTGAGTCGGTGTAGCTTTCCTGCCCCAGTTCCCGGACTGCAGTTGTCCAAAACGTGGGGCGGCGGGGCGTTTGTTACCATCATGTTGATGGTACTCACGAAGACCCTGGTAGCGCCTCAGCGGTATTTATGAGGGTGGAGGTGCAGGGTGTATGGATATTGTACTCAGAAACACTTCAATAACGGAGGTTAGTAAAAGGACTATCCCACTTCTTTTGGCATAAACGGGGCGCTTTTCTAGGCGCCGGACACTCGACTTCTCTTTGAGAAGTGCAGATATTGTAGCCATGCCTCTCCCAAGCTGGCCCAGTTGCGGGATTGCAGTTCCCCGAACACGAGGCGCGCTTACGAGTAGCTAGCAGCCTCTCAGTTCAGCCTTTGCCTCTTTCTCTAATGTGACAGTTTGCCATTGCTCACTATGAATCTATGAGATATAATATCCATTCAGGTGGAACAAGCCCACCCAATCGACAGCCGTAGACGCAACTAAGATCTACACACTCTCAGTGCCCAACTCTCCAATTTGACCCAAATACGCCTTCACAAACGCCTCATCAAGAGACGGAGCAGGGTACTGATCTCCCCCAAAGACATTCTTCCCTACCATAGACCCCTTAAATATCGAAGCCGCATTCACCTCCGTGAAGTTATCCAAGACCGCCGTAATGCGAGCCAGCGCACTCGTCGGATGACTCTCCGCGTACTCCATAACGCGCTCCTTCCATACCCCAAACGGCACGATATCCACCTCCGTACCCCTAACCTCCCCAACAGTCCTGAAGAAGTCAGCGCAGCTCACTGCCCGCTTATTCAGGAAGTCGTAATCCCGTCCCACCCGCTCAAAGTCCCGCGTTGTGATGGCAACAATCGTCTGCGCGAGATAGTCCACGGGCAACACAGCGCCCATATCGGCGTCCACATCAGGAAACTGTTCCAATTCCAGACATCCTAGAATAAGGTTGTGTAGGAAATCGCCGCGGTCCCGCCGGAAGTGACCTGTTGCACTCGATGCCGTGGCATATGGAAGACGATACACGCAGGTCTTGGCACCGCGCCAGCGAGCGGCGGAGAAGAGGCGCTCGGCAATGTACTTTGAGGTGCCGTAGCCGTACTCCATGTCGCCTTCGACTAGACCGAGGCCCGTGTGTATTGGGAGAGTGGAGATGGTTGAGATGAGGTGGACTGTCTTTGGGAGGCCATAGTTTGCCAAGCGGAGGACTTCGTGGGCGGAAATGATGTTGGGCCCGACGTAGGACTCCAGAGGGAGGAGCCAATCGACGAGAGCGGCGGAGTGGATGATGGTGTTTACACTCGTTGATAGGTCCACGAAACTGTCCTCTGTCAGGCCGAGAAGCGGTTGAGAGATGTCTCCTGGGATAGGGTCAATTAGAGGTGTAAATTCTGGTGACCAGAGGGAGTAAGACTCGAGGACGGCGGTGATCCTTTCGAGGGCAGCCAAAGGAGAAGCGGCACGGACGAGACAACGGGTGGTGATGTTGTGTTTGAGGAGTTCGTGCAAGATGAAAGCGCCCATGAAGCCTGTGGCGCCAGTGAGAAGAACGTCCCCTGGGAAACAGGCGGGACTATCTGTGACATTGGGAAATGTCAGATTCGCGTCGAGGCGACCACTGCTGATGGCCGTCGCGTCCAAAGTGCCGCTGGCCGCCGTTGTCTCAGACGCGCTTTCCAACGACTCGTCCTCTTTTTCTTTGGATTCAGCTGCCAGGACCATGGTCAGGAGGACCTGGCTTAGCACTCTGAGGTTTGGATGGAGGAACACGATATTTGCCGAGAGTGTCAAGTCCGTCAGCGATGCCAAGCTGTTGCGCACTTGCACGGCTGTCAAGGAGTCTATTCCGATCTCCTTCAGAGGGCGGTTAACTTCCACCTCGTCCGGATTAGTGAAGCCCAGTGTCTTGGCAACAACCCGGCGAACCATGCCGAGGACAATATCGTAGTGCCTGTCCGCCTTGAACTGCCTCAACATTTTGCGTAAGTCAATGCGGGTGGAAGCGCTCGTCTTGGTGGATGGGCCTTGAGTTTTTGGCAGCAACTCCCTCAACAGCGGCGGAACACCACCACTCTGTTCCTCATAATAGCTTCGGATCCGCTCGAGGTCGAGCACGGCCCCAACTGTCAACGGCCGATGGGTTCTGACTGCATACTCCAACACCCCCAGTCCATCATGCGGTGGTAGGGGTCCAAGGCCAAACTGGGCAAGGTGGGAGTGTGCGGTGCGAGCAAGTTTGGAAGCCATGCCCGCGTCTCCTGCCCATGTTCCGTACGCTATAGTGGTAGCGGGCAATCGGTTCCCACGGCGGAGATAAGCCAACGCATCAAGGAAGTTGTTGGCCGCCGCGTAATTCGCCAACCCGGCCATGCCCAGAACGCCAGATATTGAGGAAAACATCACAAATAGGTCCAGGTCCATCTTTTGAGTCGCTTCATGCAATAGCCATGCTCCGTGTACCTTCGGCGCAATTGTTGTCGCACATCGATCTCCCGTCATTGATGACAGGACACCTGAGTCTGATACACCAGCGGCGTGGATGACACCTCGAAGAGGATAGCTCTTGTTGAAAATCTTCATCACTTTGTTGACATCGTCTGCGTTGGCAATATCCAGAGCGAAGATCGTGACCTTGGCGCCGTGCTTCTCAAGCTCTGCAGTCAGGGTATCAGCACCGGGGGCCTCCGTGCCACGGCGAGAGATGAGTACCAGATGACGAACACCATGATCGCGCACCAACCGCCGTGCTACACACTTCCCCAAGTAGCCTAGACCTCCGGTGATCAACACGGCGCCGTCGGTTCGGATCATTGGAGGCTCATTCTCTGGCTTTGGGGGTGACCAGATGGGCCCCATGCGTGGGACATACACCTGATGGCGACGAACAGCACACTCCGGCTCCGATTCAATAGATAAAGCCGATGCGATACTTGTGTACCACATGTCTTTGGGCAAGTCGATGAGGCGCAACCGCAGCTCCGGGTGTTCGCTCCGGGTGGTCCGGGCCAGGCCCCACAGCAACGGCCCCACTCCGGGTTTGATGTCGCGGTCGTCTGATTTTTCTCCCATGCCGATAGCATGATTCGTCAGCCACACAATTGGCAGGGAGAACTGGGTCCGAGCGGCCATCTGCAGCTGTCCCAACGCGATAGGGACGAGCTCTTCCGCCTGCTGAATGACGGCGGCCTCTGAGTCCCAGAGGCAGAAGACCCCGTCGAGCTTCTCGCTTTGCTGGGCGGTATCCTCAAATTTCTCAAGATGAACGAGAGCGAGGTGGGCAGCATGAAGGCCGGCTATCATCTGCTCCACCCACAGTGTGTTGTTGCTCGCTGGAACCACATAACCCCACGTTCCGCTGGGACCGTGACCAGTTCCTTGCACTTGACGCCATGATATGCCAAACTGGAGGCCCTCCAGGTAGTTTTTTCGTGCCTGGCGGTCCATATTGCCTGAATCGGTATCGGAGTTGGTCGAGGAAGCAACCGTTCCTTCCTGGCTGTGTGCCCACGTCCGGACAACCGGTTTTCGTTGGAATGCATAGGTGGGCAGTTGCACCCGCTGGCAGCCAAATGGCTTGAAGTAGTTTTCCCAGTCAATGGAGACATGGCGCATGTGCAGATGAGAAAGGCTGCGCTGCAGAAGCAATGTGTTGTCTTTGTCGCGCGTGAGCGAAGGCATCCAGAGAGCAGGCTGCAGATGGTTCTTTCCGGAAACAGAAAGACACGCGGCGCCCATCCCACAAAGCACCTGTTGCGGCCCAAGCTCAAGGAAAACATTGACGTCGTGCCTTCCCAATGTCTGGATTGCGTCGGCGAACCGAACAGGCTCTCGAATCTGCTTGGCCCAGTATCCGCTTTTCTCCATCTCCCCAGGCTCTATCTCTCTTCCGCTGACGCTGCTGATGATTTTGAGACACGGCGCGTTGAAGTCGACCGTTGCTGCGACAGCTCGAAACTCCTTTATTATGCCGTCCATGAACCGCGAATGGAAGGCATGGCCTACCACGATGGTCTTTGCCTTACGGCCGCGCGCAGCGAAGTCGCGGGCAATTTCGTCGACGGCGTCCTTGACACCAGATATGACCGTCTGGTCCGTTGTGTTGTGAAGCGCAACCTCAACCTCAGCGCCGCGACCCAATCGTTCAATGGCCACCGCCGTCTCTTCGGCGCTCGCTTCGAGGGATACCATGCCGTAATTGCCCGCCTGCGCTTGCATCAACCTCCCACGCGCAGCGACTAACCGACACCCATCCGAGAGGTCAAACACGCCCGCCACATGCGCTGCCACCAACTCGCCCAAGCTGTGGCCAAGGACGAATTCCGGCGACACGCCCCAGCTTTTCCACAGTCGCCAAAGAGCCACCTCCAGCGCAAACAGCGCAGGCTGGGAAAAGTCGGTGCGATCCAGCAATGCGGCTATTGCGCTTTCGGGCTCACCCCACATCACTTCGAGCAGCGGTACTGTCAATTCGGCGTCGAACTGCACAGCAATTTCACGGATGGCTTTGTCGAATACTGGGTATGTCTTAGCCAGGTCCTTGCCCATGCCTGGGTACTGGCTGCCTTGGCCAGTGAACAGCATTGCTAACTTTGTTGCCTCGACAGTGTCGCAGACCGGTTCTTCGCGAGCAATGGCACTGAGCTGCTCCAACAAATCAGTCTCATCCCTCGCCGTCAATACCAGTCGCTTCCTGAAGTGGCTGCGCGTCGTTGTCAAAGAGTATGCCATATCGCTGAGGCCATCCGTGGTACTGATGATGTGGCGATGAAGCTTATCGGCTTGCTCACGAAGGGCTACGTCAGAGTCCCCAGAAAGAAGAAACGGTAGCCTATCGGGGAGGCGAGTTGCCACCTTCCGAACTGGAGCGTCTCCGTTTGTGGCCCGTCTCGGCGGTTCCTCAACAATGACATGAGCATTCGTTCCACCGATACCGAAGGCGCTGATCCCTGCGCGGCGCGGCCGCATCTGCTTTGCCAGCCAAGTGCGGTTGCTCATAACTGGCATCATGTTGGCACCCTGCCAGTCCACGGCGGGGGTAGGCTTTGTCACGTGTAATGTTTCTGGCAGCATACCGTTCTGGATTGCCAGCGTGACCTTCAGCAGCCCAACAAGCCCAGCGGCAGCTTGGGTATGGCCGATGTTAGACTTCGCAGATCCGATGAACAGAGGCTCTCCTGTCGCACGACCGGGGCCGAACACCTCGCCTAATGCCGTGGCCTCGATGGGATCACCAAGTTTCGTCCCGGTTCCATGTGCTTCAACATAGTCGATATCGGATGGCTGCAGCTTTGCTGCAGAGAGCGCCGTACGGACGAGGCGCTGCTGAGCCGTACCGCTGGGAGTGGTCAAACTGGCGCTGCGACCATCATGATTGACAGCGCTCCCACGAATCACGCCATGGATGGTATCGCCATCGCGCTGGGCGTCAGAGAGACGCTTAAGCACCACAGCTACGGACCCCTCCGACCATCCAGTACCCTGTGTATCGGCGGAAAACGCGCGACACCGTCCGTCTGGCGACATCCCCTGAAGCCGGGAGAATTCCACATGCAGTCCAGGGTTGAGCATCAAGCTTACACCCCCTGACACGGCCAGGTCACATTCGCCTTGGCGCAGTGCTGTGCAAGCCAAGTGCGTCGTGACAAGCGAAGAAGAGCATGCGGTATCGATTGTCATTGTCGGGCCCTGAAGACCGAGTTGGTACGAGATGCGACCAGACATTGTGCCACCAGCTGTTCCAGTGACAGTATATCCGTCGAAGTCTGCGACGTCCTTGGAGCCGTCTTTGTGGAGAGCAAGGTGTCCTAGGATATTGCTAGTTCCGATGAAGACGCCTGTCTGGCTACCTCGGAGTTGATCCGTCGTATATCCGGCCCTTTCAAATCCTTCCCAGCAGGTTTCGAGCATCAGATACTGCGCAGGATCTAAGCTACGCGCCTCCCGCGGTGATATTCCAAAGAATGCGGCGTCAAAAGACTCGATGTCAGAAACGAATCCGCCGTACCGGCAGTACGACTTTCCTGCAGCTTGTGGGCTTTCATCGTATAGTGCGTTGGCATCCCATCGGTCTCTAGGCACCTCCGTGATTGCCTCGTCGCCATTCTCGAGAAGTTCCCAGAACTCCTCAGGGGTAGTGACGCCACCGGGAAGACGACAAGCCATTGACACGATAGCAATATCTCCGCTCGCACTGGGGCTCAATGTCGGCTGAGCTTTCTGTTCATGCTTTTCTGACGAACCGACGAGATGGGTGGCGAGAGCTTTGATAGTAAAGTATTCGAAGAGATTTGGCACTGAAATGGGGAGACCAAGGAGCACTTCGAGCTCCTTTTGAACGCGGACCAGACGCACCGAGTCTCCGCCGACATCGAAGAAGCTATCCTCGGCCCGGAAGTTATCGTGTCCTAGGACCTTGGACCAAACGCGGAATATCATCCCCTCCATATCGGTTGCACCAACATTAGCTGGAGGTGGAGATGTCCGGATTAAAGTGCCTGGCTCGGGGAGGGCCTTTCGGTCGATTTTGCCGTTTGGCGTGACGGGAAAACTCTCTATCTCGACGATAAATGCGGGCACCATGTACCCTGGCAACCTTTCGGCAAGCCACGGCCGTAATACGCGGTCGAGTGGCTCTGTATTCGGTTTTGACGCCGTTTTCGGGACAAAATATGCGACCAAGCGGTCATCTCGACAAACAACGGCTGCACCAGAGACGCACTCGTGTCGTGCGATGGCTGCTTCGATGTCGCCAACCTCAACCCGGTGACCCCGGATTTTGACCTGCCCATCCATGCGACCCATGATGGCCAACTCCCCAGAATCCAGAAATCTTCCAAGATCCCCAGTCCGGTACATCATCCCTCCATGGAACGGATTCCGAACAAACTTCTCCTCGCTTAACGCACTCCTATTTCGGTAGCCCTGTGCTACACCCACGCCTCCAACACACACCTCCCCTTGATTTCCTCTCGGTACTGGGGATAGCTTGTCGTCGAGAACATAAAGGTGGTAGTTCTCTAAGGGTCCTCCGATGGTCACTTCACCTCCTCGTTTCACCTTCCATATGCTCGCATACACGGTCACCTCCGTTGGTCCGTACATGTTCCACATTTCGTCCGTGCATTCCAACAGCCGGTCGGCTAACACTCGAGGTAGCGCCTCTCCACCGGAAATGATCTTCTCTAACCGCGGTTCTCCACACCAGCCACTGTCGAGCAGCATTTGCCAGATGGCCGGTGTACCTTGCATGATCGTCACCTTGTGACGCTTCATCAGAGCAACCAGTGCTGCTGGGTCTCTGACTTCGTGCCGCTGAGCGATGACGACAGTGGCACCTGTGAACAGAGGGAGGAAAAGTTCGACCACGGCCATGTCAAAGGACACGGTTGTTATAGCGAGAAGGCGGTCTGTGGGTTTGCATCCTGGCTCCTTCTGCATGGATTGGAGGAGGTTGACGATATTGGTGTGAGTGACTTCGACGCCCTTGGGCTGGCCTGTTGAGCCGGACGTGTACATCACATAGGCGAGAGCGGTGGGAGAGACGGTGATGTTCGCGTCCGGAGACCCTGAGCTCTTGATGGAGTCTACGGAGATGGTGATGGCCCCTCCTGATACGGCCATGCTCTGTGTTTGTGTGATGAGGATTTTTGGTGCGGCATCTTCAACCATATAGCTGATCCGTTCCTCTGGCAGGGTCGGGTCGATGGGAACATATGCTGCACCGGTCTTCAGAACACCGATCAGCGCCGCCACCAGCTCGACGGACCGATCCAGTGCCACGCCGACAAGATCTCCATGGCTAACTCCGCGGTCGATAAGAGCCTTGGCGACACTATTGCTGAGTGAGTTGAGTTCTCCAAATGTAAGGGTGCTATCCCCGCAGACTAAGGCGATATTGTCGGGGTATGTCTCGGACGCACGCTCCAAGAGTTCGTGAACGCATGTTGTCGGCGCCCTGGCCTCGGTCCCATTTGTGGCTTTGATGTGGAGACCATTGATACCACTATGCCAGCCGTCCTGGTCGTCCTCTGGAGAAACTAGACGCATTTTGATGACGGCAGTGCAGGAGGCAGATTAGAATTCAACGGTTGAGGATTCGTGTCTTTCCACAAGAATTAAGCTCTGAACTACCCTTCTTTATGCTGTCGATACCGAGGCCGATACCTACCGACCGGGACTGCTGATACACTTCGCCACGAGGCACACACGTTGCGTCAAGTCATGGAGGGTTAGGGTCTAGTTCAGGGGCTATTTCCATCCGCAACAAAGGATTCTGCGAAATATCTGGTCCTTTGTACAGTACTTCGGAGGCAACGATGCGTTTGTAGCAAGAATTGAGGGGTATGAGCTCCTTCGTACGATGACTAGGCTGAGATGTGGAGATGACTGGCTCCACTTGATGGCATTCCCAGCTCCTTCTGAGGCCGCGCACTTCGACGTCCGTGCTATCCGACAAACTGCCCCTTGGTTCTAATTCATCGCATTCCTCCATTGCAACGTATCCAGCCAGCCGCGAGTCGTGGGGGCCAGCTGATTGACAATCCTGACGCTTTCGGCATATCTCAGCTGTCAGGTTGGTGCCGTAAACGTCTAATCGGCAGGATGTGATAGTGCTGGTAAGGCTATCCAGGGGAAACTAAGGGCCGCATGACTGCTGCATTCTAGGATTCGGCGGTATCCAGAGGAGATCCGACTTGCAGACTGCTGTTGTGTAATACCTCGCAATCCTACAATTGGTCGCCCTACCGATTCTACTAATCGGTGTGACTGTTACATCGGTCGACTAGGCTTACGACAACCGGATGCACACTCTGAGACCCAAGATAATGGTTTGCATGTGACAAGGCGGTGCCGCATCGTCACAGTCATCCATCACAGTGCTCTGTCCGAGTTCCGTAGAGGCAAGTGATAAGGAGTCACTAGATTCAATCTATCCGAGGACAGGCCTATAAAACTTGCCCCTGCTTTGCCGGAGCCAAGGCTGGGCTTTCCGAATGCTACGGTGAGAAAGTCCAAAGAGGGCGACGTGTAAGTGGCGACACGATGGTTGACCAGATTCCAAAGTCTGATTGGCTCAGTTGTTTATAAACCCCTTTCGCCCCACTTTGATGGGAACATCATGGGGGCTGACCGACCTGACGGATCGTAGCGTCGCAATCTACAGCCCGAATCCTTGCCCGGGATATTAGAGCGGCAGGCAACAACTTGCGCAGGCGCTGAAGGAGCCAGCGGGCGGCAACATGACAGAAAAGGTTACGGCCCGAAAATTGCGCCACCGGATGAACCATCCTCAGGGCGCGCGTGAAAGGTTTCCAAGCATCCGAGATCCGAAAAACTCACATGCTCATGAAGGATTGCGCAGGATTTGGATGTCAAAGCAGAAGTTCCTTCCCGCTTGCTGCAAACCAAAGGACGCAAGCGCCAAGGCGCGAAACAAGATAAGACGGGGCAAGATGTTCGGCCGAGGAGGGCGAGGAAGGCGCGACAGCAAGCAACAGCAACAGCAACAGAGGCCTCCACAGATTCACCAAGTTCCAAGGCTCCAATCTTCCCGACTCCAACCAACGCAAAGAGCTCCAACATCCGCATTCTTCCGAATTTGATACTCTCGCCTCCCACTCGAAGCCAATCAGCCACGAAACGACCACGATGATGGCTATCGTTGTAGCGGGCGGCACCGGCGACTTTGGGCGCCTGGTCAGAGAAGCGCTAGAGGAGGCAGGCAAATATGAGGTCTACGTCATGTCCAGAAAGGTATGAAAATGCATTCCTCCGATACCTTGCTGCACCCCTTCGGGCCACATCACCCTGCCCCGATGCAACCACGACGAGATTGCAAAAGGACCGCCGTGCGATGAGTATAGCCACTCACGCCCCCTCCTCGCAGGGCGTATCTGCCTAGCAGCATTTCTGATTGGCCGACTGACGAGACACCCACAGGCCGGCGACGGGTCGACCCGCGTCTCGCCACTGACTGGAAAATCCTACGATCCCATCATCCAAACCGACTACTCCTCCGAGACCGCTCTAGCCACCCAGCTCGCAGTGAGAAACATCAGCACTATCATCTGTACTTTCATCATGGACAACGAGGAAGTCTCAGACGCCCAGCTACGCCTAATTCGTACTGCGGATCGGAGCAACTGCGTCAAGCGCTTCATTCCCTCCGAGTTCAACGTCGACTACGAGGTCGATGACGACCATTTCCCGTATCCGGAAAAGGAATACCACTTATTGGCCCGCGAAGCGCTTGATAAGACCACTAGGCTCGAGTACTCGTTCATATACCCCGGCATGTTCATGGACTACTTCGGAATGCCGAAGGTCCAGAGCGCGCTGCGCCCCTTAGCGCTCTTCGTTGATCCTGAACATGACATGGCTTTGATCCCTGGGGACGGCGAAGCTAGGATGTACATTTCCCACACCAAGGACTGTGCGCGGTACATCGCTCTTGCGATGGAGCTGGAGGAGTGGCCGGATGTCATGGTTACGGCGACAAGCAGCATCTCTCCCAATGGGCTGGTCGACCTATTCGAGAGGGCTCTTGGGCGCAAGCTCAAGGTCACCCACCAGCCTATCGAGAAGCTTATGAAGCACGAGGGGGGGATCTTGCCGACGAATGAGAAGTTGGCGGAGGAGTATCCGGACCGGTTTCCCGGGGGATTGCAACAACTGCGAGAGCTCATCGACAACCTCGAGGCGGCCGTTGGGCTTGGCGCGTTCGATCTCACCGGGGTTATCGGCGACGCTGAAGACAGATTGCATGTTGTGGACCTTGTTAAACAGTTTGATGGCAAGGTCCCGCCGCCAAGGGGAGTTGGGGAACTGATCAAGGAAGCTTGGGGGTCTGATCACAAAACGACCTCGAAGTAAAACCGCGCCACATGAGCGCATAAACAGGCGTGGGTCCGTTTTCTTTTGTCTCTTGATCGGATAGTCTTTCATGTTACATTCCGCTGCCCACCAGATTACGAGCGTCTCGCCAACAACACGAGTTCAGCGCGAGTCCGAGTTGTCGGTTTGCTTTCCGAAGGTTGAGTTGGATCCGCCGGCGACCCTCGCGTACTCTTGGCTTCCATCCTTGCTGATGGATTCAAGGCTGCCTGGCTCCTTGGGCACTTTCTTTTTTGGACATCATCTTGTAAGGCTGTTGAGCATAATGGTGGATTTCTTTCCCGTCCTGTCTCGATATAAGTCATCGGCTGTAGAGCAGACTTGCAAGTAGCGGATTCAAACCTGAACACTGTATCTCTCTCAATAAACCAGCGCAATTCTACATTCCTTGCATCTCATTCACGATGGGTTCGCTAGTTATCGACGACACCATGCAGTGCCACCCTTCCTGGGTTCAGAAGACCTACTCACAGCAGTACGGCTTCCAGGAAGTCATGTACAATGCCATCTCGGTGACACCCGGATCACCAGGTCTCTACCTCGTTGGCACCGCGGTTACATTCAGCTTCACGCCTTCTTCTACCAGTCGTACGCGGTCTGCCTACGACTTAGTTCCTCTCCTCCGCAACGCCTGGTTGCAAGTCCGCCAGCAATACCCAACACTTGCAACTGAGAACCGGCGTGAATGCAAGGTCTACACGTCACCATCGTCTCCAGCTGAGCTCGAGGCATGGCTCGACGAAACCTTCATCGTCGCCCCGGGAAAGTCCTGGCAGGATCTGTACAGGGCCATGGTCAAGACCAAATACATGACCATGCACTTCTGTCCGGAAGCCAGCCAGATCTTTGTCCAGGGCGAGCACCACTCTCTGGACGGCCGTGGGGCCGTGACCCTCATCGAGCGCTTCTTCCGCGCCCTCGCAGCCCCCGCCAGTCCCCACGACCTCTGGCGCACCGATGGCACTGAGGTTTCCCGTCTCCCTCCCCGCTCCGAGGACCTCCTCCCCATGAGATCCCCCTATCCCGGCCGGGGCGAGCAGCACGCCATGGAACTCCTTGCCCCCATGAACACTATGACCTCCCCGATCTTCCTCCCGGTCCCTTCGCCTCTGCCTGGTCCCTCAGTCTTCAACTCCACCCACCTCCTCAAGTCCGACAAAGCCACCACAGCTGCCATCACCGCAGCCTGCAAAGCCCATCGCATCTCAGTCACCGCTGCCTGGCACGCCGCCGTCGTCCTCGCCACGCAATCCATCCAGGCTGCCTCCTCCACCTCTCCCGCAGGCACCCAGTTCGGCACCTTTGGCAACTTCGATCTCCGCCGGTACTTTCCCTCCTCCTCCGCCGCGGACGACACCCACTCCATCTCCAACCACCACGCCATCCTCCCCTACGTCGTCTCCACGCTCGACTCCCCCCCTTCCAAACCTTCTTCCGTCCCCTCTTCCGCCCCCGCTGACGTCCCCAAACCCAAACCCTTCCTCATCCTCGCCAAAGAACTAGACACCTTCTACAAAACCAACCTCACCTCCTCCCCATCCACCCCCCCCCCCCCCCCCCCCCCCCTTCCCCCCCCCCCCCCCCCCCCCCCCCCACCCCCCCCCCAAAGCCCCCCCCCCCGCCCCTCCCCCCTCCCGCGGCG
>Ga0247760_1000636_pt1 | contig 37105 bp, 29 predicted proteins | sample UWRJL171409R4_FD_179936 | JGI IMG/M metagenome (GOLD analysis project Ga0247760, IMG submission 179936) | Plant litter microbial communities from Arlington Agricultural Research Station in Wisconsin, United States - UWRJ-L171-409R-4 | ecosystem: Environmental > Terrestrial > Plant litter >... | reverse complement strand
CGTAGCATTGAAGAAAAACATGTGCATCAATGCCATAGAATTGCTCCTCGCCGACCAGCACTTGACTGGGGTGAATGATACATCTTTCTTACCTACCTACCTACCTACCTACCTACCTAGGTAAGGTACTTTGTTTACAACAGTTTTACCGTACTACCACGCATCCAGTCCTACTTTACCGCCTGAACTGCGCTGTCACACTCTTTTGAAAAGCATGGGCAGGGGACCAGCACGGGATGGCGAAGAACGCCGGTTGAGTGAAGACAGCCAAACAGATCTAAAAATAAAAATAAAATATAAAATAAAATATCCTATGATGTGGTCCACCCAACTGGCCGGCCCGATCCAGTGTGATGTTGCCAGTCCAGTACGGTCCATGTTTTCTGGGGCCTGAGTTTATCATGTTATCAGCCTAACAATAATGAAGGACGAACAAGCGAGGCGTCATAATATCCCAGCACCATGGCCATGTCAGTACCTGGATGAGAAAAAGCCAGCTGCAGAACAACTTTGCCCTGGGTGGAAACAAACCAAGATGGAAGATGGGTGGTCAACAGCAAGCTTGGAGAATAAAAAATTGTTCACTTGAGTTACGTAAGTTTATACGTGGCGGGTGGGATGTTAACACCGAAACTGCTGAGAAAAACACCAAGTCTCAGAAAAAGAAGATTCCAGCCAAAAAAGATAGGCCTGGGAGATATGCAACTCGAGAACAGGAACTCAGGCAATGGACTTGACTTTGCATTGCATTGTGGTTTTCTATTGTACCCAGGACACATTTACTCGCGCTCACGCTATGACGCGTACCCTCTTTGTACCACCACCAACGCCTCTCTGATCCAGGACCCCTGTGCCGATGGCTATGGCGATGAGCTGGCTGCAAATCCATCAGCCCTCAAAGCAAAAGCATGTGCGGGTATCATGAATCTTGAACAGACAGGATATTCTACCAGACATCCGCGATTTTCACGCCAGGGACTCCAGCCTCAACCCCCTCATTGCCAAAGCCCAATACCACCCAGCTCTGATGGCATGAGGTCGGCCGTCATCCAAACCTATCTTCAAGCTGACTCCTTCTCCAGAGCCTCCAACTCCTTGATGACTGCCACCTTGGTGCCAATCTTCTTCATTTGTGTGTCCTCAAGCTTCTCGCCACCCGCAAGACGCATCTCCAGGTCCTCGATTGCCCTAATCTTTTTCTGGAGACTACGAATCTTCTTAGCGTTGGCACTCTGGTTAACCCCAGCATCGCCTCCTAACGCAAGAGGAGCGCCTCCTTGGGGGAGGGGCTGCGAGAGATCTTGCTGAAACTGGCCCGGCCGCTGACCAGGCCGACTCTGCGAGCGCGCGCGATGCGTGTTGCTACGGTTGCGAACTGGCAGGCCATTGTTATTGCGAGACTGGCTGCGCGAGTGTTGGTGATGGTGAGCCCCTCCTCGCCGCTCGGGGCTGCGTCCCTCACCACCAGATCCACTCCCAAATTCGCGAGGAGGTGGTGCCAGTCCTCCCTCGGAATTAGAAGGAGCACCTCCGCCCTCCTTCGCCTTCTTGTTGCGCTTCTTCTTGTTCTTTAGCGCCGCCTTGGACAAGTTGTCATCGCCATCGCCGCCGTTGGCTGATGTCGCTCCAGGGACCGAAGAAATATCGGCGAACTCGGCACCTGGAATCGCACGGCGGGGTCGTTCGAACCGATTAGTTCCGATCAAAGGGGTTCCGTTGGTGACAACGTGGGCGGCACCGCCCTCGTCCTCCCGCTTGAAGTGTAGCGGAGTTGAGGAACCCCGCGCACCAGGTGGACGGTACGCTCCGGCAGGCTTGGACGGCGTCTTGATAGTGCCCAGATATGCTAGAGCAGAGGCGTGCGGGGTCGGCACAGGGTTCAAGGGGTCGCCTCCCGGCAGGTTCTCAGGAGCGACGGGCCGCCACACGACATTGTACAACTCGACAAACTCCTCGTTGTACATGATTCCGCCTCCCACGTGCCAGAGCTTCACACCATTATCAACCCGGAGGCGCGGCGAAGTGGTTGCCGTCATGATGTACCGACTGTCGGGGCTCCAGACGCAAACGCTAGGGTTCCCACTCTCGATCATGCACACTTTGCGGTAGTCTTTCTCAACATCGTAAACGTCGATTTGGCCGGCCAAGTTGCCAAAGCCAGCAACCAGAACGAATCTCGCATCCGGCGAGAAAATGATGGTGTTGCGAGGGCCGATCGCGAACGAATGGGTAGCCACAGCCCGCTGGTTGAAGATGGTCGTCTTGGCAGGCATGTAGCCGTACACAACACCAAACTCTTTTGAGTTCGGTGACCAAGAAACGTCGTGGATTGGGCCTTCTTTGTCAAGCGTAACGCGGGCATCGAACGAACCATTTGCACTGAGAAGGTACATGTTCGTCTCGCCATAGTAGCTTTTGTTAGACTTGTCCACCTCTGTTTGTGCCAGCACAATCAGGCTAGTTCCCAGGGCATTCCACTTGAGTTGGACCTTGTCGCCCTTGAAGAAAGTCTTCTGCGAAATCGGGCTGGCGAATTGCGGCACATTGTAGACCTTGACTGACGCAGGTTGACCCTACTTGCTGTTAGCTTGCTGCGGATTCGCATCTCGCCGCTCACCATACCTTGCGCTCCGGAATGAAGACGGCCACGTTCTGGCTCCGACCAGGGGCGACGGCAAAGTCAGCGACACCCTCGGCCCGGAGCTTGTTCCAGACCGTAGATAGGTCGCCGCTGCTGTAGAATTGAACTTCGTTGGTCACGAGACGCGCGCAGAAGCGCTCGTCGTCGGTATACTGCAGGTTCCAGCCCGTCTGTGACTTTTGAACAAACTTTCCAAGCGGCTGCCTCTCTGCTCCTTCCGCTGGCTCCTCAATAGTGCGCCAGACCTTGAGGTTCTTGGTAGCGTCGCCATTCTCGTCCTTGGAAGGGCGTTCCCAGGTGCTTAAAAAGCTGCCCCGCGGGGAAAAGCTGAGGTCGTAGACAGCTTGGATTGGCAAGACGGCCAGCATATGGCCGACGGAAGCATCGGTTACGAAGACGCCGTCGTTAGTGGCGTAAGCGAAATAGCGGCCGCATTGTGAGTATACACAGCACCGGAGATTCCCTTCGGGCTTTTGGAACCCAGGAAGCGCCTCGTAGACAGGCGCAGCGTCGAAGACGCCGATGGCCTTCTGGGTTCGGTACGCAAACTGCAACGGACTGGCCATGACTAGTCAAAGTCACAGGTGATCACGATTTGCAGAATGGTGGAGGGGTAGGGGTAGGCCTTCTTCTTCCTGCTTGTGATTCTTGAACGGCAGTGGGATTGGCTCTTTGCCGGGAAGACGTTCTGGTCGGTGCCTGACGAGAGTGCTGAATCTCGGACGGGATCGTAATTTGGTTCAAACGGGTTACTTTTGTTTTTGTTTGCGCGGGATTTGCTGAACCTAGGCGCGTGCTGACAGCAGTGGCCGGTCTCGGAAGATTTGGTGAGATGCGAGACGGAGCGTTGAGATTTGGTAGCCCAATTGGGATGGGGAGCAAAAGTTGCTGTCGACGACGGTCTCGGGGAGGAAGCAAGGCGGAGATGCGCAAAAGCGGACCTCGTTCGAAGAAAAAACCGGGACGGGTGGGTTCCGGTCGAGAGGCGCACTCTGGTTGGCAAAAAGTCGGAATCACGACGACGACGAAGTAGACTTATCGGCGGTTGGCGGACGGGAAACGGCGGACGAGCTCGGCAAGCCTTTCAGCGTGACAAAGACGTCCCACACGTGTGTCCGAAAGAATAAACCAGCCAACAGAACGGGAAGCAAAAAAAAGAAAAAGGCACCCTAGGGGGAAAATTGGCAAAGGCGGTGCGTGACGGGGCGGGCGTTGGAGGGGGTGAGAAGGAGAGGTGGGAGGAAGAGAAAGGAGTCGGGTGCAGTCCCACAATATCGTGATTTTATTTTTTTTGCCTTTTTTCAATGCCTGCTGAATCAGTTTTCGGGCGGGTCCACTCAGTTGTCGCACAGCAGGGCTAGCTGGCTGGCGGTCTAGGCTCCTCGCCAACGGCCCAACGCCGCCAAGAGTTTCGTTGCCTGACACCCAGCCAGCACATCATTGCCCAGCTGGTATGTTAAACTACCGCCGCTGACTCTTGCGCCGCTATTGTACAGAAAAGGAGGGGCTCGAGCCAGACTGCGAATAACTAGCCCGCCGCTTTCGATTGCTTGTTGCCATCGGAAAACGAGCAGACGATGATGGTGTGGATATTGTGCAACCTTCTCCATACCGAACCCGCCTTGGCCGCTTGAGTTTCACCTAGCCCCACATTGCGTATCAGCTGCCCAGGGTCGACGGCTTCTTCCAGCTCTTGAAATCATCACAGCAACCACTACCGAGCTTTGTCAAGACAATTTGCGATATGTGATTTATACGCGCCGAGCATCCGTAGCTTGCATGCTTGATTAACAGTTCATAAACGGTAAGCTCACAACGTGCTCCTCAGTAGAGCACAGCATTAAGCCCTATCTGTGTCTCATAGAGGCGCTAGCTTTAACTTTCCACGTTTTCCGCCGGTTCCCAGACTTTGAACATTCAAAGTTGTAATTTTATTCTGCCGAGTCGTCAACTGAAGACGGCCTCTCCGTGTTGTTGTCGGGATATGTATGGTTGAAAGACGAGAAACCCCTACCCTTCAGCCCATTGAGGACGAATGTTAGTGGGTTTGGATCCTGGAAAGGACGATCAACTTCCTAGATCCGTGAAGGATCTCGAGACTGCCGAAGAAGATTTATGGTTTCCAACTTCTCGAATTAGTGTAGGGTGACTTCTCATGCCTCTTCAACAGCCGTTTTTCTTTGTGGAGTCGAGGACGCTGCTTTTTCCCAAGCACTGGCCAGGTTGCGGCCCCACCACGAACGGCAACAACCCTGGTAACAATATGGGGGTCCTGGTTCAGCCTCAGATTTTTGATTCAACTTCCGATCAAGACGAGGCCGTCGAGCTGCCCTCTGGTCCTGATATCTTCATCGATCAACATTGCAGCTGAAGTTAGCCGTCAAGTTTTCCCTCACGCCGCGTACTCTCCAATCGCACTTAATGTAACTGATATTGGAATAGCACTAAAAACTTTACAACGACCTGCCTTTCATTGTCGTACAGGCAGGCTCGACATTCTCAAGTTTCGCCCACGGTTAACTTGCAAAACAAAAACGATGCCTTATTTAGGTCGTCTTTTTTCTCTTCTGTCAATCTTATTGAATGCCGGTCCCAATTTGGCAGCAATCAATGATCTATTTCGCCTGTTGTCGTTTGCTGGTTGTCAGGGGGGCTATGACGTCGTTGTTTTGTTTGGCGAATGGGTGATGATGACATAGTGCACTAACGTGGACCGGGGCACCATCCCCCCTTTTCCTCCAATCCCTCTGGCATTCTCTTATGATGTCCTTTCCATTCGTTCAAATCCCGCCCCAGTGTGAAGCTTTTCTCACAGCGTGCGTGCTTCATCCCTAGCTGACCTTGTAGAAACAACTCATAATAACCACGACGAATTGGTTTTATATTGGTAAATACGATGGCTGTTCTGGTCTGTGATACACGTACACACCAAGACTCAAATACAGTTTGCGCCATCCCCCTTTGATCTACTAGGTTCGACCCGCCGCTCCCGCTCCCCGCACCTCCTGTTCGGTTCTCGAAATTGCCGTCTTCTCGAAATTGCCGTCGAGAGATCTGATGTTGTGGCTGATACGAATAACGAGCCCGTGATTAGCGTTCAGCTCCCCTCCCTCCTCACTTGCCTGGCCGTGGATCATCCACCATTGCTCGCCCTCAATACCTCTCACATTCCTCCCAGCTACAATCCGCTCATCGACCTTTCAGATTTGCTATCTCCACCCCGTGCTCCACCTCATCACGAAGAGGTATTTGCTTAAAGCTGCCGCGGTGACATATCAGCGAAGATTATCGAGCCCACGGTTGGTTGTTGGTTGAACATGGCGCAGTACTTCTTCCCATGTTCTTTTAACCCTCCTTCTTGGCACTTCATGGCCATTGCCGTCCCTCACGGAAAGAAACTGTGTTCTTCCGTCATGGTTCTCCTGCATCCAGTCTGGCACGTGTCTGGACCCTTCTTCCCTTACCCGAGCACCCTCAAATTCAACCATCGGCTCACTGTACTGGCTCGCGGGTCGCCCAACTGTGGCGGTGCCCTGTCGTCTGTTGTGATTTGCGGATTCACAACTGTGGCAAATTGAAACTTGAGCTTCCCTCGTCCACTCATGGTTCCTTCTCCTGAAGACCCTGTGGCGGGCGATGTGCCGAAACCCCTGCTATGCAGGTTGTACCGTGATCCAGGAGCCCCACAACTTGTTTATCCTGCAGATGTCTCCTGCAACCATCCTGTCAGAAGGCAAGCTTGATTGAGATAATGAGGTACATCAAAGTTGGTACGCGCTTCTGCATGCCTGGGTCTCCTAGTTACCGTCTTGAGTATTCCCACCCCCCTCCCCCACACCAGCCTCACTCAGGAGCGGAACTGTCTAACGATCCCATCCCTAAGGGGGAAATACTCGCCACAGACACGTCAACAGCCACAGCTGAGAATGAGGTGAGGATAGGCCAAGTACCACTGTTCGTGTCGTACGATTATGCAGCTGTCCCTGCTTCGTACCATACATGGAAAAACTTTAGCAAAGACTTGCAGCCCGGCGCGTCCCCCGGACTGGTGTTGTGCGGTACGCCGTGCGGAGGCGAAACGGACGGCTGAGGATGCCTCTCTCCTCGCCCCATTCCTTCGGCAGTCTCCCTCTTCTCCACACTGATCGGCAGCCGCATCTCCATATCCGGAAGGGAGTGGCGGAGGGCGTGGGCGTGTGAGGAACGAGTAATGGGGCCCGAGACGCCGGGAGCTGGAAGACCCGCGCGGAAGGACGCTTCCCTTCACCCCTACCGTAGACTGCACAATCACCCCGCTGTCCAGCCCCTTTCAGCACGGTGAGCTGGCGAGCACTAGCGGACTGTGGCGAGTGAAGGGTTTCGAAGTACCGATACAAGCCACCAAGCGTGACCCCCATGGAGCAACCGGCAGTATTCACTTGCATGAACTGCATGCTGTCGCCGCGATCACGGCTGCAGTAATGACGAGAGATTGACGGGAGGTATGGCTGCGCTGCGACGCAACCTAATCTCATTATTCCATTTCCAGGGTCCTCTCCCGCAATGATGGTTCGTTGTCGCTCAAAGTTCCCAAGTCAGGGGTCGCAGCGGAGCGGTTAGTAGGCTGTTGAACGCTTCGCTGAGGTTAGCGTTACAATTCTGAGGAATCGAACGACTCTCTGCGTTGAATTTTCGCAGCACACTCGAAAAGCGTGATTCCGGAAAGCTCAATAACGGCCATCTGATTGGCACATTGTTTGCGATAGAGTGGCGTGCCGCAGATTGCCCGACTGTTTTCGTTCGTGGCCTTTAAAAGGTGAGAATTCTGACGGAACACTGCTGCCGGAGCTAGAACCTCACAGCGGATAAGGTCATACCGCAGCTTAAGAACCCAGGTATGGACTATCATTGTCGGACATTCGGACAAGTGGTCGGCAGGTACTCTCGACGTGCTCTCGGTTGAGGTGCAGGCGCTGAGACCGGCCAACTGCTTTCATGTGGTGAGTCGTACAGAGACGGCAGTCTGCTGGAATGGAGCTCGACATACGTGGTGGGATGGTCGGTTCAATATGCGTTGGCAGTGTCGAAGGTAGATTGGGACCTCAAACCTCAGCCTCACCGGCTTCAGTTGCCTGATGCCGAGGGGTTTGCGGGACTGCTCCTGTTTACTCGTGAACAAGTCACATTTGCAGCCTGGCGATGTTTGGAGGAGGTATTCTGGCCGATCCATGGCCTTCTTCATGATTAAGATCGGCGAGAGTCGCGATTGCTTCTCCCAGCCCTTTCGAGCTTCTAGGATAAATAGCGCCATGGCAGAGACGTTGCTCTTGGCTAGGTACGCAGTGACCACCGCCGCATCGACGAGTTTGTGTCTATCTCAGTGCTCAGTGCGTTGGATTAGAGCATCCCGCCGTCGTCCGGCGAAGAATGCGCAAGGGGTACTCGTAGCCGCGCCTTCCCACAACCAAACTGGGTCATGTTAGCACGGTCAATTGGCGATTGGTGGTCACTTACTTGTTCCTTCCCTCAGTGCATCTGCTCATCTGAACTGGCATTGACTGCGAAGCCTGAGCAGGTGGCGCTGTGCTCCAGTCAGGGGTAACCTGGAAACTTGGTGCAGGAAACAAAATGGGCCTCCACGAGATATTCGCCACGTTCCGGACACAATTGGGGATGTATAAGGTAGGGAGAGCAACTTCGCTATTTCTATTTTTATTTGTTTGTTCGCCATCCGGCCAAAGTCCCTGAAGCCATATCCTCGTGCACTTTTGCAACCCTCCGGATCCACCAGCCGCCAGCCAGTCCCAGCCGCCCGCCCAACCAACCCCCATGCCACTTACTGTCCAAGTCCGTTGTGCTCTATTGCCGTGCCGTTCCCGAGCCAGAGCAAACCGCCCAATCTCGTTCGTGAAACAACTCACACTCCCTACGAGGCTCAAGGGGCAAGAACGTGGAACCCATCTCCATCCAATCCCCCTTGACAAAACGACATCCAATTCCGCACCTATGCGAATAATGCAGAGAGCAACCCCCAACCAATGCGGAGAACCCGGTACGTACTGAGAAGGAGCCGCACGAACAACGCAAGACACAAAGAAACGTTGGAAACCTCGGTACCGCGCGCAGCTGTTCGGCGGTGTGTGTGTGGCGGGGGAAAAGCTCCGGTTGGCCTCTGGCCTTTACCACTAACACTGCAGGTAAGATTGCCAGCCTGCCGCCACAAGCACGTTTTGAAACGCTAGGGTTCCGGCCCGGGGAGACGAGACGGGGCCATTTACCGATACATCTCTCTCCATGCCGACCCATGCTATCACAGACAATGGGATATAATGAGATGAGGCGAGCGGAAGGGGGGTTTGAATGTGATGAGACTGAAGTGCAACAATTGGTTGACCCATTTTCTCACGCCCTTGCGCTACCCTACCGCCCTACCAACTACCAGATGGGACAACTTGCAAAAGCCCTCCGTTTGTGCGATGGGTGTAGCTGACCCGTTCCGTTTTGGCAGGTAAGACCTGGGACTCGCCAGGTGGGCGCGAGGCCCAGGATATTACAGCGTTGCATAGCAAATATTGACACCTTAACCCCCTTGAAAATGCTGGACATTAGGCGCTGTAAACGGCCGGCATTGGCTATCGTGATCTCGATGTCGTCTATAACTACACACGTAGGCTTCCGTTCAAGAATGGTACGCTGCCCGAGCCAACACACCTCGCACTTGAGAGAGTCTCATTGCATCGGTCGAATTCTATGCCGGCAGGACCAATTGCATATCGCCAAACGTCATAAATGGCAAGCAACAATAAAATTCTTCCTCGACATTAGAACCTTGATCCCAGGACATCATACTCGAGAATACAAGTGAGAATCCGCTGAATTGGTGGTATCTTCGAGAATCTCGTACGCTACCGGCTTGCTCCTATTAACACTCCCTGGGGTGGTTATTAGCCCGATGGCATTCATTTCGTGAGAAAGTACGCCGAAAAACAAAAGAGTCATAAAATCCTACAGTAAAAAGTAGTCAATCAAGAAATGAACGAGCGTACCGAACCGAGAAAAGCCCATCTGAGTCAAAACATGCGTGCCCACCATCCGAGGTCATATACCCGGCTTTTGCAACCCGCCCCCCTCCCTAAACCCAACAGGTACACAATCCACAAGAGAGGAACATATCCAGTCTAGCGCGAAGATATAAAGCCCAGGTACACCGCAGAGAGAGAGAAACAACCCAAAAAAAACCGCCCCTGCTAGCAAAGGGCCATGGTATCTCAAGAGAAAGACATCAAAACCCCAAGAACATCGTAAAGCTGAATGTGGGATGACAGGCCAGGCTTTATAAAATCGTGGTAACGTCCCATTTGAGCCCAACATTTGTGGCGGCCCCACCCTCAAGCTGGCCAGACATCCTAGACATATTTTGAGAGCATATCGGGCTTTAAAAAGATAGCCGTAGTTCAAAAGAACGTTGCATCGTCGTTGTAGGAGATACCATTTCGGTCTCACCAGGAGCATCAATAGACATCTCCCATTCCCGCTTCAGAGGGGAATTGAGCTCGACAATATCGAGAATCATGTCTTGGCCCTCGGGAAGCTCTCGTATCATATCATCATCCATTTCAACTTCTATCCCACGTGGGAGAACCCGTATCGTGCGGGTGACGCCATTATGGTTGAAACTCCACTTTGCTGCTATCCGCGTTATGAACTCCCGGAGTGTCCGCTGCGTCAAATAGACAGCGCGGTGGAGTTCATGAGCTGACGGACTCGGCAAACTTTTCCGGGCAATGTAAAAGCAGGCAATAGCTTTTGTTGGTCGGTCAAGCGGCGGACGGTACGCCGAGTCAACTCCCAGTGCCTCAATCCAGCCAGTAAAGTTGCCTGCCTCGTCAGTTTGCCGTACCTTGGTGGGCTGGTCTGATCCTTGACGCGGGGGAGAAGGATCGCTGGTAGAGCCATGCCGATATTCCTGCCAGTGTGGCTTGGCCGCACTCACTGATACTTGGGAATGCAACGAGAGAGAGCTCGGAGATGGCGACACCAAGGATGAACCGGCAACAGAGCTGCGCTCGCTTCGCCACGCATTCCCCTCCCTTGATTCCACCTTCGTCAAATCGAGAGAGTCGCCGGGTAATGCGACAGGGTGGAGATCTGGGTCATCCAGCTCGTCGCCCCGGAGATAGAGAACGCTAATAGGTCGTGTGCTGGTGAACATATCTTGCAGCGTCTGCAGCTTGAAGTGAAGGTCCTCCTCGAGAGCCATCCGAGGTCCACCGCCAGCTGAGCTTGCAGAAGACATTGACCAGGTTCTCTTGTGTTTCTGGATTTTGCCGGGCCGTTGTGCAGTATTGCCTTTAGATTGGGTACCACCTGATCTTTTTCTCTTCCCAAAATCTTTCATTCCACTCTCTGCTTGCGCAATTTGCTGCTTCAGTTTCTCGATGGTTTTTCGAACGTGAGCGACATCGTTCGACAGTTTGCGCTCAGCGCCGTGATCTCTGAACAACTTCACTTTGCAATAGCATATCTCAGCCGTCTGATCGGTGGGAGCTGGGCTAGAATCGGTACTCAATAAATGAGTCTTCGCACAGAGCCGGACAGGTATGCCCTTGACTCCTTTCGAGTGGCTAAAGTCGGTCGAAAGAAAGTTGAAGCGAACATTGATGTTACACTCGACCGCCCCGTTGACACCTGGAATCCAAATGACAGAGAATCCATCGAAGGAAGAGGTCTCGAGTTCGATGCGGGTTCGTTTATCGTCGGTATCGGCTGGCTGCCCTCCCTCAACGTATTCGACGGCCTGAAGCTTTCCGCCTCGTTGGTGGGCCTCGTTTGTCCCACGGCCCTCTTTCCACAGACTCCAACATACACCGGGCTTCTGGCGCTGTTGTTCATCCTCGAATGATACGCGAACGAATGTCCGGAAGCGAGTGCCCGGTGCTATTGGAAGCGAAGGTGTGGTGTCGACAACCGTGAGCGAGTACGCTTGTCCCTTGTTAAGGTATGTGACCGGTATTTCGTCTGCGCTCTTGATCATAGCGGTCGGTGCATTGAGTGCCGTGTGAAAGCGGAACTTCTCCGCTGAAGCTGGAAGCGGGACTGCCATGTTCACGCTAAACTGCCTTGATGGCATCCCTACCATGGGAGATTGGCCCTGAAAACTGCTATCAATTGAGCCGATCCTCTCGTCTGCGGGATCAGAATCCATTGGAGACCCGTCTTGATCCATAGTTTCATAGCCTGTGTCCTGATGCAAGAAACTCGACGGCGCAAACGATGACTGAGGCGGCGGAGGCTGAATGAAGGGGCCAAAGTTGTGGAACTGGTGATGATGGAACCCGTGATGGAACCCTGCCATGTCCATCGTCACGGCGCCATGGTGAACCCCGCCTTCGGTGGTGGGCATGGACAAGGGCGTGCCGAGACCCATTCCAAGACTGAGTGTAGGCGTGTGTAGATCACCAGCTTGGGGGTGATACAGTGTATTGGTCCCTCCGGGAGTCGGCGTGTAGTACCCCGGAGCATGGTGGCCAAAGTTGGTGAAAGAAAATGAGCCCGGGTCCAGCAACGAGGGTGTGAAGCGCCATGGTTCATTTGAGGCGCGAGGCGTAGGGTCTTGGTCCCGAAAGCCTTCATGTGGAAGGGTATGGCTTCTATTGTTAGTTGATCTTGATTAGTTTGACATGAAACCACATGAAGTGTCAAAACGGGCAACGAATATTAGAGGAGAAAAGACAGTTAGGGACATAACAGTGACATACCTCTCCGGGGCGGTCACGGGTACATCAGGTTGAGTAGTGGCAACGGTTTTGCTTGGGGCTGCTGCCGCCGAAGAAGTGGTGGCCGCTGCGGCCACTTCAGGGAATTGCTGTCTGAAGTTGGCCAACAGCTCATCACCAGGCTTTTGAGAGCTCGTCCTACGCAGTGGTCCGATGTTAGACAGCTTCTCCCATCCGCCTAATCCGAGGTTGGGACTTTGTGTGACTTACCTTTGACGGAACATGGTGTGAAATGAGTCACGGGTGATTGGAGTACAATCGGGCGTGAGTACTGGTAGCGACTGGTCGGGTCTTGAATGTTGTTGTTGTTGTTATCCTCGCGTCTCCAATGTTGAAGGTTGCCCGCTATGAGTGCCGAGCAACTGAGTACACCCTAGCCTTCCAGCCTCATTGGGGTGATGATGGTGGGGAATTTCAGGACGGCACTGGGCGTGTGTGTGTTACCCGGGACGTCACTGGCGCGGTGTGTAAGCGGTGTCTTCAGGACGTCAAAATTGGTGTTGCGAGAAACGAAAGAAAAGGTCCAGACAAAACTCTGGCCAGTGTGTGCGTTAAAGATCACGAAACGAGAGGCTGGAGAATGGCAAAACAAAGGACAATGGGAAAGTAAATGCGTCGGCACTGGCTTTTAGAAGTTTCGCATCTGCAGAGGGGTGCGGTCGGCAGCGGCCTTGTATATACCAAGACGCAGCCGCTAATGTACTGCCCACCATCAATCAGAGGCGAGGGGTATATGTGCCAGCAAAGACAGCCTGGGGAGGTAGATGAAGCGATGCGACGGGATATGGTACTGCTGTTTCTTGACCGTTAAGGGTCTTAAACGGTCCTCTTAACCCAAAGGGGAAGGAAATGAGAAGAGGAGAGAGAGAAGGGGAGTTAAGTTAGGGGAGGGGGAGTGCGAGGAGAAGGGTGTGGCTGGTGGCTGTGTGGACGGGCGGGTGTGGGTAGAGCGCGTACCGACCTCAAGTCCTCGGACGGGGGAGCTCAAGGGCGGGAGACAGGGTACACGTCGGGTGTAGCTGGCGATCCGTCATGAAGGCGAAAAACATACTTGCCTTTGTTAGGTGCAGAAATATCTCAAGCGTTGTAAGGTGAGCAGAAAAATCACACGACACTTCGATTCGAGGGCTGGTGACAAGACTCGGACCGGGCCTTATCTCGTACCACTTGTATGGGGGATTCAGGGCGAGGGAGAAAAAAGGCATTGGGAGGAAATGTGTTTTTCGAGAAAGAAGTGTAAGAGGGGGGAACTCAGGAGAGGAGCGAAGATGTCGCATGTTATCACTAGAGCGGGCTGTCGGCTTTCTGGCAGTGGTGTCAGGTCGGGCAGCTCGTTCGTCGGGGAAGTACCCTCCTTGTCGTCCCGTCGAGCACCCAGAGCAGCGTCTGGGGGTGTTGAATTAAGGGTATGCGAACTGCGGGGCTGTCTTAGCAATCTCCATTCTCGACCTCACCTAACGTCTCGGGGTGGCTGACCTCTTGTCACCTCTCGACGTTTTTGGTGCCGCGTTTCCACCGGCAGGGGGGGTGTGGCGGACCAGCCGGCACCAAGCCGTCTACCATTGCTCCGTTGACCGTGATGAAATGACATGCGATGGGCGCACAAAGAGATTTCTGTTACGGCAGCCTGCACTCCCAACAGGCAGGCGCGGATGTGGCCTCGAGTCAAATGAGCTTCTCTGCAGATTGACAGAGGAAAGCGTGTGGGCTTCCCTCCCCTGTTCATTCTCCAAAATTGTTAGCGCGGAACATACTCTCCACCTCGTTCCGCACCCTATGGCGTGATCCTAGCGTGAGACGGGGGGCACAGAAATTTCTCCGCAGCTGCCACTGAGAACAACAACCCCAGCGCTTCAGTGGGCCGGACGATGGCGGCACCATTTCCCTTCGTTTTCTTCCCCTTCCCCTCCTCTTTCCCTCGTCAACTCCGACATGCACGTCATGCCGAGCTTTCTTGATGGATCTTTACCATGGATACCTCAATGCTCAGATTCTGAAGTAGACGTTGGTCGGGCCATCTCCAGCAGCTACCTACCCCTCCCGTCTCGGTTCAACATCAGATTCATCGTTAGATTTCACAGGTTCCCTCATTCACCAACCACGGTATATCACCACTCATGAAGCATCTCGAATTTTCCCCTTTCTGACATTACGAGCTCGATTCCAGTTATATGTTCCCCGTATTAGTGCTGCCATTATGGCAAAATTCTACCAGCCGAACACATTCCGCCCAATCGAGTCATCTGCAATTGCCGTTTTGGGGGGAGCTCGTTTCGGTCGATGTATAGCTTATCTCAGTCGCCTGGCAAGCCTGGTACCTGTCGATGGGCTTATAAGATGTCTGTTATACGCCAATTCGAAAGGACGTTCGGGTAAAGTACCGATACTTTTACCCAAGCCAGAAGCCCGTCTTCTTGCCGCGAGGGTGTGGCGGTGCCTGCCGAGTTCGCCTCTGTGCTCTAGGGCCGCGTTGCTCAACAGACACCAACACTCCGACCTAGTGGATTTACAGAAAGCTGTCCCCCGCGAAAACCATGCTTAAAAAGTTACAGGTATAGCTTCCTTCTGCGCGAAGAATAGTAGGCAGAAATTTCACGCCACTTGCCACCGCTTGATACCACATTGGTGTATCTACCTATGTACTCCGTAGTCTATAAGGCAAGTTATTATTATTATTTACTGACCAGCACCATTCCCGACCAAAGGGCAAGCACAGCAATACTGCGCACCAACAACACACCGAAATTTGCTTCAGCGGTTTCGCGAAATTCCCATGCGGAAATGCACTTATTGCGGTATGCGGGGCCGTTCTGCGTTCGTCCTTTGCTGGGATATGCCTGTCTTCTAGAATAGAGCCAAGAGGCTCTCCAACGGCGCTGTTTGGTCCTACTCTACGAAACAGCAAACCGCCCTCTCCCAACACAGGTATCAGTCCCTCGCTTCTTTGCTTGAGTCGCCTTCCCGATACCGGCCATGGCAGTATTTTTACAGTGATTTTGTAGCGATTGGGATCTGGTAGCACTTTTAAGGGCCCTCGGGACGTGGGGACAGCCCCAGCTCTCTCCCATGGTTGCCCAACCGAGGATAGCCTTGCAGGGATCTGCATCCCTGCACCGACGACAGGTCTGGACGGGATGCTGCGGGACGCGAAACACAACATATTTATGACGTCACCAGTACCTCGCCAACGCTAGGCCCTTTCCCACCCCGTCAAATCATTTACCGCTCACCAGGCCACGCTCCGTCTCGAGGTCGTCGGTGGGGATGAGTTGTGTACCTAGGTATACTGCTTTGTGGGATGCAAGTGTGGTGCGCTTATTCCGTTACGAGTTTCCACCCATGCCTGCTATATCTCATTGACCGGAATACCACGACCCTGTTGGGAATTTCGGCTCACTGGTAGTGTAACGTAGATTACGACGAGGGTTCTTGAACCCTTTCATGTCGATCTTGTCAGGAAATGAGCCGGCTATTGGGGAGACGAGTTAGTTTGGTCGATCTTCACTGCTTTGGACTTTTCAGGGTAGGAGGGCTGTGTTCTGGAAAATGTTCAGCTCCTCGAAGTTGACATGAGCTTCTCGCTTCCGCCGTAGCACTACTGGGCCTATTTAATGGTCAACCGTTTAACTCTCGCTTGCTGGAATATCATTTGAGAAGTGTTGTGGACAAGCATCAAAAGACGTCCATCACGAGCGAGTGATGGGAGTCGGTTCTTCGGCGGAGATCCAACATCACTGACAAGTTTCCCACCGAGAATGGATGACCTCTCTCTTGCATCAGAAAAAAAAAGGCTCTGCCCGATCCACCGGCACCAGCGGCAAAGGCTTTCGACAGGACACTCCAGGAAGTCCAGTGCAGGGTGGTGACAGAGTCTCGGGCGGCGATTGGCCTTGGACAGTGGAGGGGTCATGGCTGTCTCACCGCCGCGAACACTTGTGGCCCCTCAACTGACTGCTAATGTAGCATGACATCATATCTCAAGCCACGCACAACCCCAGCCGCTTCATCACACGAAATGGATCCCCGCGACATTCAGCAAACGGCCAGTGAGGGAAACGGAAAAGGTTCTGCTAGTGGTGGGACGATGGGGGGCAGGTGGCTAGGACCGTTGTGACCTTTTCCGGCAGCTAACTACGTGGCTTTGCATTGACGGCCGGCTCATGAAACTGGCGCATGAGGCGTTCCGAAAACAGAAGAGAACGACATTCGCAAGAAAACGCTGAAACGGGGGGAAAGACCAGAGGCCCAGGGGACACGCCTCCCTGCCCCCCGTTTCTGTCATCTGATGCCTGACCTGCCGCGTGGGATTGGAATGCGTTTAATTCGCGGGCGAGGGGTGCCCTGTCAATGTTGCGCTGCGTCATTATCGACTGATGCAAGCATGGGATTGTGGGCAGATTCCCATCCTCAGTCTCACCAGCCAATGGAATGGCGAATCCCGTCCGCCCTGACAAAAAGAAAATCACAAGAAACCGCTGGAACGGAGAAATATTCGTTCACAATGAGGAAGAAAATAACCATGAGCATAATTTTGACATCGCCATACGTATCCAGGACTCCCGCATCAGCACATTCCCCAATGGTTTAAAAAAAAAATTTCGGCGAGTTTGCTGGGAGAGCAAACACGGGGGGGGCCAGTGGGGCGGAAACCAATCTCCGCAAATTAGCGGGGCATCAGCACGGTGCCGCTCCGTGCACGCTTGGCAATGATGTCATTGCCCATATTACGTGCGTCGCAAGTGCATCCGCATTGCGTCCACGCAGCACCACCCGCCGCGCTGTCCTCTGCGTTGCTGCCGGCCGGCAGCCGCTATCCTTGAAGCGATTTCTGGAGGGCTAGATGTGCTGGGCTTACTGAGCGATTATGTCTCGGGAAAGCGTTTTGTTGCGCTGGATGCGATGGATGCAAACTGTTCTTTCCAAAGATCAGTGAGAAAATGATGCATCAGTTCTAGCTTCAGCTTGCCCGCCGCCCGGCTCGCAGCCACGTGTCTCGGCAGATGGGGGCAGAAGAAAGCGGCTCAAGCTCGGGTGTTGCTCCGTACAGTTTGTTTGGCCATAGGAGGGGTTGAGCTGGCCTGGTTGGATCCCATGCAAGATACCTAGGAACCTGTCATTACTTGGAATGCTGGAGACGACATGTCGATTTTGTAAGGATCGCAGCTAGCACGAGAGACGGGACGAAAGAGACTACAGTAACTACAAGAATTGCTCCAACTGTCAATCAGAGCCCACGCTAGTTGACCTGAGCGACGTCAAAGTGCACAGATATCGGGCTACTTACTTCTTTTGCTTTCACTTTCAATACCTTGTGTTGAACGCAGAAGAACGGTTGCAGCCCCAAGGCGAGTCCATCCACACACTGCCAGACACTCTACAATCCAGGCCGAAATTCGAGGGACCAAGTAATTGGACCCCGTGGACCCTGAGCCTTCATCCTGTCGATCCCACGCAAACAGCAGCATGCAGCAGAGCACACTAGAAGCTGGCCTGTACCTCGGTATTGGATGAATGCCGTCGCAGGGACTTCTAGGTTTGGCAGTGATCAGCTCCTTGCTGCAGGGTGAGGCCAACCGAGTCCCCCGCTCGGCGGAGGGGGAGCGTAATTCAATGTCAGGGGCGTCTCGGGTCGACGCCAGCTCGAGGCCAGGTATGTGTTGTGAGAGACGAGACACGATTTGAAGACCGTGGTTTTAACGCTCCGACGTGTACATATCCTTTAGCAACCTGCACTGCCATGGTGTTACTCGGTTATAAGCAGAATAACAGAGCAGTGATAAATAACAATATGTCCCATAAATTGTTGTTAGAAACGCACATTCCCCCAGGTAGGCCCCGGCCAGGCAGTGTATTCGGGCAAGATTACTATCGCTGGCATTTCGGTATACACTAGGTAGGGAGGAAATGCAATAACTACTGTACGGTCGGCAACGCTCTACAGTGATCTAATTACATGTGACACACTTACAGCCTCTGTTATGAGAATTAGTGTACATCCCTCTCTTGCTCGCCGCTTAGCACTTGCCTAGCCCTGTACTTGGGATGCCCGCTCCCGTGATTGTCATCAATAGAACAGAAATTGGGCCACCGCGAGATCTTGAGAAAACTCAGCATATGGAGGTCTTCTGCTGAGAGGATCAGCAGGGTATCCGCACGTGTTCGCGCTCAACTGCCGTGTTCAGATGCGATCACCCTTGATGTGTGTGGGCGCGCAGCTGCTATTCTTGGAATGATCGACAGCGCGAGATCTAGAGCTGGCCGACGGTCAAGCCGCGCCCCTCCTCTCATTCATCGAGTTTTTGTGGCGGCATTCGTGGTACTGTGGCTGGACCTTTCCGTCCTGCTGAATCTCACCATCCCAATCACCTCATCTACTGCAGATCGACCTCGCCATACTTGCGATGCCCAGTCACAACATCCGGTGTTGAAGCTGCGCCACAGGGACACGCGCCCTATCCTATCGCCACTGACCTCGTATTCCGATGTACCGGCGTAATTTGGTGTCGATCCCGGCCACAGCTCCGGTGGGAGTGCATCTATCCAGCGGCGAGTAGGGGAGTGCAAGGTTCCGCAGAACCGGGAAGGTCTAAATCGATGCGGAGACTGTCTGGTTCAGCTTGCATGCCTGCCGGAGCCGACTCCTCCTGATCACCGGCCCTGTTGATATTGCTGAGCCAATTTGCAGTTCTACCCGGCCTTGTGGGGCCGTACGCTGCTGTGCCTGCGAGGCAACTGCTGTGGGGGTGTGGTTACTTTGAGGATGTTGCTGAGCCGAATGCAGTCCTTCTGGCTCTGGGGGCAGCCCCTTTTTCGATATTGATCGTCAGGGGTGCAACCTGTGGCCCCAATTCTTCCCATAACCGGAGCTGCGACTTTTGGGAACGTCTTGTAGTTAACCATTAACCCAGCTACGTAGTTGAAGGTGTCATGTCCGACCTTTTTTGGGGGGGATTTCGCTGTGATCTGCACTAAAACCCGTCGAGCCGATACCTCCCACGTGCTACGTGCCAGTTTTAGTTTTCCTGGCGGATACAAGTTAGCAACATGATATGAATCAGGACGTATGGGGGCAACCAGGGCATCTATATATCTAATTTACTGTTCTGCGTCGAGCTACTAAGTCCGGACGATTGTTGTCCATTTGGAAGTGGTACATGTAGTGTCGCTCGCAGACTCAATGAGCGGATTTTGAGGGCGCGATTAGCATCAATTGAATGAAATAGAGAATGTCGAGGGAGGTGCCCTTGGTCCAGACAGAGAGTGCTGTCACAGTGTACAAAACAATGGTGGTTAGAACGGACATTGGAGGAGTAAAAAAAGAAAAGAGTCTCAAACGCGAAGAATTGGTGTCCTATAAGAGGACGTCATGTCATGGATAACATGAAATAAAGGATGCCCGTCCATCATTCTAGTCGTTGTCTGGCTCGACTGCGCATGTGCTATTGAGGCTGGCCCTTGAGCTGGGATACTGGTGGAAGATGGAAGTTCTGCTTAGAAGGGTATCCTCTGGAGATGATAGGCCATTGGTTCGAAGGTGCACTGTTGAGTGACATGCCTTCCTAATCTGTTCAGAGACCCAACATGCGTCCTCATTGGCAACGCTCCTTCCTGCTGCAAAGAAGCACAAAGATCCACTGCTCTAGTTCGAAGCTGCGCGCGCACAGGTCATTCAAGCATGCAGCGGATAGGCTCTGACTACCTACCTGGGTGACGACCTCGGGCGGGCGTTTCTGAAGACAACACTAGAAATAATATACCTATCCCTCCTGCTCAAACATAATCTCCGTGGTTTGGCAAGATTGGTATGGGGGTCTCTGTATACATGTATTCTGAAACAGGTGTCCATGGGCTTCTGAAATAGATTTGATATTTCTCCCTCGAGCGCCGCCAACCAGCCTCAGCCCTCAGCCCTGAAAACCTTCCGAGAGGCCACCCCAGTGCAAACGATCAAATCTACCAGGCGGTGTTGAGTTTATTCTACGTGTCCTGACTAGCAGTGCCTACAAAGGGCGCCCTTTCCTCCATTCGTTGATTCCCCATCGAACCCATGTCATCTCCAACCGCAATGCCGCTCAACGCCATAGATGAGATTTTTCCATCCCAGCCCAACGCAATTGTCGGCACGGGGGGCGAGCGGCTTCCCTAGAAGTACCAATCCGTGTTCTTGCCCGGAAATCTCATCCTTTTCCAGAACCCGGACTCGAACGTTCCTTAACCGCTAGGTAATTCTTTCTCAAGCCCCCCATCCCATCTTTAGGATGGGATGCTTTTCTGCAACTTCTGCAGCCTGGATAAGATTATCCTACCATACCCGCCTCGCCCTGCATCATATTCAGTTCACAGTTAGGGTCAGTCATGCCCGGATTTCTCTTCGTTTTCATACTAGCCATCGAAACCGTCTTCCTGATCGCATCATATCTTCTACCGCAATTTAATGGCTTAAAGAAATACAACCACTATCATACCACAGTCTACATCATATTGAAACTTCTCCCATCCGCCTTGTACAGTCATCTCAATAGCAAGTTTGAGGACTTTCTGGCTTTTTTAGAAGAGATATTTAGGGAACAATCCGCATAGCTAGCGAAAAGCTCCCCAATCGATACCACTTCACCAACCCAGGCATCAGATTAGGCCAGACTCGTTCATCACCACCCGTGTACAGTTGCAAAAAGGACTGGATGGCTAGTTCTTTGCCCCCAACGGTATCCGGATCTGTTTGAGTGGCCGCGCCTCGCGTGGTTCAACAAGCTATCTCACACATATTGACCGCGACTATAGGCATGTTAGAGATCCGAAGCAGCGGCTCAGCGGACGTGGTAGCATCTCAGAGCTGAAAGAGCGGGAGTATGCAAAGTCGCTTGTGTGGCTTACCGTTCCGCCCCCTTGGAGAGTCTTCTGGCGCTGGGGTGCAACGGGTGGCGAGTAGTCAGGAGTACTCCAGAGCAGTATTATTTTGTTACTAAACACAGCAAAAGAAACAATCTAAGTGCCAGGGCACTGGCTGCTTATATGCCCTTTCGGCTCTGCGGGGTATTATATCTATTTTGGCCCCAATAGCCCGTTCCGTTGTAACTGGCCCGACCGGGCCCTTCCTTTCACAGGGACTTCCCTGAACATGATGTATGCATCTGTTTGGGGGTGCGCTTTCTAAAACCGCATATTGCAGTATGATGCCAAAATCCACGCGTGGTTAGGTGGGTAGGTAGGTTGGTAGGTAGGTTGGTAGGTGGTAGTCATACTCGTCTGTTTGGTCTCGGTGGTGTAGCACCGCAACACTCTTCAGAAGGGGAACCTGCTTGACCGGGACCACTCTCCAATTTGTGTGTAGAGGTGCCCCACGTGGGCAATTGATCCTTGCCGCCCACCATCTGGCTAGTGTACAGTCCAACCCCCGAAAGATTATTTGCGCGGTACTTCACCGGTTAGCGACTACCTTCGAAGCAACCTGGGTTTTCCCATGGCTTGATAATAGAAACTTGATTCTTCAAAGAAGAATTCGATATCTCGATGGGAAGGCCCAAGGCCTCCATTATTGAAACCAGGGCCCTTATGCTCTGACTAAACCTCTCGCATCCCGGTTGTTCAAATACCTACCTATTGTGTACCCAAGTCCCGTGCTAACAATTTTTCAAGATTGGATTGTACTTTGCTGCCCGTTCAGTTAGGCTAGCCCATAGTAACTATTCGACCATGTCTTATCTACCCGCATCACGGCGTCAGTGCCGAGGCTTATCACTAGTGAGTGGCACTCCCCACCTGCAGGCACGCATTGGCCGCTGACAAGCGGCGTTTCCAACCCTGACAGAACGACAAGGAGACTCTGGCTCTGAACCGCCAAAGTCGAACCTGTGGATTCTACTTGAACCTTGGTTTAAAGCAGCCTAATTCCCGGATCTCCTCACCGCGACTTCAGGACAGACGCCATCACAGAATTCCATCACCTACTCTCGAACGCGCAGGGGAGTCGAGGTCTGATCGTCCCACTGTTGTGCAGAGGAGCTCCCGATTTCGAAGCGTCATGTCCTCATCCTCAACATCCGCCTCGCCCGTTCCAGGCTCAACACCCAATACCGCAGCCTCCGACGCTTCTGCAGAAGAGCATACGAGCGATGGATCTAAACTCAAGACATTCGTCGGAATTCTGAGGAAGTAAGTTAGGTGTAACGAAATGTCCGCGAACCTTCACCCGTGTTCCGACGTCGGAATTGCGATCATGGCGGGAAACCCGCCTGTGGCTTGGCTCATTTGCTACATTGCCTCGAGTTCTGAGTTTCCGCAGTGAGAAATAGGTAGCTTCCCAGTGCTTACTTTTTGTTGCTTAGATTTATTGGCGTTGCCGATCTCGCATCGGTTCGGTTCTCCCTTCCCTCCCAACTTCTCGAGCCGACACCCAACCTCGAGTATTGGAACTATCTCGATTCTCCGAACGCATTCATCGCGATCGGAACAGCCGACGATCCTTTAGATCGGATGCTGGAAGTTCTTCGGTTCTGGTTCACGAAGGATCTGAAATACGCAAAGGGCAGACCCTGCAAGCCGTATAACTCATGTCTCGGAGAGTTCTTTAGGGTAGGTCGGCGGAGAAGAACTTTGGAATAGCCAAGGCAGAAGACTGACAGGTTGCATCATCTTCAAGTGCAACTGGGAAACAGATGATGATGCGCCGCGAATCGATACTCGAGCTCTCAGGGATGGATCTAACACTCCTGGAAGTAGTTCATCTAGCACCAAGTCTGGAAAGCTATCCCTCGGAGGTGCTCTTGGTTCCAAGGATGGGCCGTCGGCCTCGACTGTGTCCGTTCCTCAGACGGCATCGAATCCGACTAAACCTGTGCGAGTGTCATACCTGACCGAGCAAACATCACACCACCCACCTGTCAGCGCATTTTATATCAGCTGCCCGGAAAAGGGACTCCATGCTCGAGGTTTTGACCAGATCACTGCCAAGTTTACTGGTACTTCGATTAAGGTCATGCCTGGCGAGCATAACTTGGGTATATTCATTACTGTGGAGAAGCGAAACCATGAAACATATCAGCTCAAGCACCCCGCTGCACATCTTGGCGGTTTTTTTCGCGGGGCTCTAAGTGTTACTGTAGGCGACATGGCATACGTGACCTGCCCCGAAACTAAACTGAAAGCCATCTTGCACTATTACGACGAGGGCTGGCTTGGTCGCACTACCAACAAGGTGGAGGGCGTCATCTTTCGCTACGACCCGGAAAACGACGACAAGCAGCAGATAAAGGACGTGCCCGAGGGAGATATCGTGGTCCGTCTTGGCGGCCCATGGAAGGAGAAGGTTGTATTCACCCTCGGACCGAAGCCATTGGTGAGTACCGGCAGCGACCGAACAAAAAAAAAAACTCACTCCCAGGACTGACCTTGTGGATTCAGAGTTCCCACCCTCCAGAGAAGCAGATCACCATTATTGATATTGCTCCGCTAAATGTCGCGCCTAAGATCGTCCCACCATTTGAGAAACAGCTTCCTCACGAATCCCTCCAACTCTGGCGCGGGGTTACAGAAGCGATTCACGCGAAGCAATACTCGCGCGCCACTACGGTCAAACAAGAGCTTGAGGAGGCACAGCGTGAGAAGGTGCGTGAGCGTGAGAGGACGGGCGAGATTTGGAAGCCCATTTTTTTCGAGCAGGTTACCGACAAAGGTGGGAAACCAGAGTTGACAGCCAAAGGGCGGGAGGTTCTCAAGCGATCTCAAGCCGGAAACTGGGACATGGAGGGCGGTTTGGATTGAAACATCACGAGAGAGCAGTTTCCCTAGGTCGAGGAGTCTAGAATGGTGTCGACATATGGATGGATAACTTTGCATGGCCAGCGTCCTCATTCCTTCTGCGCGCTTATTTATAGCAGGATTTGAAAGGATATCTTGTTCACTCTTTTCTCTTCTTGTATATTGAGATAGTGGTGTTAGTTAGGCGATTGCCTGTTGGTTGCATAGTGCTCGCTTCGGGCTGGGGAGTTGGGTCATGTATACATGAAGATATGACAGTGTGAGGATTTCCGGTAGAGGTGTTGAGAGCATGGGGGGCGAGGCAATAGGAGCAAGATTAGACGGTTAGAGAGGTGCTGGTGATTGTGCTCAGCGCCTACTTAGTTAGGACACCATGCGAATAGGCTGACTATAAAATATTTTGACACTTGGGATGAAAGTGGTCTCGGCCGAAAAGGGGTTGCGCTCATGGGCGGGCAAATCCTTGGCTAAGCCACGATTGCGGTGAGCTGCTAGTGGCCCTTTCAGGGAATTTATCTGTTCCTGAGTAAGTCAAAGGCTTAGCATACATGATAGAGGTTTTCTTATTTACTCGTTTCTATTGTAAGCTTCCTTTTGATCAAAGGGTTCGACACATCAATCGCACAAGTTCCTAGCGGTGGTGGTGTTGAGGCTCTAGGCAACAGGCAACGGAGAAGGACCCACCCCCTGCCAAGGGAAACTGAAAACTCAGCCCACTCGCCAGTTAGTTCATTGGCTACTTATCGTTATCGTGGCCCAAGCTACCAGTTTTGAGAACGAGCCGTAAGGAGACCACAAGTCAATCCAGAGATCATCTGCGACAAAGAACTCAGCTTTTGCCATCAATCTCCGCCCCTTCATCCTTTTGCGACACACCCGAACCGGCCTCCTTCCGACCACCTAACCGATCCGGTCGGGGACCCTGAATTGAGATTAGATTGTGCGACCGAACAAGCCAAACTTTCCCGCTTGGCTGGCATACCCGCGCCGCAGCAAGTCAAAGAGCGCATACCCATCGCAAGCCTCCGCGTCGTCTGCCTCGACAGCCCTCAGATTGCGGGCCAGTGCTTGGTACCGCGGGCAATATTTTTTCTTCTTTTGAGCCTCTTCACGGTCGCCCGGCTCGCATAACGATTGAGTGCCATCGAAACACCGAACACCAACATGTCAACGACGACGTCAGGCCTCACACGGCGCAGGGGAGGAGGAGGAGCGAGCGGCGATGCTGATGGCGGGGCTGACAGTGGTAATAGCGCCAATCGCCCAGGCGCCTCCAATAATTCTCGGGATAGCGCGCCCGAGACAAGTTATGAGAACACCGAGAATGGGCACAAGATCGCCTTCGACCCACGCGACATCAGCGAGAGTGCCGAGCGGAGCAAACAGCCTAAGCTGACCTTGATGGAGGAAGTGCTTCTGCTTGGGCTGAAGGACAAGCAGGTCCGTTGACCTCCCTTTGTGATTGCCATCATCACAATTCTGTGCGACGAGGGCTGACTGGCTGACCAGGGGTACCTCTCGTTTTGGAACGACAATATCTCTTACGCCCTGCGAGGCTGCATTGTGCTCGAGCTTGCCTTCCGAGGGCGTATCAGCATGCAGAAGGACCCTTCGAGGCGGCGCTTCCCGCTTGCGGATCGCGTTATTGAGGTCATTGATGATACCTTGACGGGCGAGGTTCTACTGGACGAGGCCCTCAAGATGATGAAATCAAGCGAGGCTATGAGCGTCAGCTCGTGGATCGACCTGATGAGCGGTATGTCTCGGGATTGCAGACCTGGTGCAAATGATACTGATGAAATGCAGGCGAGACATGGAACTTAATGAAGATCGGCTACCAACTTAAGCAGGTCCGCGAACGCCTGGCCAAGGGACTGGTAGACAAGGGTATTTTGCGCACCGAGAAGCGCAATTTCCTGCTTTTCGACATGGCAACGCACCCAGTTGTTGATAGCGGAGCCAAGGAGGAAATCCGCCGACGTGTGCGCAATGTGCTCACCCAACGGACTGTTGTGCTCAACAACTCCCAATTCCTACCCGAGAACCTTGAGTTCCGCTATATCCGAACCATCGCCATGGTTTGCGCAGCCTACGCGGCTAACGTCCTGGAGAATGCGCTCTCCACCTTGGGCCACGAAGCGCGGGAGCGCGCCTTCGCGCAAACGGACGAGTTGCTGGCTGAATATAGCCAGTGGCCTTTTGGGCGCAAGGCTACGGGCAATGGTATCGGGGCAAACTTGCCACAGGTCATTGCCGAGGTTGGTTCCCGCGTTCATATATTCTTCGTGCGCTAATTCAACTACAGGAGGTCAACAAGGCAAAGGAGAAGGAGCTACAGCTTGAAGTGGTCGCAGCGTGTCTGAGTGTCTTCACTCGCCTGGACTCATTGCTTTGAGCCAGTGCCTGTCATGCTCGTTGGTTTTGCTTCAACTCCAAACTCGCTCTTCTTCGTACTCTACACTCTGCGTGGGACTAAAGCAGGCATTGCAGATGAAAATACTACTTCACAGTGAACCACTTATAGTGCCTGACACTTTGCAGACCTACCGAAGACAGTTAATATCTGCCGAGACACGTCTTGAAACGCGTTTGACTGGGGTATTTCAAAAGAACTGGGCGTGGCGTACGGTGAGGTTCTATGGCCTTTTTGTTTCACGCGGTCCTGAGGCTTGCTGCTGTTAGATCAGAGTAGTACTCCTGCCAAACAAGAAAGGCAAGTAAGCAGACAATGGAGGCGCAATTCTATACGCAGTGGGCTTTGCGTTTCTTGAGACTAAAAGCTGGAAACTGCATGGGATGGGCCACAGACAATGGCGAGGATCAAGAGGGAGATCAGAATCATTCATTGATGTTTCGAAGTGGTGGTGAGGACGAGCAGATAGGCTTTTTCGGCTCGGGCTGCTTTGCTCGGCTGAGGGGGGGGCATTTCTTATTGGTTTCAGTTTCTGCCTCAATATCTTTTTTTCCCTTCTCATTCCTCCGCAAGCAGGTGTTAATGGGGGTTTGTTCTGCTCTATCCTCTGGATTTCTGTTGTGCGAATCAATTCTGGGTTGTTGTGTTGGTTTTTTTTGTGACGCAAATCGCAACAAAGCCTCTCTCGTTCCAACCTTGATACCGCATTTTCTTGGGTTTCCCGGGTTCAGGAGCGACCGGGGATCTAAATATGTATTGGTCGCCACGGCGCAGAGGCAACTCCTCGATCTGTCCCAGTACTTTATATACCTAATCACAGTGAGAAGGCACCTCTTGATCTTTGCTATTACGCCGTAGCTGCATGAGTGTGCGGGCCTAATAGTGATCTTTGCGCTGTGGCGGCTAATGCAAACCCTAGTATACATACCCCTTAACTTTGGAAGGAAAAAACCTCTGAGAAATGCGGCCCTCTGCCTAGCAGACACCGACCATATATCCATCCGTCCATTGATGTATTCTACACAATTGCAACGTAATAATTACCATGGTAAATGCGACGATATCTCAGTCGGAACATGAAAAAATGTCAATTGTGCTTTTCGGCATGCACTGTAAAGTACCTAAGTATCATGTCCAGATTTTCCCAACGCCAGACACCAGTATGCAGCACTTCTCAACAACACAGAAGAATAGTAATTTTGGCCGCTCCCATTTATGCCGCTGTGAACCTCATCAAATATGCATATGAAAACCTCCCCTTTTTTATCCCCTCACTTCTTCCGCCCACCAAATGAGCCTTCAAACCCAGGACGGCTTTTCGCCTTGGTTGCCACTCCCTTTTTCTTCCCCTTACCTCTGCTAGCCTTCTCCTCCCGCCTCTTCCGCAAGTTCTCCTCACGCTTTTGCTGCCTCTGTTTGATAGCCTTCTCTACACCCTGCGTGCGCTCTTTCCATTCCTTCTCGCTCTTTTTCTTCGCTTTTTCTTTTCTCTTGACTGCCTTTTTGAGCAAGCTTTCGCTGTCATGTATCTTTTCGCCCTCGGCCCGTCGTCTTGCTGCGAGCCATGTTTCCTTCTCCAAGACCTCCTTGCGCTTGTCCTCGTCAAGATCAGCGAGGCGCTTCTTCTGTGCCTCGAGCTTAGCCAGGGCTGTCTTGGGATCTAAGGGGCCTTTCTTCTTCTCCAGCGCTGGCTTTTCGTAGCTAAGGTCTCGCGACATTTGTGTACCATCTGAGAAGGCAAGCCGGCCGAAAGCGAAGTGATTGGCACTTCTCCCATCGTCGGGATCACTGAGCATGGGACTCATCACACTCAACGGCGAGTTGCGGGAGCTGTTGAGCGCTTCCTCTCGTTTCCGGTCCTGTTCCTCCTTCATTTTTGCACGCAACTCTTTCTTGTGCGCACGGCGCTTCAGCTGCTTTTCCCGTCGCGCTTCGATGAGCTCTTGTCGAGTGCGGACTTTTCTTCCATCCTCGTCGATCGCTTTGCGCGACACACGCATAGCCTCAAGTTTGACTTCCAGACGAGCTCGGAGAGCTGAAGTGTCCGTAGGAAGCTTGATATACCGGGGCTTCTCAGACGGAGGGATCGTGGATGAGATGGAAGTAGTAGTGCTAGAAGCCTCGAGGGACGCAGTCGTCGTGGTGGGGTTGCTGTCAAACACCGGTGAACCAGGGGTCGACCTCTCTGTGGACTCTGGTGAATCGTCGCCCAAGCCAGGCATGTGAATAGGCGATATGTCGTCGTCACGGTCGGCTTGGTCGGTTGCCGTGGATGGCCTGGCAGTGTTGTTGTCTGCGGACTCCCTCGTTGGTATATCCCGTGGTGCATGGGGTTTGCTCGGCGTCTTCTCAAGCTTTGCTTTCAGCTTCTCCTCATTCTTTAGCTTCTTGGCCAATTTGCGCTCCTCCTTGTTCATCTTTTTGCTCGGAATTGTTGCCGCCTCGCCAGCCGGGGTAGTTGTTTCAAGAGACTTGAGCTTCTTGGCCAACTGTTTCTCCTCTTTAGACAGCTTCTTGGGGGGTGTCGGGGCGGCGTTGGTTGCGGTGTCTTGGCTGTCCACCTTAATCTTCTTAGTCGATGGCCCGTCGTCCTCGCTGAGGTCTTTGACCTTCTTGATCTTCAGACCCTCTAGAGGTTTCTCTTTATCGACATCGTCGAGGAAGCTTCCGTCGCTACTGTAGTTTTCCCAGCCACTTTCCCCATCTTCACTTTCCATATCTCGCAGCTTGCGCTTATTCCTCGCGCGTTCCTCCATTTCTTCCTTGGCGCTCCTGTTAAGCACGCTGTCTGGATCGAGTTTTCCCCTCTTCGCGGCCTTGGCTTGTTCTTTGGTCTGCTTCGTTTTCTTCCATTGGTCCTGTGTCCATGTCCCGCATCAGCAAGATTATCTTGGAGGGCAACCAAATGGCGGCGAGTCAACATACAGTCTTTTCCTCGCCGTAGTAGATCTTTGCCGGAATCAGGGACATGAGTCCTTCAAACGAGTCCGCATAATCGCGAAGGCGATCCTATTGTGCGTGATCGTGGAATTAACTAAACTGCAGCAGACTAGGTGACGCCGCGCACCGAGCAGGACTTACGACGACGACCGTTTCGCTGTCCCCCATCTCGAGATAAGTTGATTTGCGCAGCGATTGGTTCGGGAGAAAGGGGAAACCTAAAAAAATCGTCTCTGGTCGCTGGGGGAAGGCGCAATGCAGACGTCGACCGAAAAGAGGAGGCTCGAAAAAGAGGCAGCGAAAAGCAGGCCCAACCGACGAATGAATTTTCTCTCAGTGGAATTTTTGGGCGGTGTGGAGAAGCACCAAATGCCCCACTCTTTATTCTGCCGAAGGCGGTGAAGTACCAGAGCATTTGGGGCTGAAGCGCAGAGAGCTCCATAAGACTGTATAAGTTATTAGTGAAGACGCCTTAAATAGGGGTGCCTATTTTATCTGAAAGGGCTTGTACAAATATTAGAATCTGAAGAGCTTCACGGTTTCAAGCTTTCAGGCAGAGAAAAGTTTAAGTGGGGCAGCTCTGAGATAACTAGTATCTAGTTGAGAAGAGAGCGGCAGCAAAAATGAACTTTCTCCTCGACCGGAATCGAGCCGGTGACCTTTCGGTACAATTATTTCCCAATTACAGCCGAACGTGATAGCCAACTACACCACAAGGAGTCGCTTGCTCATGTTTCTTTACGGAAGGAATTTCCACTCTTGTGGGTTGTGATGGGCGCGGGGCTGAGACAGCGGGGTTATGTGGGGTCGAAAGCAGGGAATAGCATCACCGATTTTCAGGTCTTCCGTCAAGTCACTTCTGTGCGCGTAGGTATTTCGAACTGCGCGCCAAGCAGAGTGCTGTACGAGTACCGGTGCGCCGTCAATATAAACGCCTCCATTTCCGGCATAACCTAAAATCCTTATTTACAGTTTACACCAACACCAACTCCTGATAATCCTACCCTTCCAAGCCAACATTGACCTGCCAACCAACGCCTGCCTATGCATATCCGTTACCATATCATGTCATACCATAATCGATCAACCATACAAAAACTGCGACAGATTCAGCCGACTTGAGAATGTAGCCGGTTTCCTCTCAGACCCTTCCGCATCTACCTCAACGCCAATGCTGTCTGGGTCATTCTCACCATCGCTGTCAGGGACGATTTGATCTTCGCTTCCAACAAGCAAATTCAACGCCTCGACTTCTTGCAGATCAACATTTGGCAGTGGTACCAATGCCGCATTGACAGTCTGGGAATCGACTTGCTGGCTCTTTGTTCCCGTCGTCGACCATCGTGAGGAAGACGACGGAGACCTGCGCTCTCGCCCTAATGCTTGCGCCCCGATACGCTGCAGGGGGGTTAACCTGGGAGTGTTACGAGTGCTTTTAGGGGTCGCCACTGGACTCGACGGCTTCTCAGTGCTGGACGAGGGCGTAGGCAGTCCATGAACCATGCGAGTACCTCGACCGGCGGTTTTATAGCCAAACTTCTCTAGGCGTGACCGAAATGGTGACACAGCACCGGCGTTGACCTTCTTTCCTACAGACCGAACTGGAGCTGCTGTCGGAGGAGATGAGGCAGGAACCTCGACATTATCCTCGGCGACAGGTATATCTTTACTGCCTCTTGCAGAGTTCTCGAAACCAGGCCTTTTGTGGTCCATCGAGGACGGGCTGTCAAGGATCCCCGCAGCTAGTGTTTTAGCGGGCTTCATGGGTGGAAGACAATCGAAATCTGGCATTGACCTGAACACCTCATCGATCGAGTCATCTGACATCAGGAATTGGTCTGCCGGCTTTTTCGCCGAGCGTTTCGGCTTGCTGGTCGAGAAGAACCTGCTGTGCTCTGGCGTTGACTTCGCGTCCGCGGCCACCGGCAAGTCATCGCACAACCTCACTTTCTTGGACGCTCTTGCAGACGATGCTGTGTCCTGATACACCTGAATAATAGGCCCAGCTGTGTGTCGTCGATTTTTGAGCAATGACTCGTCTTCTCCCAGCCCGGTCAGTTCCGCAAATGAGGCAGTTTTCCGACGACTGGACCGACTATTGTATGGTCTAGATGCCGGTTCTTCTACATACGGCCTGGGAAGCGGGAATACGACCGGACGTGTCTCCTCTTGCGTTTCGGCATTCGCTGTGCTAGGTTGTGGCGCAAAACAGTTTGGATCCATCTCGCCCAAGGGGATTCGGTGGTTCTTGAAATATTCGGTGATTGGTATTCCTAGGGGCTTCTTGGCCACTGGTGCGGGGGTGGCTGCGCAGACTTGACTGATCCTCCGCTTGCTCGGTGACGGTGGAACAACGATGCCCTCTTTCGTGATCGGGTTCACATCTCCCACGGCGATGGACCTCGCCAGCTCCGGCTCGATCAACGCTCCGATGAACGGCATCTTCTCCACATCGAGTGATGGATCCGGATCCGTCAACAGGACGATCTCCTTCCGTATCGGACAGAACACGCGCTGGTACAAGAATGTAAGCTCTGCCTGCTTGAACTCCGCCAGATAGTTCTCCGGAACCTTAATCTTTCCGTCGAACTGCAGCATCCTGATCAGTCGCTCAGGGGTCTTGTACTTTCGCAGCATCCGATAGGCCGTCTTCAACCCCATACCACTCGGCCCTTCGTGATAGTCACACCCGCTGAGAATGGCCATGTGTCGGAATTCAGCATCTGTCCACCCCGTAAGGGAGATTTCACGAACGGCGCAAAAGTCCTTGCGGTTGATCTCGACACAGTTGCCATACTGGTCCATCTTGGTGAGCAAACGCTTGGCACCAAAGACCAAAAGATCAGAATCTTCCGAGACAATCCCATTGACCAGCCCTTGGCGCTCAAGATAAACAAGCTGCGCGTCAGCCTCGTATGGTGCAACCACATATGGAATGTTGGCTTTCTTCAGTTCCTCAATAAGATGCCTGGCCATCTCGGGTGTGACATCTATCGACTTCTGGAGCTCCATGTGCGCTTGGTTCCTTTTCCCAGCTTTCAAGAGCTCCAGGCCGACTTTCCGACTGGCAGCTCGGCGTTGGCCACGCGAAGACTCGGTGCCGGCTTTGCTTGGGAGAAAGTCACCGTCAAACACAAAATATGGCGTCACTCCAAAATGTTGGAACATTCTGACACGGTTCATGGCAAAGTCGACATATCTGGCAACATTAGCACCGCTAAACGCGTTGTTGGGAGCAAACATATGCTTACTTGCGCGTTGGCTTGCCTTGTGCCAGCTCAATGGCGCACGGCACGGCGCCACGGTGGAGCCAGCCATATCCGTCAATTGCAAGAGTTTGGCCATTAAACTTCTTGAGCTCGGAGGGTTTGTGAATAGACCTAAGTAAAGGAAGGAGGCCTGAGCAAGAAATTGGGTCAGAGGAGCCAAGTGCGGAGGGAGAGAAGCGCTCTCACATACCAGAGATACCCATTATCACGAAGCCCGGCGCGTGGGACGAAGGACGGTTGGAAGGTTGGCCTCGGGAAACAGCAAGGGGCGGCTTTTAATGGTTGATCCGGGCCATGGGGTACTGCAGACGGTGTATTTGGGCGGATTGAATTCGAAGTTGAGGTGAACTTGAAGCCTGACAACGCGTCGTCGGTTTGGAGCTGACACGAGATATACCAAAGACAAGGCCTGACAATGCTATTCAGAGGCCCACAAGTGATGATACTAGATGGGATTATACTCGGGTCCAGAATTCCGGGAGGGGAGCCTTTGAATGCCGTTGTCGTGGATATTTTGGCGGGTAGTGGGAGGTGCCTGTCACACCCGGGCGCCTGCTGCTAAAATCGGCCAAAAGCTCAGGCCCCACCAGAAAAGCGCGACGGGTGTCGGGAAACGCGTCGTTACCCCCGCGACCGATAAAATCCCCGTTTAATTCCAGCATGCCCTGCTCCTGCTGCCGGGGGTGACCAGGGTCTCTCTGGACCAGGTGCGCTGTTATTTCTAACCTCCAATAATGGCGGGCAGGCCTTATGATCATCACCCTCAGGAAAAAGAGCTTTAATTCTTTTATTAAAGTTCACTGATCCCTGAATCCCATTGGCTACGTGTGTTGACATTGGCTTTCCACCTGTAACCAAGTGCCCCTCGCCGCTGAGTGGCTGTTGCAGCAGCTGCTGCAGCCACTTAGAGACAAGCTTATCGGCTGGGCATAACCCCACCATCCATTGCTATCGATAATTTCTTGCAAGCATCAAAATTCCAGAACCTCAGGAGCTTGCGCAAAGTGAGGCCTCGTACTGAAGCGTGCACAATGGCGAAAACATTCGAAAAGACGCGCAAGCATATCCAAAAGAAGAGGAACGGCGCTATTGATGCGCTGCACCAACACAGTCGAGACTCCAAGCGACTTCACAAGGCCCAGGTCCGCGACGAGCGGCTTGAGAAAATTGCGGAGTCGAGGAGAAAGAGAGACCAGCCTCTACGTTCGTCTTCTTTATGCCTTCCGATACAGTTCTGGTCTCTGACGACGGGCAGTCCGACGTGTGTCTTATTTCCAAGAGGTGATGAACCAAAAAGGGAATAAGACATTAGATCTCGAGAGCGTTAAGGCGGCAATTGACGGGTAAGCCTCATTTGGCTTGATTGACCGCCGAAGCACATGGATGGTTAATTTTTTTTTTCTTTTGCAGCTTCGTTCACCAACACGACGAAGAGTACGAGGAGGTCAAGAAAACACGCCGACCAGGGCGACCAGCAAGTACAAAGGAGGATATCCTCAGAATGAAGATTGAGGCGCTGCAAAAGGAACAGAGGGATGGCTTCTGTGAGTGCCTGACCAAGTCTCATAGCTACCTTAAACAGCTGACCGCAACACAGACATGCCTGATCTCACGGATGAGAAGACAGTAGAGATGCTCCAGCGCTGGGAAGGCTTGTGGGCTTACCTAACCAGCTTAAATTGGGTCAAGATATCAGCATTAGGGAGTGTCAAGCCAGCGAAGTTCCCACCACAGACGAACTGAAAGTCGGTGGCTGGCTCCCTGAGAATGCGAATTACACCCACAAGGTCGGTAGATGAGCTGCATGTCTCCACACTATTCAGGTGCCGAGAGAAGATCGATAGGACCCGGCCTCTAGGGATATATCTCATGATAGGAACCCCTCAAAATCGAGCAACGGGAACGGTTGCATCGAGTATAAGTTTGCAGGTGGTCTGCGCAGGCACGGCAAAATAACCAAGTATCACGACCATAGATATCTGACAGTTGTAATGTGTCAGTGGTGAAGAAAAGTGTTTTGGTGTAGACCCCCGTCCGGCGACCCACTGGCAGGGGTTGAAAATCTTTATCTTATCCAAGTATATTTGCGCGTCCTGATTGGCCACTTCTTGTGGGACCCATATGGATAGAGTTTTCAACGACCAAATTTCTTCCAGGAGCTGGAGCTCGAGCTCTGATGACCTCCCTCTTCTTGCGTGTCCCAGTTCTTGTTTTCCTCATCACCTTGACCTCAACACCCCAGTCCACCACCCCCATCAGCACGGCCGTCAATTGAAGAGCATAAAATCATACACATTCCATTCAAAATGATGTCCCTCAGATCTCTCGCCCGCGCTGCACCTCGCGCCATCTCGCGCGCATCTTCGACAAGCCCAATTGCCAGATTCCAGCAGACCGGCAGGACCCTACTCAAGAACACGCGCACACCGACCTTCTTGCGCCCGCAGCAGGCGTCGGCATTCTCCACCAGCGTTTTCCGGAGATCGGCCGCCGAGAGTGAGACGGATGAGGAACTGTCGGCCAAGCTAGCCAGCGAGATTGAGTTTGAGGAGGACGTAAAGGATCAGGACCCCGTGCCGCCCAGCGTCAAGGACTTCCTTCAGAACGGCCCGTTCGAGATTCAGGATACCCTTGGCAAGGAGGAGGTGGTGTTGACGCGCAACTATGGCAATGAGAAGTGAGTGCTCCCAGTGTCTGGTTGGGTAAACGTCGATGCAGGACTGACCGTTACTTCGCAGGATCACCGTGACCTTCTCGATTGCTGATCTGCAGAATTTCGATCCCGAGATGTACGAGGAGGATGCCGCGCTCGGCGATGAGGACATTGAGGGGACAGAGCAGGGTTCCCGGAATGCCGCCGCTGAGACCGAGGCCGAGGAAGAAGATCTCGACACGGAGGAGGAGCCGTCGGTTCCCTGCCGGCTGAACGTGGTGGTCGAGAAGCCTGGCAAGGGCGCGCTCACGATCGAGGCTGTGGCTCAGGACGGCGCCATCGTCGTGGAGAACCTCTTCTACTACAAGGATGCCAAGTTGGCGCACAGCGCGAGTGCCGACGCTGCCCATACTGCCCAGGATGTGTACCCCGGCCCGCCGTTTGGCAGCCTTGATGAGGACCTGCAGATCCTGATGGAGCGGTATCTCGAGGAGCGTGGCATCACACAGGCTCTGGCCATGTTTGTGCCTGATTACATGGACATGAAGGAGCAAAAGGAGTACATCGCGTGGCTCAACAACGTCAAGGAGTTCATTGACGCTTAAGGGGAATGTATAGTGCGACAGGTTCTTTGTATCATATGAGGGTCTTTTACTAGCTTCTAATCCCGCTCTTTATGTGTGGCTGTATGATAGATGTAGAATGCTGCGGGTTATTTGGGGCTTTGATAGAAATTCAGTTGGGCATGATTGACGACATCTCTGGCAAGCTTCTTCGTTCAAGGTCTGCCCTTCAATATTTATTTATCTTTTTCTTATGGCGAGAGAAAAGCCAGCAGAGTTAGCACTTCGGCCATCAGTTTGATTTTTCGCATTTTCCCCCTTCGATCCGTCCCCTTTTTCGGTGTTGTTTGCTTCCCCTGGAATCTATACTCGCCTTCTCCATGTCCTGCTCGCCTTCTCCATGTTCTACTCGCCTTCCCTGCCCCATCACCCCCTGCCCCAAGAGAGAAAAGGGGGGATGGAGCGGGCCGAGCACCCCCCAGTGGACCAAAGGGTTGTTACTGCCGAGTTGGATCTTGTCACGTACCTAGAGTATCTCCCCCTCTATTATTACTAGGTGCCTAAGCGGCCGCCGCAGCAGTGTTTCTGCCTGTTCCCCCCCCCTGATATGTCCTCCATTTCGGCGATGTGGTGACAGCGCTGTGCTGCCTTCCCGCTTCCGCACCCGCTGCTGCCACTGCTACTGCTGATACGATTCTCTCTCCTCCTTTTTTTCCCGGGCTCAGGGTACGTATCTATCTTATTTCCCGCCACCAAGATGCAGACCAGCACCGCCCGATAACTGAGTTATGTGGCTGGCCGGCCCGGCCCAGACTCAGGTGGTTTCCATGGTTTGGTTTGGTTTGGTTTGGTTTGGTCGGTAGGTTGTTGTCAAAAAAAAGTTTTCTCTTTCAGGGAAGTCGTCTTCGTCCAGTCAGTCTAGTTAGTCCTCAGCATGCGTAGTAGTAGTACATAATAATACCTAGGTATGTATGGTGAGGATACTAGTATCGGTACGTGATTGGTACAGGACTAGACTGGACATGCCGGGCGGGATATTCGTACATGTACTCCGTATGCACCTGTATCTTTTTCATTTATCTTTCTTTTTTTTTTTTTTTTGCGGGCGGGAGGG
>Ga0247760_1000634_pt1 | contig 37134 bp, 31 predicted proteins | sample UWRJL171409R4_FD_179936 | JGI IMG/M metagenome (GOLD analysis project Ga0247760, IMG submission 179936) | Plant litter microbial communities from Arlington Agricultural Research Station in Wisconsin, United States - UWRJ-L171-409R-4 | ecosystem: Environmental > Terrestrial > Plant litter >... | reverse complement strand
ACGCGGAACGGGGGCTGGGGCGCCGATCAATAGCTCTTGGCCAGCGGTCAGGCGCTGCACGTCATCTTGCAATTGATTGCTGCGCACGAGCACGACGCCGTGGTCGACGTGCACGAGCACGCCGTGCGCCAAACGCGCGACGCTGAAGCGCGTGCCGACCACTTCGACCGTTGCCAGCCCCGCCTCGACGATCCAGCGTCGCGGCCCGCCTGGACGCACGGAGAAGCTGCCGCGACCACTGCGGAGCACCGACACGAAGCTCTGGGCGCTGTTCTCCAGCACTTCCAGGCGCGAGTCGGGGTCGAGCGCGATGGCTGAGCCGTCCGACAGTTCGTGCGTCGAGGCGTTTGCTTCACCGAGCACGGACAGTGACTGCCCGGCGCGCGACGTGAGCGCGCCAATGCTTGCGAGCGCAGGCGCATTGGTTCTTTGTCTTTGAAAGCGCGTCGCGACAACGGCGAGCACGAGCACCAACGCTGCGCCTGCGAGTCCCCAAGCCCAGGCCCGCGTTGGCCGCGGTACGGGGCGAGAGCCAGCGCGCCGAACGCCGATCCGGCCCCAAATGCGCTGCAGCGTGGCCTCGTCGACGCGGGCTTCGAGCTCTCGCGCCAGCGGTGCGCGCAGCTTATTCATCGGCGCCACCCTGGACGTGCACGTGTCGTACGACGATGCGCTGCGCCTCGGCGATGCGGCGCTTGACGGTGGCCAGCGAGCAGTCGCACCTCTCGGCGACCTCCTCCAGCGGCAAACCGTCGACGTAGCGCAGCATCCAAGCGATCTTCGCCTTTGGCGCGAGCAACCTCAAGGCATTGTCGAGCACGAGCAGCTCCGAGCGCACCTCGACCGACACGTCTTCGCGGGCCAGCGCATCGAGCGGCAAATCATCCGCGTTGCGATCGAGGCCGAGCAGGCGCAAGAGGCGCCGGCGACGAAACTGGCGGTGCACTTTGCGCACCGCAATCTGCATCAGCCAGGCACGCGCACGCTCCTGATCTCGCAGTTGATTCCAGATTTCGAAGGCCGTCACGAACGTCTCTTGAGTCGCGTCCTCGGCGTCCCAGGAGTTGCCCAGCAAGCGCTGCGCGAGCGCCAACACCTGAGCCGCGTGCCTTCGATAAAACGCCTCTTCCGCCCAGCGCTCGCCGCGGGCGATGCGGCGTGCCAGATCCGCATCTGAAGGCTCCGACGGTGGTTCCAACAGGATCAGGCCGCTGCCTCTGCCTGCGCGAGGTTTGGCCACGAACACGTGGCGAAAGGGGCTGGCGAACGGCAACATGGGGGCTTCGTTGAGTTCAGGGCCGCGAGCGCTGGCGATTGGCTCAACTGATTTCGATAGCAACATTTCTGGCCTGACTTCATTGAATTGGCGAGCCAAATGCTCGACTCGAGGGCCCACTGGGGGGAGAATCAGCCCGCTCAGGGTCGCTTTTCGCTCCGCATCATGCTCAGGCCCCCTCTCTGCGCCCAGGTCGCCGTGCGCGCCTATTGCCTGCTATTTTCGCTCGCAGGCTGCGTGCGCGAGCGCATCTTGTTCGAGGCGGCCGACGCGGGGGGGTCCGGGGAAGTCGGCGCTGCGGGTACAGCGGGGTTGGGCGGGAGTGAGGGCACGAGCGGCGCTGGTGGGAGCTTCGGCGGAGCCACCGCAGCAGGGACATCAGGCGTTGCCAGCGCGGGCGTAGCTGGCGCGACTGGCGGGGACGGCGGTAACGCTGGCGCGCTGGCGCCGCCCTGGACCGAGAGCAGCTGCGTGGGTGCGCTGGCCGCGGGCAAGAACGGCGATCCTTGTCTCGAAATTTTCAAGTGTGCCACGAGCGTCGACTGTTGCGAGATCCTCGCCTATTGCGACGGCAAGGTGCTGAACCTTCAGACCAACTGCACGCTGTGCCCCGTCAAGTGCAGCGCCGACTCCGACTGCAGCACGAAAGAACTGTGCGAAAACTACCAATGCCGGAGCTGTCCGACAAATCCCTGCCCCGAAGCCTGGCGACTCGTGCTGCGCAACGATTGCCCCGTGTGCGTGCCGCCGAGCGAGTGCGAAGCAGCTGGGGACCCAATTTGCGGTCAGCTCAGCTGCGTGCCGGGGCAGAGCTGTTTGCCAGGCTGCAACGCAGATCCATCGTGTTGCTTCGGCAATCGCTGCGTCGCTCCGGGTTGCTCCACCCTCAAGGGGATGGACTGCCTCGTCGCGGGCTGCCCCGCAGGCTCACTTTGTAAAGTGGCCGGGCCGGCCACCGAGTGTAAATGCCAGCCAAGCACTGGAACTTTCGTGTGCATCGGCAACAGCTACAACACTTGCAATGTTTTCTGATTGCGTGGCGCTTGGTGACTGAGCCGTTTGCACGCGCGTGAGGCCCGCACTGCCACACACTCGAGCTCAGTGGTGAGCCCGAGGCCAACGAAAGCGGGTGGTCACGATGTCGAAGTATTGGCTGATGTTCGTACTGTGCGGAATGATGGGCGGCTGCGCCGTATCACCGGCTGAGAAATCCGGGTCCAACAACGATGCCGTGAGCAGCGCCGACACGGCGAGCGCGGGCAAAGGCCAGGGCGATCAGAGCCAGGGCAATCAGGGCAAGGGCGATCCAGGCGACGAACGCTGCACGGGGAGCACGAAACCGACTGATCCGGGCAAGCCCGAAGACTCGTGTGCGCGAGCGCTGAAAAGCATCGAGGAGCTGATCGACGCCGCAGCCAAGGCCGGAGACTACGCTTTGGTCACCGCACTCAAGGACAAGTACTCGGCGCTCGCCGCATCCTGCGCGCCGCCCACCCAACCCGGTGATTACTGCGCGCAAACCCTGAAGAGCCTAGAGGAGCAGATCGCTGCTGCAATCAAGGCCGGGGACCACGCTTTGGTTACCGCGCTCAAAGAGAAGCATGCCGCGATCGCAGCTTCCTGCGCGCCGCCCACCCAACCCGGTGATTACTGCGCGCAAACCCTGAAGAGCTTAGAGGAGCAGATCGCTGCTGCAATCAAGGCCGGGGACCACGCTTTGGTTACCGCGCTCAAAGAGAAGCATGCCGCGATCGCAGCTTCCTGCGCGCCGCCCACCCAACCCGGAGATTCGTGCGCGCAGGCTCTGAAGAGTCTGGACGAGCAGATCGCTGCTGCCATCAAGGCTGGGGACTACGCTTTGGTTACCGCGCTCAAAGAGAAGTATACGGCGCTCGCAGCTTCCTGCGTGCCGCAGACCGATCCCGGAGATTCGTGCGCTCAGGCGCTGAAGGGTCTGGAGCTCCAGATCGATGCTGCCGCCAAGGCTGGTGATAACGCCTTGGTCACGTTGCTCAAAGAAAAGTATCTAGCGGTCTCTGCGTCGTGCGAGAAGCCGGGCAATAGCACTCCGCCACCAGACAAGAAATGAGGGAGGCGGCGAGACCGAGCGGCTACTCGAATCGATGCTGCTCGATGAATATCGTCAAGAATACGTAGGCTTTAGCATCAGCGGCGAGACCGAGCCCAGGCGAGGTTTCGCCCGCTGTAACTACCGTTTCGGCTCATACCGCACCGCCACCGCCCCCGAGCCAAACTCTTGCCGGCTTGCGAGTATTGGCTCACGTCAACGGTTCGGCGACACTTCGTGGGCTCTCGAAGGAAAACACGCGCCAAGCGTTCGGTGTACCCGAACGCTTGGCCTCCGCTGCCGCGCCGCTCGTGTATTCAGCGATGACGCGCTCCCAGAAGGGAAGCCCGCCAGTATTACGCTCGGAGACGCGAACGATCCACCGGCCTGGGAGGCGATCCCAAACCAGGAAGACCGCTCGGCGGCCCACCCCGGAGCGACGGTGGCGACGAATGACGAAGAACTCTGCGATATCGAAAACGTCAGGATCATCCGACACGGGCGAACCGCGTGTGGCTAATACGAACCCCGCGACTCGGGCGCCACATCTGATGAGAAAGGGGAACCGGCGCTCCGGCTCTGACCAGTAGAGCGGAAGCTTGTCGTAACCGAAGCGCCCGTCCGGGCCGAGCTCGATGAGAGGGAACGCCTCACTCAGATCGTGAATATAAAGCTCGAGGAGATTCGCGAGCAGCGCAGTATCGCGCGACGTAGCCAGTTCGAGCACGACTTCTTGCGGATCTGTCATGTCATTCGTCGGGTCCCGCACGACGTTATCACAGCCTCAGCTGAGCCGCTGAGCGACAGCGGCTTGGTGCACGGCAAAGCCGAAGACTACGGGAACGGTTACCTGGATCTCGCGCCGACCAACTGGACAGCGACGCGCACCGAGCTCAACCCCGAAGAGCTCGACGCGGCGCTCTGCCGCTTCACCACTCCGCCTGCCTGAGCCCACCCTGCTCCCCGCTCGCCATGCCAGCGGGGGTTTCGTGCAGCGGCTACGCTCAACGCCGAATGGCAGGCAAGCCAGGCTGCTTATGCCTCTAAGGACCTGAGATTATTTCAGCACCGTCTCCATATCCCAGTCAATCCACATGCCCTTCCATTCGCTGACCGGCTGTTGAACACCGTTGGCCATGATGTTCATGACGTCTGTTTTTGCACTGGTATTGCCTTCGAATGCTCTCTTGAAGAACTCGCCGGCAAGGGAAACTGCCTCGGCCGGATTGCTGCAGTGCCCCGCGCTGTACATGTGAAAGCCCATGCGCTCTGGCACACCGAGCGCCTTCCAGACCGGTTTTGCTGCCCATGAGGAGAGCGCTTCACACGTGCCTCCGAGGTGGCACCATGAGTTCTTGCCGTTGTTGTTCGAGAAATGCAGCAAGTACCGGGGGGCGATGGTCGCCAGGAGCAAATGCTGATCGATGGGGAGGTTATAGACTTTCGCGGGAGCTGACCTGAGCCAGCTTGCCGCACCGGTCACCCATGGTCCGCAGATACCGTTGTCTTCCAGGTTGTCGATACTCTGAGGTGGCGACTCACATTGCCAGATCGCCTTGCCTCCGCCGTGCCTGAACCACTCAGCCTGACGGAAGTTGGCTGCGCCGCCGCCGCCCGATTCCACGATCACCACCAGCGGTGCGCGACTGAAGACCCCGGCCAGGAAAGCGCCTTTTCCACATCCGGAACAGCCCGACACCATGATCTTTTGAGGATCATGTCCGCTGGTCGGGTTCTTCTCCAACACATCCATCACCCGGTCGATCATCCAGCCATTGGCGACATTGGTGTTGATTTCGGAAAAACCAAAAAGATTCTTTATCTTGGTTTCAAAGCCACTGCCAAACGTCAGCTTCTTGCGGGCCGAGGGGAAGATCCCGCCTGACAGCTCAAAAGCGATCACGCTGCCAGAACCGCTGATGCTCGCCGAGAAGGTCTCTGTTTTTGAACCGACCTTGACCGTGATTGAAACCGTACCACCCGATACGGTTCCGCTCACTTCGTCCGGTACGGCGGGAGCTGGACCGTAAATGTACTTGGCTGCCATCGCCAGGATTTCCTTGCGCCGGCACTCCCACTGTTGCTTGGTGGTGACCTTCGTTCCGTCAAAGAACGTAAACGGATCGGGAAGCTTCTGCTTCACCGGCAGGCTATTGCCATCAGGCAAATTGGGCAGGGTACACTTGCTCGAGCCACTGCCACCCGCGGCGCCAGCGGTGCTGCCCGTCGTGCCGCCGGTGCTGCCCGTCGTGCCGCCGGTGCTGCCTGTCGTGCCGCCGGTGCCCGCCCTACCGCCGGTGCTGCCTGTCGTGCCGCCGGTGCCCGTCCTACCGCCGGCGCTGCCCGTCGTGCCAGCGGCGCTGCCGGTCGTGCCAGCGGCGCTGCCCGTCGTGCCGCCCGTGCTGCCTGTCGTGCCAGCAGCGCTGCCTGTCGCGCCAGCAGCGCTGCCCGTCGTGCCAGCGGCGCTGCCTGTCGTGCCGCCAGTGCTGCCCGTCGTGCCAGCAGCGCTGCCCGTCGTGCCAGCAGCGCTGCCCGTCGTGCCAGCAGCGCTGCCCGTCGTGCCTCCGGAGGCGCCCGTCGCCATGCTTCCAGCCGTGCCCGCGGTACTGCCGCTCGTGCTGCTGCCAGCCGTGGCGCTTGCACCACCCGCGGACTGCCCCGTCGTTCCTGCTGTTCCCTGCTCGACGCGGCCGGCGGAACAACTGGAATTCAATCCAATCAGCACGAGTGTGGGCAGAGCAAAGGCAGCAACGGAACGTGATTTCCGAACAAGGTTGATCATGGGAGCACCCGGGCGAGGGTTAATCTGTTTCAAACACCCTATGCTCGCCGTACGCGGCGGGGAAGGCTGTCCTCCGAACACGCGTGCGCTTTTATTCAGTCGTCGGCTCCGCTGCCTGCGACCTTTTGAGCCTCACTTGTAATTTATTCGATTCAGGACTCTCGGCGAGGAACGTTCGCCAACGCTTCTCCTGGGTCGTGGCGAAGCGCCACGGCGTTCGTCGCCAATCGAGTAGCGCAAGCTCATTTTGCGTCAGCAGCGGCCATCGAACGAGAGCCGACTTGGCTTCTGGCTACGGCGCGACTGGGCCGATCATCGAGCTCGGCTGGTTCAGCAAATCGACGGGCTTCTTGTCCTTGGCTTCGACGCGCGAGGCTTGGCTCAAGATATCGGGGTTGGCCGAGATGTCGGTCTCGTAGCCGCTGAGCGAGCCGTGGCAGCCGGCGCACAGGCCGTTGAAGAGTGAAGTTCGGAAGCCTTGGCGGACGACTTCGCCGGGGTAGAACTGCATTTCTTCGCGTTGGAAGTGGTCGGTGGGTTTGCTGTCGGCGGCCAGTGATACGCGCGTTTGTAGTACGAGCGGGATGCCGCCGCGGATGGTTACGCTAGCCGAGCCATCGCCGTAGATGGTCGGGGATCCGAGCAGGCCGCGGCGGACGTAGACTTTGCCGTAGTCGTCGCTGAAGACGGAGTTGGGGTTGGCGGCGTCGAAGCTGGTGATGCCGGATTCGGGCGGCAGATCTTCCCACAGCGAGAGCGCGAAATTGCTGCTCGGCACCACGCGGCCGGTGCGCGTGTTTTGGAACAACAGGCTCGACAGCAAGGGCGCGTCGAGGAAGGTGATCTGTGAGCGATCGCGGCGGCCTTCGTCGTCGAACACTTGGGTTGCGCCGTTGGGCTCGTCGAGCCGCGATTTGAAGATGCGAATGTTGTAGCGCGGGGCGATCGCCACGGGCCAGAGATCGTCCTTCGGATCGGCGATCAGCGGGGTTCGCGCGCCGGTGCTGGCGTCGACTTCGACGATGTCGAAGTTGCCGTTGAAGTTGTCCAGCGCAACCACGTTGCTCGCGTAGCTGGCCAATAGATTCTGGGTCGGCAGCGAGGACGGGCTGCGATATGCGCCCTGGGTGCCGGACAGCTTGCCAGTCGCGGCCGGGTCGAGCACGCGCACCGAATGCTGAAAAAAGGCCGGATTCGGCCAGCCGATCGCGTCTTCTTTTTGCACGTAGTCGGAAGGAGTGACGCTCAATTGATCGACGCCCACGCTGCGGTTGATGATGGCCAGGGTGCCCGCGCCGTGTACCGCGCCGTTGTCGCTCAAGATGGCGGCGAAGTTCTTGTCGCTCAGCTCGACCACGTCCGTCAGTTGGTCGAAATCGATGGTATTGCGTTGGCCGAACAACGGATGGTAGTCGCCACCGTCGAGGTTCATGCGTCGTCCGGCGAGCTGATAGAAGCCGGGCGCGCGCTTCTCGGCCACCAAGATCAAGCGGCCGTCCCTCATGAACTCGGGCGATAGTTCTTGATTCAAGAGGAACGTGAGCTGCCGGATCTTGCCCGACTCGAGCACGTACAAATTCGAGTTCAGGCGCGAGGGATCGGCCGGCGTACGTTGCGGTCCGCGATAGCTGAAGGCGCCGCCGTTCTTGGTGTTGCCGCGAGTCGAGGCGAACACCAAGCGATCGTCGGGCGCGAACGCCGGATCGAAGTTGTGCACCAACTCACCGTTGTCGGTGAAGGCCGCGCCGTCATCGGTCGTAGGGGCCGCGTTGATCGTGGCTTCGAGCGCGCAGCTCGAGCCCTCGACGACATAGACCTGGAGCGGGCTAGTCGCTGAGGTGCGCGCGGAAAACGCGATCTTGGTGCCGTTCCACGACACGGTCGGGCGACGCGCGTCGGTGCTCGCGGGCGAGAGGCCGCACAAAGCGGACAGGCTCGTCTCGGCGCCGACCGTGACGTGATTGGTCGCGTCCAGTGAAGCTGCCACGCGGATGACCTCTGCGCCGGGCGAAAACGCCTCGAAGCTTTGCGGGGTGTCCGGCAGCGCGGCGGGCGGACGGCGCACGAACACGATGCCTGTCAGCGCGGGCGGGCTGGGGAAGCGAGCCGCCTGCTCCTTCTTGAACCACGCCTCGATCACGCAGTAGGGCGCCTGGTCATCGAGCGGCGCCGCTGGATCGAGGGCCGCGGTCAGCTCTTGGTCCGTGCAATCGTGCTTCTCGGTGAAGAGCGGACCGCCGCGATGCAGGATGCCGCCGTACTCCGCGACCGCCGGCAAGTTCTTGCGCACCAGGCGACTGGCGTTCACGTCTGGTGACTCGAGCGCGAGCTGCTCCAGCGTGAGCTCGTAGTTCTTGCGCGTGGCAGGCAAGCCAAAGTGACCGCCGCTGCCGCCGCGCAAGCGATAGTCGTGGAACATCGAACCCGAGTGGCAGTTGACCATCATGCAACCGCGCTTCACGAGCATCGGTTGCACGCGGTTGGCGAACAGCAATAGGCCGTCGTCTTGGCCGGGTACGACTTGGTCCGTCGGGCCGCCCTTTGCGGTCGCCCAGTCGACCAGCGCCTGGTAGCCGGAGTCATCCGTGGATTCGAAGATCGTGCCGCCCTCGTGATACACGCCGCCCACCGCGGGCGACAGCGCGCGCCGCAAGATCTCACTCGTGCCGGTGTCCACCGACACGTAGTCGCCGACCGCAAAGTAGTTCCAACGCACCGCTTCGGGTGTGTCGCCGCAGGTTAGATAGAGCGAGTTGGCGGCAGCGCCGTGACAATTGCCGGCCGCGCAGCTGGTACCGAGCACTGGGTTTACGTTGTCGACGAAGGTCCTGAAATCGGACGCGGTCGGATCGGCGGTAGAGTCGAACTCCGGATCCGTGCCCACGCTGCTCGAGCACGGCGTTTGCTCGAGCACGCGCTCAGCCGGCGGCGCGTTGTTGATCGCGTGTCCGTTCGTGATCCAGGCATCCAGCGAGGTGAACGCGGGGCTCGTGAGATCGAGCAGCCTTCCGCCAACGTGGGCGATGTCCGTAGTGACGAGCGTGGCGTCAGCGCTCTGCCAGGTCGTGATCGAAACCGGATAAGGTTTCGCCACCTTGAGCAGCAACGCCGGGAAGCCGTAGGGGCCGTAGCGCAGGAACAGATCCTGACGTTTGCTGACCTCGTCGTAGCTGGTCACGCTCAGATTGCCGAGCGCGTTGCCATGGTCGTCGGCCGCGACGTGACAGCCCGATTTGGTCGGACTGGTCGCGCAGGATTGGACCAGCGTCACGCCAATCTTGCGATCGTAATAGCTGGTCCGAACCGAGTCGTCGTCTCGGTTGCAGGCCGCGATCCCCAAGAAGAGTCCGAGAGCGAGCCCCCGTACGGGAAGCTCGCTCCTTCCGACGAGACTGCGAAGCATGTCGCGCACACGCATGAGACGCTCAACTCTACTCGACCAGCCCGAACAAAGCAGCACGGCTAGCGCGGGCGATTGCCCGCGCTAAAGCCGAAATTCCGGATGTGCGTAACGGTGCGCGCGCTGAACTCAGAGCCGGTAGCCGGCGATGCGCGCAGCGTCACGCACGCCTGCGTCGCTATCATTGGCCGCGCCTAGCACCGCATCGAGCGCTTGCGAATCGGCGATTTGACCGAGCGCCCACACAGCCGCGGCTCGCACGCCCGCGTCCGGCTCGCTAGCGACCGACGTCAGCGCGATCAAGCTCACTACGGCGTCCGCGCTCTTCAGCGTGCCCAGGGCCAGCGCCGCGCGCCTGCGCACCAGCGGTGAAGGATCGCTGATCAAGCCGACCACACGGTCGGCGTGGCTGAACACGTGGATACGCGTCACGCCATTCAAGGCCGCCAAGCGCACCGCTTCGTCTTCGTCGGAAAGCGCAGTAGAAAGCTCGGAGTTCGGCCCCTCGTTGTTCAGGCGAATCAGCGCGTTGGCTGCCGCCAGCCGCACCATGGGCGAGGCATCGCTGACCAACGCCCGAGACACGGGCGCGATGCCTGCTCCTTCCAAGAACTCACCCAGGGCGTTCGCGGCGTAGCTGCGCGAGAGCTCCGTTGCCTTCGGATTGCTGATGGTTTTGATGACTTGCTCGTAAGCCTCACCCTTGCCGAACACACCAAAGATACGACGGCGCAGCCACCACGCGCTGATTTCACGCGTTTTCGGGTGAGAGGCGTAGAGCATCTTGGAGACATACGGGATGCAGGCCATGCACTCCAAGCGCTCGCCGTGCTCGAGCATGGTCCAGATCGCGGTCGGGGCCGCGCTGTCTGGCGCCTTGATCAGCGCGAGCATCTCCTTCCGCGTGCTCAACTCTTCGAGCGAAGCATTCTTCAAGTTGCCGTACACGCTGGAGCGCCCCGAATGCGTGCGGTCGTCCGCGCCTGCGGCGCTCGAAACCGAAACCAGCGCCGCAGCAGAGAGGGCGATTGAAGCACTCAGAAACCGACGAAATTGCTTAGTCATGGTTGTTTCCTCGCACCCTTCTCAGTACTTGCTGCCGACCGGATCGCCCTTGGCGAACGGCTGGAAATCGGAGTTTTGACGCGCGTAGTACTGGCCACCCATGTCGATGGTGCGGATTAGCTTCACCAGCTCGTCACGGGTCAGCCCAGCGAGCTTGGCGTGGTCGCTGCGCTTGCCGCCCGCAACGCCCGGATCCGTGAAGGCCTCATCGAGCGGCCAGGCGTACTTGGTCGGGTCTTTGATCGAAGTCACGTTCAACTTCTCGATCAGTAAGCTGTTGCGCGCATCGCTCGGGATGGCCCACTTCGGCGGTACGGTACCGGTCACGGTGGTCCGATCCATTTCCATCGCCATGGCCGCCGGGTAGAACAACGACACGTACGAGGACGGCCAGCTCGCGACTTCGCGATCGTAGTAGACCGTGACCGGGGTGTCCGTCAGATCCATGCGCGCCACTCTGTACTCTTCGGACGTGCCGAGCAGTTCATTGGCCACGGTGAGCGTGTAGAACTCTTGCGGCTTGTCACCGTTGGTCGTCCCGTTGTGGCACGACACGCATTTGGCGTTGAGCAACGCCTGAATCTCGTTCGGGTTGCTCGCGTCCTTGGCCTCCGCCCACGGGTATTCCGTGCGGCTGTCGATCGGCTTCATGAAATTCTCCGGGCCGCGGCCGGCCGCGATCGTCAACGCACCGGAGCCGACGCTCGGCAGATTCGCCTGGTTGCGGTCTTCGTGACAGCCGCCGCAAACGCGATTTTCACCCGGCATGCCCTGGATCCAAGTGGTCTGGCTGCGGATCGACAAATCGAATTGATCGATCGGCTGCAAGTGGACCGGCACGTACGGCGGCAGATTCGCCAGCCAGGAACCGTCCGCCTCGATCTTGGCTTCACCCAAAATCGCCGCGCCTTCGGCCATGGTCAGGCCGAACATGGTGTGGTTCGGCGAGCCCTCCGTGGAGAAGCCCTCGATGATGCGCACGCGCGTGGCCTGCAAAAGCGCTTCCTCCGTGGGCGTGCCGCCGGCGAACTGCGCGCCGGACACGGTATCGTTGTGACGCCGCGAAAGCGACGTCTCGCGAATGTTGATCGAGCCGAAGGTCGTCGGCGTCGACGAGTCCGCCGTGTATTGAATCGAGGGGATGATGGCCGGCTCGGCGCGCGCGGTGATCGCGTGCGCGTACAGCTCCCACACCTTTTCGTCGTTGACGATCAGCTGGTTCGTGCCCGTGCTCTCGTTGTACCAGTACACGCCGTAGTCGGGCGGGGAGAGCGAAAGTTCGTTCGACTCATCTACCGTGCCTTTGGCCCAAGACACCATCACGCGGCCGTCCGGCAGGGTGGACGGCGAGCGGTAGCGGCCGAGCGGCGACGGTTCGTCATCGCGCGGGACCGACGGCGTGAGGATGCTGTACGCCTCCTCTTGGCTTTTTTCTTCGTCGAATTGCCCCATCGCCTGCGGATTCGCAGACCGCGCGTCGAGCTTGACCAAGGCGCCTGCTTGAATGGTATTTTCGCGATTGGTGACGATGCCGTAGAACACGTTGGGGGTGTTGCTCTCGCTCACCTGCACCATCGAGTTGCCCGGCTTGCCGTGCTGCCCACTCAGCGCGACCATCTGCGTGCAGTCCGGGTTCATGGCAAACACCTTCACGTCGTTGACGTTTTCGAGGTGCTCCCAGCGAGAGAAGCCGACGCGACCGTCGTGCATCGAGAACAGCGTGACGATGTGCGAAAGATTTTGCGAGCAAAGCTTGCGGTCCGCATCCCCTCCGGTGGTCGAGATCGTGGCCAGCTGGGTCACCGCGGCCGAGTGGTTGTACTCATCGGCGCGGGTGCCCATTTCCGTGTACGACTGATTGGTCGTAAATACGATGCGACCGCCGGGCGAGAAGATCGCTTGCTGGTCGTCGTACGGGCCAAAGGTGAGCTGGGTGACGGCGAATTTGCCGTCATCGCCACGATCGACGCTCGCGGTGTACACGTGATAGTTATCGTCCGCGAACTTCTTCATCGTGAACACGACCAGCGTGCCGTCGAAGCTCAAGTCCACGCTGGAGATGTCCGCCGTAGCGTTGGAGATGTACGGCATCGACTCGTGTTGAGCCGTCAGGTAATCGTCGATCAGGTTCGCTTGGACCTTGTTCGTCTTCAGGTCGAACACCTCCAACCTGCCCCCGCCCATGTAGCGGTTGTAGTCCATGACCTGGCCCATGCCCCCCGCGACGTCGATGCTGATGCTTCCGTCCTCTTTGACCGCAGTGTGCTGGCGAACCGCGTACACGATGCGCGACACGTTGCCCGCACCGTCGTCGTCCGTGCTCCTGGTCGAGCAGCCGGGCAGCAGCGCGAGCCCGGCAAGTAGGCAAAGCGCGCCGGCGGCACGAAAACGGGAGAGGTGTCGGGACATTCTCAAAACTCCTGAGGTTGAGCGCGGAAGCGCGGGGCGGCCGCGTCGCTGGCCAGTAGAGCAGGAACTGGGCCAAGCATAAATATCAACGATTTCATGTATCTAATAGCCAAACACGTGGGCCTGGACCCCCGCTGGGCTAGCCGTTCGCGCGGCCCACAGCCCCCAGCGCACACCGCCGGATAATCGGAGCCAGCGTCGGATTGGCTGGAAAAGCGACGCTGCATGGAATCCAGCGTCTTCGTCAGCTAGAGGGACATCGGCAATCATGACACTTCAGTTCAACGAACAAGGCTTGATCCCCGCCCTGGCGCAGGACCGCTTCGACGGACAGGTTCGCATGCTGGCTTGGATGAACCGGGAGGCGCTCGAGCACACGCTGGAAACCGGCCTGGCCACGTTTTTCAGCCGTTCCCGCGGCAAATTGTGGGTCAAAGGCGAGAGCAGCGGCAACGTGCTGCGGGTGCATTCGGTCACCGCCGACTGCGATGCCGACACGCTGCTGCTGCTGGTCGAGCCGGCCGGCCCATCCTGTCACACCGGTCGCCCGAGCTGTTTTTTCAAGCGAGTGGGCCCGGACGGCAGCCTTTCGGATCAGCCGTTCGAGGTCACACCGTTCATCTCGGAGCTCGAACGAACCATCCGCGATCGTCAGGCCAGCAGCGCCGAGAAGAGCTACACGAAGAGCCTATTGGATGGGGGCATCGCCAAGATCAACGGCAAGATCAGCGAGGAAGCCGGGGAGCTGGTGGCCGCGCTGGCCGCGGAAAGCGACGAACGCGTGCTCAGTGAGGCGTCTGATTTGTTGTTCCACGTGCTGGTCGCCCTGCGCGCGCGCGGGCTCGACTTCGGGCAAGTGGTAGCTTCACTCGCCAGCCGCACGAAGCAGAGCGGGCACGAAGAAAAACTGAACCGAAAAAAGGCTTAGTGAAGTGAGCCGGGGGGCTCTACTTCCAGCGCGAGCGACCGTAGTTGCATGTAGGTGCAAGCATTCGTCGCGGTTGGCTTCCGAGGTGCGGGGGCGGTCGGCCTCAGCGGGTTTGACCCTCTGAGGAGCGCTCGTTATCGTGGCGTTTCTCGTTCCACCGCGTCCTACACGGGCGCTCCGCGCCTGCCCAACGATTGACCGCGATGCCCATCAAGATTCTGGTTTTCGAGAGTGACGCCACCTTCGCCGAGCAGCTCAGGAGCGGTTTTTTGGCGCTCGGTTGTGAGACCACGGTGGTGGACGACGCCAACCTCGGTCTGCAAGCTGCCTCTCGCGAAAAGCCGGATCTGATCCTGCTCGCGATCGAGCTGCCGCGCATGAACGGCTTCTCGGTGTGCAACAAGCTGAAGCGTGACGCGGCCTTGAAGGACGTGCCGCTGATCATCATGAGCTCGGACTCCACTGAGGAGACGTTCGAACAGCATCGCCGCTTGCGCACGCGCGCCGAAGACTACTTGCACAAGCCGATTGGCTTCGACGCGCTCCTCGCTCGCATTCAGCCCTTCGTCAAGCTGGGTGACGCGGGCTCGGCGCCTGTGCACGGCTCGCCTGCCGACGATCCGGGCTCGGACGCTGCGATTGTCCTCGACGACGACATCGAGATCGAAGAAGCCGAGGTGGTAGGTGGATCGCCCGACGTGGAGACTTCCCTGCGCGAGAGCGCGGTCGACCAAGACGTGAGCGATTTCGCGGATCAGGCGTTCGGCGCGCTGGAAGCTCCGCCGCCCAGCGCGCTGCCGGATAGCGAGGTCGTGATCGACGAACCCGAGATCGCGGAGCCCGAAGTCACGGAAGCAGAGGTCACCGAAGCGGAGGTCACCGAAGCGGAGGTCACTGAAGCAGAGGTCACTGAAGCAGAAGTCAGCGAAGTCGAAGTCGCCGAACCGTCGATCGCACCGGAGGCGCTGAGCCGGGAGCCGGACAGCGCGCCGCCCGTCCTCAGCGAGCCGGTTTCGGAGCCGAGCCCGACGGCGCCAGCGGTCAACGAGGTCGAGGTCGAGGAGCCTGAAGTCGAACCGCAATCGGTCCCACCGGTGGACCTCGAACGATTGGCGCCTCCCCCGCCCCTGGCCACGTCGCGGCCACCGATGCCCCCGGCGCGCATTCCGTCGCTGCGCCCCTCTTCCACGCCGCGCGCGGCCGAGCTGGGCGACACCACCAAATATCGAGAAGAGATCGAGCGCCAGCGAGCCCGCATCAAGGAGCTCGAAGACTTGGTGCGCAGCGCCGACGCGAAGAGTGCAGACTTGGAGGACGCGCTCAAGCGAGGCGGCGCCAAAGACAGCGAAGTTCAGCGGCTTCAGCGTGAGCTCGACGAAGCCAAGGCCCGCTCGGCCTCGATCATGCCCGGCAAGGGCGCCGGCACCGCGCGCGAATTTTTGGATCTGCGCGAGCAGCTGAACAAAAAAGACAAGGAGATCCTCGAGAGCCGCGATCAGCTGTCGCACAAAGACAAGGAGCTGATCGGGCTCAAGGACAGCGCGATCGCCCTCGAACGCGACAAGGCCGATCTCCACGATCGCATCGGCGAGCTCGAGAAGCAGGGCATCGAGCTGCAGAAGGCGACGGACGCCGCCAAGAACGACAAAGAACAAGCCGCCAAGCGCGCCGACGACTTCAAGCGCAAGGCCGAGAAGACCAAGACCGAGCTCGACGCCAAAGCGGCCGAGCTATTCGAGGCGCGGAATGCCCACGAGGCCGCGCTGGCCGACTACGACGCGCGGACCGCGACCATCATAGCCGACCATCAAGCGCAGCTGGCCCAGGCGAGCATCGCGCTGGCGGCAGCCGTGGCGGCGGCGGAAGCAGCGGGGCGAGATCTCGCGGAAGAAGCCGCAGTCAGCGCGCGCCGTGAAGCGGAAGCCGTCCACGAGCAGGCACTCGCCGCGCAGCAAGCGGCTGCCGCTTCGGCGCAGCGTGACGCCATTTCGGCGCGTGAAGCCGAGCTCAAGCGCGAACTCGACAACAAGCTGGCTTCATTGCACCGCGCCAACGAAGACGCGATGAACCGTCTGCGCGCCGAGCACACGCAGGACATGGCCGACGCCGAACTGGCGGCCAAGCGCTTCCTCGCCGATCGTGAGCAAGAGCTGGGCGCGGATCACCAGCGCGCGCTCGCGGCGCTGAAGCTGGAGCATGACAATACGCTCGCCTCGCTGACGTCGGAGCATGACGACACGCTCAATTCCCTCACCAGCCAGCACGCGAGCGCGCTCGCGCTGCTCCATTCGGAGAAAGAGCAGCTCGCAGCCGCCCGCGACGCGAAGATCGCGTCACTCGAGGCCGAGCTCAATGCTCGCACCGAGGAGCTGGCCAGCGCGCACGACTCGATCACGGCCAAGGACCGAACCATCGGCGATCTGGAAGCCAACCTGGTCACGAGCGCCGAGGAGCTCGGTGCTGCTCGAGCCAACCTGGAGAGCCAAACCGCTTCGGTCCAGAGTCTGGAGAGCCAGCTGTACAGCGCCAACGCCGAACTGAATACCGCCCGAACCAAGCTCACCGACTACGAGTCCAAGCTGGCGCGAAGCGAAGCCGCGCTGGCTGCGGCCCACGACGATCTGCGGACCGCGCGCAGCGCCCTCAGCACCGAGCAGGGGCGCGTCGGCCGAGCGCAAGCCAAGTGGACGGAAGATCGCGGCTCGCTCGAACGCGCTAAAGACGCCTTGGCCGCCGCGCTGGCGCAAATCGAAGAAGCCGAGAGCCGCTCGCTCGATTGAGGGCGGGGCGGGAGAAAGGCTTCTGCGATGAACCAGCGGCGAGCAGATCGCTACGCCGCTTGGAGCCTGACCTGGGTCGCGTACGCCAGCTACTACCTCGGGCGAAAGGGCTTCAGCGTCGTCAAATCGACGTTGCGCCATTCGCTCGGTGTCAGTGAGCGCGCGCTCGGGCTGATCGATACGCTGTACCTGGCCGCGTATGCGCTCGGCTTGTTCTTCAGCGGCTACGCGGGCGACCGCATCGGCGCGCGGCGCTTGATCGCTTTTGGCCTGGGAGTGTCCGCGCTGTGCTGCGCGGCGTTCGGCGCGGTGAACGCCGCGCTCTGGTTCGGAGCGCTCTTCTTCGTCAATGGCTTGGCACAATCGACGGGCTGGCCAGGCACGACGCGCGCCATGGCCGAGTGGACCACGCCGCAAAACCGCGGCACGGTGATGGCGTTCTGGTGCACCTGCTACCAAGTGGGCAGCATCGTCGCCAGCAGCTTTGCAGCCTATTTACTGCATAGAAATGGCTGGCGCGCGGCGTTCTTCGGCCCGGCTGCGTGCATGCTGGCCGTGGCGCTGTTGATTTTGCTGTTTTTGAAGCGCGGCGATCAGCCGCTCGAACCCGCCACGGCTGCCCAAGCCGAGCTCGATGGCGAGGCCCAGCAAGCAGCTCAACGCAGAGCGTTGCGCAATCCCGTGCTGTGGGCGTTCGGCGCGAGCTACTTCTTCATCAAATACGTGCGCTATGCGCTGCTGTTTTGGTTGCCATATTATTTGCACGGCACGCTCGGCTACGCCGTGGACCGCGCGGCATACGTCTCGAACGCCTTCGAGGCCGGCGGCATCCTGGGCGTGATCGCGATCGGCATGTTCTCCGATCGTGTGCGTCGCTGGTCACGCGCCACGCTGTCGATGCTCAGCTTGTTCGGCTTGGCGCTCGCGCTCCTGCTGTGCGCCGCGTTGCCGCAGCACGACCTCTGGCTCACGGTGGGCGCGCTGGCCCTGGTCGGAGCCCTGCTCTTTGGTCCGGATTCGCTGCTCTCCGGCGCCGCGGCGCAAGACGTGGGCGGCACAGCGGCCGCAGCTACCGCGACCGGATTGGTCAACGGCGTCGGCTCCCTGGGCGGCATGCTGGAGGGCCTCACGCTACCGGCAATCAGCGCCCACTTCGGCTGGCAAGCCATGTTCCCCCTGCTCTCGGGGCTAGCGCTGTGCGCCGCACTGGCGTTGGTTCCCGCGCTAGGGCGACCGGATACGCGAGCCTCGCTCGTGGCTCGATCGTAAGAGAGCTCACAGAACCCGCGAAACAGACACGTCGGCGCGCTAAACGGCGCTGAATAACGAGCTCACTTGGCTCATCCACGCAGGAGACAATCAGTTCGGGCTCACTCGTATTCTTCAAAAGTGACGGTCGCGACGGGGGCGGACTTCGAGTCTGCCGGAGACCTTCAGCTGCCGCTCTACCCCACAAACACTCTGTTTTCGGAGTGCGACGCCGAGAGCAATACGACGCTGTATCGAGACTACGATTTCGAGCTCCTTTTCACCACTCAGCTCGGTCAGTGCGTCGGCGGCCGCAACGACAGCTCGGGCGCCATGGCGGAGATCCTCGATGGGTTCTCGCTCGAGTTCCCGTCTACCAACGCCTCACGGCGCCGAAGTAACGAAGCGGTTATCGCGACGTCTCGCACTTGTCGCTTAATCTGCGACAGAGCGGGGCGTATGGAAAGCGATGCCGCCCCACGACGCCCAAAGCCGCGACAGCAACGCCTGGTCCCGCCTTCGGCAATTCGCCGAGAAGACGAGCAGCATTGACAGTGGCCGCGACCGACCCGGCCCCGCCAGCTGCCGACGTGCAGTGATCGCTCCTGTGGTTGCCGCACAGGACGATGACGAAGACGACGGCCCGATCACGACGCGTTGGGCTGCTGGCTAATACCTGCAGATTGGGGACTGGCTGATTTCGCCACCCCCCACCTTTCGTGACGCTGCATCACGGGTGTCGTGCCATCTACCCGGGTTCTCCGTCACTAATGCACGTGGAAGAGTACTCACCATGACCGGTGATGCAGTACTCGAAACCCTGAGGGACGGCCGGACGGACGCGAACACGCAAGAAGTCGTGTCATTTCACCGGCGAAGCGAGCTTTTGGGGGTGGAGACCCGCTCCCTGGCGAATTCCGCCCGCGCGTTCCGCGGCTACAGCACGGAGTTCGAATTTTTCGCGCCGACCAGCTGGCGTGGAGAGGTCTGGCACCGACGGCGGCAAGCAGTGATGGAGCCCGGGACGGTGCTCTGCGCCCACCCTGGCGAAGTTTTTTTGGCTCGCCGGGTGATCAGCAAAGGCGCGGGGAGCTTCCTCACCATCGACGCGCGAGTGTTCCACGAGTACCTGTCGAGCCACCCGCAGACTTCGGGCGAACGGCAGCTGCGCGCGTTCACGAAGATGTCGAAGCTTCTCGAGCAAAAGCTGTTCGAGGTCATTCGAGTGGTTCGGCCGGGTCCGAGCGCGCTCGAAATTCAAACGGCGATGGTCGAGTTCGTGAACGTGATGGTCGTAGAGCTACTCGAGGAATCGACCGGTGTGGCCACGAGCATCGACTCGGGGCTGCGCGCCGCCGAGCGAATTCGCGAGTGCTTGCACTACGACACTTCGGCGACGATCGACCTTTCGACGCTCGCAAAACAGGTCGGAGTCAGCCGCTACCAAGCCTTGCGTTTGTTCAAGCGTCGCTACGGTCTGCCGCCGCACACGTATCAGCTCAGCGTGCGTCTCGCGCTGGCACAGAAGGCGCTGCGCGAGGGACATCAGCCCGTGGAGGTCGCGACGCAGTACGGCTTCGTCGACCAGAGCCACTTCACTCGTCATTTCAAGCGACTGCTGGGCGTGACGCCGGCGCAATACGCGCGCGTGGGCGCACGCGCGCGCACGCTGAAGCCGCTCGCTTTCCCAGAAGCCTTCATGAAGAGCAGCTTGAAGGACGGGGGCTCGAGTCGAGCTACGGGTTGCGGAACCCTTGCTTGAAGCCTGGTATACCGACTAGCGATCGGTCCCAGCTCGGGGGATCTTTGAGATGCTCCGCCAAGAAGTCGACCGTCGCGCGGACCTTGGTCGAGAGCTGCCGCGCCGAAGGATAGACCGCAAAAATAGCGGTATTTTCGAATTCCCAGTCGCTGAGCACCCGCACCAGGTCGCCGGCGACCAATGCAGGAGCCACCACCACCGTCGCTCCGACCGTGATGCCGAGGCCTCGTTGCGCGGAGGATGCCACGAGGCCGGCATTGTTCGACGCCATGCGCCCGGACACGTTCACGGTCAAAGCACCGCCGGGCCCAAGCAACTTCCACTCCCGGGGTCGGGCAAGGCTCGTGAACAACACGCAATCGTGGTCCACGAGCTCGGACGGGTGCGAGGGAACGCCGCGCCGCTCGAGGTAAGAAGTGGACGCGACGAGCACGCGGTGGTTCGTGCACAGCCTGCGCGCGATCAGGCGCGAGTCGGAGAGTGAGCCGATGCGGACCGCGAGATCCATGCCTTCGTCGATCAGGTCGACGAATCGATCCGTCAACATCAACTCGACGCTGAGTTCGGGAAACGTACGGAGCAGCTCGTCGAGCAGCGGCGCAATGAACTTCTGGCCAAAGACGACCGGCGCGCTCACGCGCAGGTTGCCGCGCGGGCGGAGCGCGGTCTCTTGAACCTCTGCCTCGGCGTCCGCTAGGTCCACCAGGATTTGCAGCGTGCGCGCGTGAAACGCGGCTCCCGCTTCGGTCAAAGAGAGCTTGCGAGTCGTGCGCTGCACGAGCCGCGCACCCAACCGCTCTTCGAGGCGCGAAACGATGCGGCTGACGCCGGACGGACTCAGCGCTAATTCTTCAGCCGCCTTGGCGTAGCTCGAGTGTTTCACTACGCAGTGAAAGACAGTAAGTTCGAGGGTTTCGGTGACCATGCGCCGTCCGAAGACCTAGTCTAAACCAACCCCGGGTGGCGGCGCACACTGTAGTCATCAATCCGACCAGCCGATTTCTCAAATAGCCAGTGACCCAGATCGAGAATCGGGGCGTTTATTGCTCAAGGCGGAATTATTGCTCCGGTCTGAAGATGAGGGGCTGTCACGATCTCACCCTGCGGAGGGGTGTGCGGTCGGCGAGTTTCGGGATGCGCGGCACCTCCCGTCGGCAACGCGTTGAGCAAGACCGGAACGCAAAGCCTCGCGTTCCGGCCTCGCCGAAGGGTGCCTTCGAGGCTCTAGCCGATGATGTAAGCGAATGACGAATAAGTGATCGTGTAGTAGGCGTCGACGCGCGCGCCGCTTGCGTTGAAGCAGGCGACATTTGCAAACGCGTCGTTTCCGCTTTGGTACCAGCCCGTGACCTTGCACGTGTCGGAACCGTAGCCATAGCCAGTGACCTTCACGTTGGATGGTGAAGTGGCGAGCGTCGCGAGGCCCGGAAATTTCACGTTGTACGTACCCACGGCAGAACGAGTGATGGTGCCCGGTGCTTGCGTGGGGCCAAACGGATAGCCGCCGCCGTCGGTGCAGCACGACACCTTCCCCACTTGATAGCTACCGGTGAGCGTGTAGCTCGCGGCAGTCGGGGAATAGGCCCAAGCGTAGCTGAATGACCAGATATTGTTCGGCGAATTGGAGCGATAATTGAGCGGCGACGGTGACTGCGTCTCGAAGATCATGTCGAACTGCGAGTCGGCGGCCAGCCCGGTCGAGCCATCGAAACACACGACGGTGACGCTCGTACCGCCCCAGCTGCCGACCTTGCAGTACGAATTGCTGCCGCCGTAAGCGGTGACTTCTACGGTGCCGCCCCCGAGGTTCTGACCGCCGAGAGCGACGGTGTAAACCCCACTCCCGAGCGTGTGGCTGATGGTGATCGCGCCGCCCGTCGAGTTCCAGGAGTACGTGGACGATGGCGTGTAAGAAGAGCTCGACGGATCGTTCGCCCAAACGTACGCGCCCTCGATGCCCGGGAAATCATTGCGGCGCACGTAGTTGGCAGTAAATAGTGTATTTGTCGGAGCTCCGGCTGCCGTATAGCAATTGATGTAAGCCTGCAAGGTGCTGCCGGAGGACGTCCAATAGTAGACCTTGCAGCGTTCGCTACCGCCGCCGTAAGCCGTGACTTGTACGTCACCGCCGATGATGCTCCCTAGCCCCGGAAAATCGACGCGATACTGGCCAGTGCCCAAGTTCGTGATCGTATTCGTCCCGCCGCTCGAGTTGTGCGAGTAGGCCGCGATCGCCGAATACGACCCCGTGGTGCTACTTGCCCAGACGAACCCGGCAGCGCTACCGGGCGCAAGCGCTTGCTGGGCCTTCCCCGCTGGCTCATCGCCGGGTTGCGCTTCGGCTCCGCAACCGAGCAGCCCTAGAACCAGTGCGCCGAATGAAAGCTTCAATGACCGCGCGAATCTGAATTGGAGCATGACTAACCCTCTGAAAAAAACCCCTGCCATGCATCTCGGTCTCAGTACCGAGCGCGGTTCTTTCTTATCGGAAGTCGACGCGCTAGCTCAACCCGTCAAAATGTTGGGGGTGTGTTGCAACGCGCGCCTGCGCGAAGGAGAACGCCCTGGCTGGCTGGTCGTGATCTCAACATCGCGCGCACGCTTCGTCCCGGCGGAATTCGCCATGAGCGAGCCTACGAGCTTCGCGCAGCGAGGCAACTATGAGCAGCTCATGCTCGCCGGCGCTCGATGCCTTAGTACAAATGCGAAACGCATCTACGCAAAGATCGCTTTAATCGCGCGCCCGCTTCTCGCGCGCGGATGGCTTGAATCTTGGTGCTGGATTCTTATATTTGCCTCGGCTAGTTCTGGACTCGTCGGGAAAGTGCCGAGTGGGCTAGTGGCACATCACCTACTCGGCGCGTGCTCGGTTCTTGCGCGGGCAGCCGCCTGCCGCTCGTTGGTCGCGTCGAAGCCTGATGAGAAAACCATGACAGTGAATCACTCGCAGCACGGACTTCCATCGACTCGCGACTTGTTGCCCGTGTTCTGCAATGCCCACCGGCTCAGCCAACGAGAGCGCGAGGTCCTCGACCTTCTGATCGCCGGGCGAGCGCCCAAAGAGATCGCCGGCGAGCTCTGTATCGCGGCATCGACGGTTCGCTTTCACGCGGTCAGTCTGTACAAGAAGTGCGCGGTGCGCGGGCAACGTGAAATGCTCGCCCTGGTCGCGCGCGTTCTGCGAGCCGGGCACGCCTAGAGTCGGCGGGCACGTTCCCTGCCCGATCCCGGCTTCGGCGGCCCAAAGAAGCATGCGAAACGGACCGTGACACCGCCACCCACCTGCCCAGAGCCAAGAAGCCCGGCTCGCGAGACATCGCGGTGGCGGAGCGGAAGCGTGATCCCCGCTGCAAGTGACGAACCGGCCTGCGGGACCACGGCTCGGGCGGCAGCGCGCTCCACTGCCGGCGCTTGACGGTGCTAGAGCTCTCGCGTGCCTATGATGGTCGGCAGCACAGCAGCTCGTTGCGCGATGAGCGAAGCACCGTTCGTTTGCAGGGAAAGTTCGATGAACAAGATCAATAAGCGGACGATGCTGGCCGCGAGCGTCGCGCTCGGTGGGGCAGCGCTCACTGCCTGCGGCGGCGTGAGCGGCGCAAGTCCGGCGAAGGCGCCAGCGAACGGCGCGCAAACTGGGTTCGTGCGCCGCGACGGCATGCGGCTCCTGCTCGAGGGTAAACCGTACCGCTTCGTCGGAGCCAACATTTGGTACGGCGCGTACCTGGGCGCCGACGCGCCGTATGGCGACCACGCGCGGCTGGGTCGTGAGCTGGACCGGCTGAAAGCGCTGGGCGTCAGTAACCTGCGCATCCTGGCGTCCGCCGAGGAGGGCCCGCTGAAGAGCTCGATCAAGCCCGGCTTTCGCACGAAGGACGGCTGGAACGAGGCCTTACTGCAAGGCCTCGACTACTGCCTCGCCGAAGTCGCCAAGCGGGGAATGAAGGCCGTCCTCTACCTCAGTAATTTTTGGGAATGGTCGGGAGGCATGGGGACGTACCTTTGGTACGCCACCGGTCGATACATGGACATGGCGGACCCAGCGCATCCTTGGCCGGAATTTCCCGACCACAATGCCGCTTTCTATCGTTCCCAAGCCGCGGTCGCGATGTTCCACGATCACGTCCGGCAGCTCGTCGGACGCACCAATCGCGTCACGCGCATCGCCTATCGGGATGACCCGACGATCATGGCCTGGCAGCTGTGCAACGAACCGCGCGCCGGCGTTACCGAGAGTGTCATGGCGGAAACATTGCCCGCCTACCACGAGTGGATCAGCACCAGCGTCGGGCTGATCCGCTCGCTCGATTCGAATCACCTCGTGTCACTCGGCCATGAAGGAACCATTGCCACCAACGATCGCGAAGATCGCGTTGCCGAGGCCCACGCACAGATCGACTATGTCACCGCGCACGTCTGGCCGCTCAATTGGGGCTGGGTAAACGGCAAAGACTTACCAGGCAGCTGGGACAGCGGCTCAGCCAAGGTCGCCGCCTATTTGCAGACACACGAACGAATCGCCAGCACGCTGAACAAGCCGTTGATCTTCGAAGAATTCGGCTTTCCGCGCGACGGCGAGCGGTATGATCCGAGCGCCGACACGACATTTCGGCAGCGCTACTACGGCATGATCTACAGCGCCGTCGAGTCGAGCATGGCCCACGGTGGACCTGTCTGCGGTTCCAACTTCTGGGCGTGGAACGGCGAAGCACGCGCCGAACACGCAGACTATCGTTTCAAGGACGGTGATCGCCGCTACATGGGCGACCCACCCCACGAACCCCAGGGCTGGTACGGCAACTTCGACAGCGACCGCGCGATGCTCGAGTTGATCCGGGCGCACGCGCAAGCGCTGCGCGCCATTTAGCGCGACGACAGCGGGCGCACGGCTCAACCAGCCGGTGCAGCGGCGGACGGACGTGCGTCAGACGGCGGCCGCGCTCGGGCGCGCGCCCGATCGGCGAGGCCGCGCTGGTTCTCCACCCGAGCCCGAACCGCACTGGCGCATGCGAGGCTGTTCGAGGCGACCCCAAAAAGAATGACGTGAGCTGAGAGCGCCGTGCGACGACGGCTGCCGGCCGTGTTCGAGCGCTCCGCGTTCAGGGTTCAGGGTTCGCGGTCGAAGGTTTGCCAGCTGCCGTCGATGCGGCGTTGGTGCGGGAGGAAGCGCGCCTTGTATTTCATGCGCTCGGACTCGGCGATGTACAGGCCGAGGTACAGGTAGCGGAGGCCCCAGGTCTTACAGAGTTCAATTTGCTTGAGCACCGAGAAAGTACCGATGCCGAGCCTTTCGAAGCTCGGGTCGTAGTAGCAGTAGACGGCCGAGAGCGCTTCGTCGCTGCGATCGACGAGCGCGATGCCGATCAGTTGGCCGTCGAGCAGGTAGCGGAGCTCGAAGGTTTCGCAGCAGCTGACCACCAAAAATTCGCGATAACCTTCGAGATCGATGCCGTCGCGATCGCTGGCCAAGCCGCGCAGCTCTTTGTGCCGGTTGTACAGCTCCACGCGCCGCGCGTCGGCGATCGGATCGGCGACTTCGACCGAGAGCCGCGCGTTGCCGCGCTCCAATGCCCGACGCTGGGAGCGATTGGGCGAAAAATGTTCGACTTCGATTCGAATCGGTTCGCACGCGCGGCAGCCCGGACAAGAAGTGCGGTAGAGGAAGACCCCTTGTCGGCGATCGCCGGTGTCCAAGCGGCGTTCGAGCTCGGATCGTTGCAGCAGGCGCGCCGGAATGCGCAGCGGCATGCGCGCGATGCGCTCGGGCAAGTACGGGCACGGCTGCAGGCGGTCGTACACGATCAGCTCCGGCGGGTCGCCGGGCAACACCCGGTCGTGCGGCAGCTGACGGGGCTTGGTCATCGATCGAGGACGAAGGGTTCGGGGAAGATTTCGGCGAAGCCGAGCACGCGCTGCTGACGCGGGTTGGCGACGACCAAGCGCGCGTCCCGCTGGAACTCCGAGATCACTTGTCGACACAGCCCGCAGGGCATGGCCAGCGTGTCCGCGTCGGTGAACACGGCGATGCTGGTAATCGAACGTTGGCCCGCGGCGACCATGGCCAAGATCGCGGAGCGTTCCGCGCAGATGGTCGCGCCGTAGCTGGCGTTCTCGACGTTGCAACCGACGAAGACTCGCCCATCGTCGGCGCGCAGCGCCGCGCCCACCAAAAAGCGGGAATACGGCGCGTACGCGCGTTCCCGCACGGCGCGCGCTGCGGCGACGAGTTCAGCCAGATCTGGCGTCAGCTGGGCGGAAGGCTCGCTCACGAGGCGACCGTTCCCGCCGCGATCAGCCAGCGAGTCAGCACGGCCGTGAACGCATCGCGCGAACGACGAGCCGTTGCCTCTACTTCACTGTGATCCAGTAAGTGGGCCGACAAACCCGCGGCCAAGTTGGTGATGCAGCTGATCGCGCCGACCTTCACGCCGCGCTGCCGGAGCGCGATCACCTCCGGGACGGTGCTCATACCGACGGCATCGGCGCCGAGCGTGCGCAGCATGCGAATCTCAGCCGGCGTCTCGTAGCTCGGGCCGAGCATCGCGGCGTACACGCCTTCGCGCAGCGTGACTTTGGCGTGACTCGCGGCTTCACGCGCCAAAGCTTGCAGGCCAAGATCGTAGGCCTGACTCAAATCAGGAAAGCGCGGCCCGTCGCCGAAGTTCGGCCCGCACAGCGGACTGCTGCCCATCAAGTTCAGATGGTCGGTGATCAGCATCAGATCACCGGGCGCGAAGCTCGCGTGAATGCCGCCCGCTGCGTTGGTCAAGAGTACGACGTTGCAGCCGAGCTCGGCGAGCAAGCGAACGCCGAACGCCGAACGCGCGGGCGAGTTGCCCTCGTACACGTGCGCGCGCCCTTGCAAGCAGGCCACCTCGACCGAGCCGAGCGAACCCAGGCACAGATTCCCAGCGTGACCGACCACGCTCGAACGCGGCATGTCCGGGATCTCCGCGTACGGGACGCGCACGCCTGAGCTCAGCTGATCGGCGAAGGCACCGAGCCCCGAGCCCAACACCACACCGATCCGCGGTCGCAGCGAGACACGCTCGGCGACAAAGGCAGCAGCGAGTCGCACACGCTGAAGTTCGCCGTCGGGCATCCATACATCCTAGCCCGGGTTCGGCCCGAGCGGCCCTGGGCCGTCGATTTGTCGGGAGAATCTCGCAAAAACCCGGAAGAAAGCGGGCAGCGAGCGGGCGGCTGGACGACTCTGAGGCTTCAAGCTAGGTTCCGCGCCCCCGCCGGTCCGTTGTGGATGGCGTTTGGCATCTCTCCCCGGCGCAAGAAGAAATCAATGGCCACCAAGTTTGCTCAATTCCTCCAGGACAACAAGATCGACCCGCGCCGCATCGTCGTCGCTTCGCAAGAGCTCGAGCGGCTGCGCCCCGAGGATCGCAAGGTGAAGCACCAGAAGCGCGCCGCCAAGAAGGCCGGCACGAAGCTGGCCGAGGGCGAGAAGCCGGCGAAGCCGCGCTCCGGTCGTGCGGTGACCCCGCGCCTGCTCGAGTCGGTCACTGTGGGTAAGCCGGTCTCCGGTCCCGCGAAGACCCGCCTGCTGCGCGCGTTGAATCACGTGCTCGTGACGAAGAAGAAGACGGCCGTCGAGCTAAAAGCCGTATTCTGAGGCACCGACCCCTGCGCGGATGTAGGGGTTGGTCGGCAGTAACGGGAGTCGTCTCTGCGCAGACGACTCCGCGTACTGAATTTGAAGAAAGCCGAGCTGTGGCGCATCTGACTAGTTCGTGGTCGCCACTCTGCACATCGGTCGGGTCTCTTGGTCGGAACCCGCCACTCTAGACCGGCAGATCGCCCCGGTAGCGGTTAAGCTACGCGCGGTGACGGACCTCACGGACCTAATCGAACGCTGCAAAGCCGGTGATGGCTTGGCGTTTCGCGAGGTGTTCCGAAATCATCGCGCCGATGTCGCGCGCCTCGTGCTGCGCATGACCGGTCGCCCGGGGGACCTCGAGGACCTCGTGCAGGAGGTGTTCCTGCAGGTGTATCGCAGCATCAAGGATTTCCGCGCAGAGGCGCGCTTTTCGACCTGGCTCTACCGTTTGACGGTGAACGTGGTGCTGATGCAGCGACGCGCGGCGCGCAGTCGCCCCGTGCTGCAACCAGCGTCGGACGATAGCTTTGGCGCAGACGCGCGCGGCTTGCCGGATGATCAGCTCTCGCGCGCGCGGCGCGTGGCGGCGTTTTACCGGCTGCTCGATCGCTTGAGCGACAAGAAACGCGCCGTCTTCGTGCTGCACGAGCTCGAAGGGCTATCGCCGAGTGAGGTCGCCAAGGTGGTCAGCGCGCCGGTGCTCACCGTGCGCACACGGCTATTTTATGCGCGCCGTGAGCTGCTCGAGATGTTGCGGGACGAACCCGCGTTGGAATTCGTGGCGCGTGAGTTGCGCGAAGAACAGACCGAGAGCGCTGAGCCGCTCACTGAAAGAGAGTCGACGTGAGCGAGGAACGACGTCCGGAAGAGCAGGCGCTGGATCGCCTGATCTTGGAGCTGCGTGAAGCAGCGTCCCCGAAGCTCGATTGGGAACGTGTGGAAGCGCGTTTGATGAGCGAGCCGCTGCCGAAGCCGCGTAGCGCCTCGCGCGCGTTCTTGAATCGGCTGCGTTTGCCAGCTGCGGGTCTCGTGGCCGCGGCGGCCGTTGCGACGCTGGTCATGGCTCGCACGCCCACGGCGGTGCCCGCCAAGCAGACGGCCAAGCTGAACAGCGCGCCGCTGAACGGCGATCAACTCGCGCTCGGTGCACGGATCACAGCCGGCAACCAGCCGCTCGTGGTCGAACACCACGGCCGTGCACGCTGGACACTCGAGCCGCACGGGACCGCGCTGGTCAGTGACGCGGGTGAATTTTTGACGGTGAAGTTGGAGAGCGGCGCGCTCTCGGCTGCGGTCGTACCCAATCCGAAGCCAGAAACGTTCGCGGTCGAGGTCGGCGGTACGCGCGTGGCGGTGCACGGCACGGCCTTCCGAGTGGAGCGCGTCGGTGAGCGCGTGCAGGTGGAGGTCAGCGAAGGCACGGTCGCGGTCGAACCGAGCGGAGCGCATTCCGCGCCTGTATTTCTGCTGCGCCGTGACTCACGCGGGAACTTCGCGCTCGACGGACGCACGGGCAGCGTCGAGGGCAATGCTTCGGCCGTGGTGGCCGATGGCGGCGGGCGGTCGCACCGCACGGTCGTCAAAGTCGGAGCAGCCGCGCCGGTCGCGCATGGACGCGTGACCTTGCCTGCACTTCCGTCTGCAAAACCGGAGGTCTCGGCGGAGCCAGTCGCGCAGCCGTCGCCACTGCCCGTTCAGCCGTCGATTTCGGACATCGAAGACGGCGTGAGCTCGGCGCTCGAGCTGATGAATCGTTGCTTCCACGACCAAACTCGCTCGACGGGCAACCGCGTCACTGCCAGCACTGGCCTCACGCTGAGCGTCGCGGGTGACGGCACGATCCAAAGCGTCACCTTCGCCCCACCGCTCGCGCCCGCCGTCGAAGACTGCGCCGTGAGCGGTCTGCGCAGCCTCAGCTTCGCGCGCTCCGTTGAAGGCGTCACGTTCACGCGCGTGCTCGAACTACAGCGCTGAGCGCTCACCGTTCGCGGCGGAGGACGATCGCGCGGGTGTCGCCGATCATGAAGCGCAGGCTGCGTTCGTCGTCGAGTTTGAGGTTGGTGGTGTCGACGGCGCCGTCGACGCGGGTGACCGCGAGTTCGACGTCGTTATCGTGCACGCTGGCGACTTTGTATTTGCCGGTGCGGGGCTCTTCGGCGGGCACCGCGACCGTCAAGCGCGTGCCGGAAAACTCCAGGCTCAGGCCGCGCGCCCAGCCGGTGGCGGCAGCCACGTCCTTTGCGTCGAAATTTTCGACGCTTTCGCCGAGCCAGCGGCCTTCGAGCTTGCGCTGCACGGGGTTGCCGCACCCGGCCAGGAGCAAAGCGCCGCCAAGCACTAGCGCGAGGCTAGCGAGGCGACCGCGGCCGGCCGAGCGTTGGAAAAAGCTCGAGATCTGGAAGGAATTCCGAGTTGGGGTGAGCATCACGATCGAATCGTAACGACACCCACCTACAGATGCCTACATTTGTGCAAATCCAGGCCCTGCGGCCGGCGCGACCCCGCTGGGGCTAACGGCAGCAGCGCGTTCCAAGGCTGTAGTCGAAGTAGGAGCGGGGGTGGCTGCTGACCTTGGAGTCGCAACCTTCCCGGGTGCTACGCGCGTAGAAGCCGCCCAGGAACGCGCCCACCGGTGCGTTCACCCACTCGTCGAGATTTCCGACCATGTCGTAGAGCGCATCTCCTGCCCACGCGCTCTTGCAGCTCTCGGTCGCGCCGGTCTTGCGCAAGAGCGGGCCGTTCGCGCCCTCCACCAGATTGAGTCGCGGATCGAGGTGACCCGTCGACATATCGCGATGCAGAATCTGCCCCGGGTGCGCTTCGCGAAAGACGTTGCAGCGCCCTTCTTGATACTGGTCGCCGTACGGATATTTGTGACCACCTTCGCCGCGGCAAGCGAGCACCCATTCATCGAGACTGCACAGGCGCTTGCCCGCATTGCGGCAGGCGACCTCGGCGACGTTGCCGCTCAGGTAGCCGCTGGGCGTCACGCTCGGGTGTGACTCCGCGCGTGGCTCGAACTCTTCGGAGAGCTGAAAGTCGGGCGGCGGGGGCACCGCGACGGACGCGCCCTGCGCGCTGCGTGACCAGTCCTTGAACGAGGCTGCGGTTTGCGCTCGCGTCGGGTGATAATAGGGCGATAAGCGTCGACCCTGCTGCTGATCGACGAGCATCACTTCGTAGCGATCGATGCAGAAGCGGCCACGGACGTCGACCATCTCGGCGGGGCAACGCGAGCTCGCCGCTGCCATGCCCGGCACCAGCTCGGGCGCTGCACCGAACTGAACCGTGTCGCCGCCGTCCGGTAAGTACAAGAGCGCTGGAGCGCCCGCGTCGAGCCGCTTCGCGCTGCTGGTCACCGCTGCGACAGCGGATGAGCTGGGCCGCTCGCGGTCGTTGGACTCGGGCGCTCGCGAACAGGAAAGCGCGAGCGCCAGCAGCAACGACCGCTCCAAGCGGAGGCAGAGGCAGCGGGCAAGGCGTGCCCTGCCGCGCTTCACTTGCCGCGGTAGACGATCAAACCGTGCGACAAATCATACGGCGAAACGGCGACGCGCACGCGGTCACCTGGGAGCACGCGAATATGGTGGCGTCGCATACGACCGGAGAGCTGGGCACGGACGATGGCTCCCCCTTGATCGACCTTGATGTTGTACTGGCCGCCGCCGAGAGCGTCTTGAATGACACCCTCCATTTCGAGAAGATCGCCCTTACTCATGTGTTACGACTCATTCGGTCCTTTACGGCCGCGGAACCTGACACAGCCGGACCGCCAATGCAACCGCACTGACGGAAGGCTCTGAGATCCTCATCTCGGTGAAAATGCCCGTGTTTCCTGCTAGTCCTCACACCTTTGCCGCGACCTTGTTCGATTACAACGGGGTTCTGGCCAACGACGAAACCGTCCACCTGGCCGCATTCCAGGACGCGCTGCTGCCGCTCGGGATCACGCTCACCGAGGCCGATTACTGGGCGAAGTATCTCGGCTTCGACGATGTAGGTGCGTTCGGCGCGATCCTGATGGATTCCGGCAGGCCGCTCGACGCAGCGCAAATCGCCGAGCTGGTCGAGGCCAAGCGCCCCCTGTATCGCGCGCGGGCAGAAGCTTCATTGCCGCTCTTTCCCGGTGCGAGCGAGCTGATCCGGCGCCGCGCGGCCGCGGGGCCCGTAGGCATCGTGTCCGGGGCGTTGCGCGACGAAATCGAGCTGGGCATCGACGCGCTGGGCGTGCGCGATCTGATCGTGAGCGTCGTGGCGGCCGAAGACACGCGCGCCTCGAAGCCCGACCCGCACGGCTACCTGCTGGGCATCGCTGCCTTGTCGAAGTGGGTGCCGGAGCGCGACGCACAGCGAGCGCTGGTGATCGAAGATTCGTTGGCGGGGATCGAAGCGGCCAAGTCGGCGGGCCTGCCGTGCATCGCCGTGGGGCACAGCTACCCCGAGGCCGAGCTGTACGCACACGGGGCGGATCTGGTCGTTGCCGATTTGGCGAGCATCGACGATCGGCGGCTCACGGAGCTGTATCGAAAGCTGTATGGCTAAGCAGCGGCTGTGGCCGATCGCGCTGGGCGTGCTCTCGTCCCTCACGCTCGGCGCCGAGCCCCTCTCGGCACAAGCCGCACTCCGCTCGGCTGCGTTCCAGAGCACGCTGCTCCCGCCGGGCTCCGAGGCGTGGAGTGAAGGCGCGCGAGGCGCGATCCGCGGCATCACGGTGGGTCCGATCGAAAGCGCGCTTCATCCCAAGCGCGGTTATGGCAGCGAACCCTTCGAGCGCAGCTTGCTCGAAGCCAAGCGGCTCGGCTCGAGCTGGGTCAGCTTGACGCCCTTCGCGCGCGTCAATGATCTGAAGAGCACGGGCATCTCGCTGAGCTTCGAGGCGCCGTTCGCCGAAAGTCGACGCGCCATCCTGCGCTCGGTTCGGCAAGCGCACGCGCTCGGCTTGCGAGTCTTGATCGTGCCGCATTTGTGGGTCGAAAGCGGCGAGTGGCGCGGTGAGCTCGATCCGGGCTCGGACGCGGCCTGGGACGAATGGAGCCGCAACTACCGCGCCTTTTTGCTGACCTGGGCGGAGGTCGCGCGCGAGTCGCGAGCGGACATGCTTTCGGTCGGGGTGGAGCTTCGCAGTTGGCTCACCACCGCGCACGCGCGTTCGTTCCAGCCCATCTTGCGTGACGTGCGCCGCACCTATCCGGGCCTGCTCACCTACGCAGGCAACTGGGACGACATCGAGCAGACCGTGATCTTGGGCGACCTCGACGTGATCGGACTGAACGCGTTTTTCCCGCTCGCGGAAAAAGACGGAGCGAGCTTCGAAGAGCTATCAGCGGGCGGCCGCGGCGTGCGCGATCGCCTGGCCAAGCTGGCAGCGTTCTGGCAAAAGCCGATCTTCTTCAATGAGTTTGGCTACACCACGCGCAAAGATCCGGCGATTCGTCCCTGGGAGTGGCCGGACAAAATGAACCAAGTGCTGCCCGATCAAGCCGCGCAGGCAGAGGCCTATCGCGCGCTGCTCTCGGCCTTCGTCGACGAACCGTGGTTCGCCGGCTTCTTCGTCTGGCGCTTGTACGCCGACCCGGACGACATGTCACAAGAAGCGGAATGGGGGTTTTCCCCACGTGGCAAGCAAGCCGAGCTCGCGCTACGCGATGCGTTCGCCGCGCACTGGGCGGGTGATGGGCCGCGCGAACTGGGCAGCGCATTGTGGCGCGACGCGGCTACGGATATTGGGCGGTTTTGAGCTGCAAATGGGCAACGACGCGATTTCGTGACGGAAACCGAAGCTCGGCAATAATGGGGGGTGATGGGCACGCGCATGTCGTTGAAAAGAGAGCCAGCGCCTGCGCCCGTGGTGCCGGATTTTCGCGAGATCTTCGAGTCTCATTTCTCGTACGTGTGGCACGTGCTCAAGCGCTTGGGGGTGGCGGAGCGGGATTTAGAAGATCTCGCGCAACAAGTGTTCTTGCAAGTGCACGGCCAATTGCCGAAATTCGTGAGCTCGCGCCCACTGCGCCCGTGGCTGTTCAGCTTCGCGTATCACGCCGCGTCGAACTACCGCGCGCTCTCACGCCACCGCGTCGAATTGTCGATCGTCGCGCCGGAGCAGGCGGACACCGCAGCCGGAGCTGACGAGCAGCTGATCACGCGCCAAGAGCTGGAGCTAGCAGAGCTCGCCTTGTCGCGCGTAGCGCTCGAGCGGCGCGCGGTGCTGTTGCTGCACGAGGTGGAAGGGCACAGCATCCCGGAGATTGCGGAGAGCTTGAGCATTCCGGTCAATACTGCGTACTCGCGGCTGCGCTTGGCGCGCCAAGAGTACGAGCAAGCCGTCAGTCGCCTGCGCGCACAGCGAGGTGAGGAATGAAGCCGCTCGAGACATTGCGCGCGCTGGGCACTGGCGGCGAAGCTCCGAGCGAAGCGAAGCAGCGGGTGTACGGCGCGCTGATGGCGTCAGTGGCCGCGGCTGCCGCGGCCACTACAGCGGCGACGGTGGTTAAGTCCGGCACGTTGCCTCCCGCCCCCACCCCGCTGATCGCTGGTCTGACGGGAGGAAAAATAGCGGCTGTGATCGTGGGAATTTGGTTGATCGGCGGAGCCACGGGTGCTGCGCTTTACGGCGCGATTCACCCGCAAGAAGTGCGTGTGGTGTACGTGGACCGCCCCGTGCTTTCGAACGGCGTTGCCGCGCCAGTGACGGCTGCGGCGCCTGCGCCAGCAGCGCCGATGTCGAGCACGCCCCTTGGCTCCGTCATTGATGCCTCGTCGAAGCGCGCAGCAGTCGCAACCGCTAGCTCGGGCTCGGCACTTGCGCGCGAACGCGCGCTGTTGGATCTCGCGCGCGCCAATGCGGCCCGCGGCGAACCCGCTTTGGTGCTCGCGCAAACGGACCAGCATCGGCTGCAGTTTCACCACGGACAACTCGCCGAAGAGCGCGAGGCCCTCGGCATCCGCGCATTGCTCTCCCTGGGGCGCTCGGAGGAAGCTCGTACTCGAGCAGAGGCGTTTCATCTCGCGTATCCCAACAGCTTCCTCACGCCGGTGGTCGATTCGGCCTTGTCCGCTCCGTGAGGCTTAGTATACGCCGCAGAGCTATGTTGCTCGGAGCGGGCGTGCTTTGGGCAGGCAGTGCTCATGCCGCACCCGGGGACGCCACGCGCCTCGAGTATGCGCGCAGCGAAGGGGCTCGGGCATGTCCAGACCGCAGCGCGCTTTCGGCCGCAGTCCGCAAGCGCCTGGGCTACGACCCATTTTTTCCCGCCGCCCGCCAAACCATCATCGTCGAAATCATCGACCTCGATGGCGGTTTGCGCGCGCAAATGCGGCTCGTCGACGAACATGGCATGATCGTCGGTTCGCGTGAACTGCACGAGAAGTCCGAGCACTGCGACGAGCTCGTGGCATCGTTGGCGTTGGCCATCAGCATCGCGCTCGATCCGAGCGCGGCGCTGGGTGAGGCGCCCGCTGTCGCGACTAAGTCGGACAATGCTCAGCCGGCGCCCGCCGAACCACCGCCAGAAGCTGCGCTCGAATCAGTCGCACAGGAGCACCCCCAAAAACCACGCCCACCTCGCGAACCAATGGCCTCACCCGCGCCAGAAAATCTCGACCGGCTTCAGTTCGGAGTCCGCTCGACGGTCTTCGCTGACATGGGCACGGCGCCAGCACTCGCGTTCGGTTGGCGTCTTGGCCTCGATGTGTACAGGAACTGGCTTCGTTTCGCGGCAGAATTCTCTCAGCAACTGCCGACATCGGAAGAACTGGCCGACGGTGGGCAGGCGCGAGCTTCGTTGCTGGCCGGCTCCTTCGTGCCCTGCCTCGCGAGTGAAACGCTTGCGGGCTGCGGTTTGCTCAGTATCGGCGCGCTGCAGACGCGCGGCGAGGAGATTGCGTACCCTTCGAGCCAGAGCACGTTCTACGCGGCCCTCGGCGCGCGCTTCGAATACACACCGATCGTGCTGGGAAAGCTCCAGCTTCTGTCGCAATTCGACATCCTGAAGCCGTTGACTCCAGTTTCCCTGCGCGTGCTCGGCGAGGAAGTGTGGCATTCGCCTAGCCTCACGTTTTCGGTTGGCGTCGGCCTCCGGTTGCACTTTCAGTGACGGATCGCGCGAACCGGCACTAACTAGGGACGAGGCCGCGGTGAACATCCAGACCACGACGATTTTACTAGCGCTGTCGCTCGGCGCGCTGGCTTGCAGCGCGAACGCAGCGAACCTGGATGCCCCTGTGATCGAAGCCAGCAACGAGCCCGGCGTGATCGGGGTGGTGAGCGAACGGGTCGAGAAGCTAGTAGTGGACGACGAGCGTTTGTATTGGATTGGGACACGTCTGCAACCGTCGGAACGGGCAAACGGTTGGTTTTTGCATAGCTGCCAAAAGCGCAACTGCGCGGCCACTCTCGTCACCTACGACTCAGTAAGGTACTACAATAGAGATAACGAGACGCACACTTTGTGGGTGAACGGCGGTCAAATCTATTGGAGTTCCCCGGCACTAGTTGGCCTGACTACTTGCCCGATTGCTGGTTGCAATGGATGGCCGCGTACTGTGAGCCGGAACACGCCTTACAACATCGTCTTCGATGATGACCAGATCTATTTCAGTGTTGGGGAAGGAATCCAGAGCTTGTCCGTCCTCGACCCTGGTCTGGAGCAACAGGTCGCGGTTAGCACGAGCGCGCTGATACTCGCCGTTCAAGACGGCTACCTTTACTGGCTGTCAGGCAGTGACATTTCGGGCCTCAAGCGCATCAGTCGCACGCGCAAAGACGGCTCGTCTGGCATCGAAACCACCTCCAACGATGTGAAGCTCTCGACTTCCCGCGGGTTCGGCGCTGCGATCGAGACAACCTCGATCTACTGGACCAACAATTTACTGGCCGGCTCGATCAATCGTTGCCCCCTCACAGGGTGCTCCGGCGCTTCGGATGTGGTCATCGCTCCTCTGCGAGCGCCGGGAAACTTAAGGCTCGACGGTTCCGAGCTGTACTACAAGCACGAGCTGAAACCTTACGAATACTCACTTGCCAGTTGCTCGTTGCCAGCCTGTGCGCAGTCGTCGCCGCTAGTCGAGCACCTATCCGCACCGGGCGCCTTCGCGCTTGATGGTCAGTACCTCTACATAGCGACCACGGAGCAAGACGTCAGCCCCTACAACGTGGACGAAGACATTAGCAGCCGAATTCGCCGGCTGCCCAAACCCAATCAGGAATTGCCGTGACTCACCACAGTCTGAGTCTCGTATTACTTTACCTTTGCTCGCTGACGGGGTGTGCGGGGCACGCTGTAGACCTCGATCACACCGCACCCGCTGCGTCGACCCCAATTGGCCCAGATGCCGGAATTGTTATCGCAAAGGAGGGCTTTGCGCACGTTTGGGTCGATGATCAGCGTTTGTACTGGCTCACTCAATTCGGGACCTTCCAAAGCTGCGTCAAGGCAAGTTGCGAGCACACGAGATTGACCTATGTGAACGGCAACCCCGAGTCGCACCTGCTTTCTGCTGCCGTGGCGAATGGACATGTCTACTGGGTCTCGGATCGGAACATCGTCTTCTCCTGCGCGGCTGAGGGCTGCGACGCAGGGCCAGTGATGGTAGTACAAGACAGCATTTTACAGCGGATCTACGCGCATCAAGACCACGTTTATTGGTCCTCCGATCGCGACTTTTACCGCTGTCCGGCGAGCGGCTGCGGGGCAACGCCTGAAATCGCTATTTCGGAAACGAGCCCGGCTTTCCCCGCATTCGACGGGACCCGTATTTATTGGATCGGTGGGTTCGGCATCATGAGCGCCCCTGCCGACGGATCGGCGT